>Ga0172380_10002637_pt1 | contig 26936 bp, 24 predicted proteins | sample Leawe162metaG_FD_119747 | JGI IMG/M metagenome (GOLD analysis project Ga0172380, IMG submission 119747) | Leachate microbial communities from a municipal landfill in Southern Ontario, Canada - Leachate well 162 metaG | ecosystem: Engineered > Solid waste > Landfill > Unclassified | place...
TACCCGCGGGATACAGCCCGCCATGTACCGCAGCAGGCTCTGGACGATGCGCCAGTAGGCGGGTTTTGCTTCCGCCGAAGAGTCCAAAAGGAGATACCGCTACCTCCTGGAGCAGGGACAGACCGGCCTCAGCATAGCTTTCGACCTGCCCACCCAGATCGGTTATGACTCCGATCATCCGCTGGCAACAGGAGAGGTCGGCAAGGTCGGTGTGGCCATCGATACGCTGGAGGACATGGAGACGTTGTTTCGCGATATACCGCTGAACAAGGTCAGCACCTCCATGACCATTAATTCTACCGCCCCCATCCTGCTGTGCATGTATGCGGCGCTGGCGCGCAGGCAGGGCGTGGATATGTCCGCGCTGGAAGGTACGATACAAAACGACGTGCTCAAGGAGTATATCGCCAGGGGCACATATATCTTCCCGCCCGCACCGTCTATGCGCCTGATAACCGATATCTTCGCCTACTGCAACAGCAACTTGCCTCGCTGGAACACCATCAGCGTCAGCGGATACCATATACGGGAAGCAGGGTCCACCGCCGCGCAGGAGGTGGCCTTCACCCTGGCCAACGGCATGGCCTATGTTGAGGCCGCCATTCAGGCAGGACTGGATACCGATAAATTCGCCGGACGAATATCCTTCTTCTTCGACAGCCACAACGACCTGTTTGAGGAGGTCGCCAAATTCAGAGCGGCGCGGCGGTTGTGGGCGCGCATAATGAAGGAACGATTCAAGGCCAGGGACTCGCGCTCCATGATGCTGCGTTTTCACACCCAGACCGCCGGCTGCACGCTCACCGCACAGCAGCCGTACAACAACATCGTCAGAGTGGCTATTCAGGCGCTGGCCGCCGTACTTGGCGGCACACAGTCGCTCCATACCAACTCGTTCGACGAGGCCTACGCCACGCCTTCGGAGGAGGCGGTGACCATCGCTCTGCGCACACAGCAACTGCTGGCGCACGAAAGCTCCGTGGGCGATGTGGTCGATCCTCTGGGCGGCTCCTACTATGTGGAGTCCCTTACCGACGCGCTGGAACGTAAGGCTTCCGGTTATATCGATAAAATCGATAAGCTGGGGGGCGCGGTGAAGGCCATCGAGCAGGGATATCAGCAGCGGGAGATACAGGAGAACTCCTACAGGCAGCAGAAAGCCGTGGATGACGGCAGCGCTGTAGTGGTGGGGGTCAACAAGTTCATCGCCTCGACGGCTAAAATATCGGGACTGACCAGGATCGATCCGGAAAAAGAGGCGCTTCAGAAAAAACGGCTGCAGAGTGTCAGGCAAAAGAGAGATAACGAACGCTGCAGCCGGGCATTGAACGGCCTATCAGAGGTTGCCCGCGGACGGGACAACGTGATGCCGTCCATTCTCGAGTGCGTCGAGGCTTACGCCAGCGTGGGAGAGATATGCGACGTGCTGCGCAAGGTCTTCGGTACGCAGAAGGAGTTCCTTATATTTTAAGAAAGGCCGGCCGAAGCTTAACTATGCGCTCTCATCAAGGCAGCTAAATATTACAGGACAGGAGATATATTAACATGGCTAAAATCGACCTGGAAATGAATGACAAAGTCGCGATGGTGACCATGGACGAAGCGGATAACAAGCTGAATATCGGCATGGTCAAATCGCTGATGGAAACGCTGGATGCGATTGAGAAAGAAAGCGAGGCCCTCACGGTAGTGGTAAAATCCGGGCATTCACATATCTGGACCAACGGCTTCGATATCGACTGGATACGGGCCAGCCTGGAGAAAGGCAACAGGGCCGAGGTCAAACAATTCCTGGTCATGGACCTTCAACTGCGCAGGCGGCTGCTCACCTACCCGCTCATAACCATCGCCGCCCTCAACGGCCACACTTTCGGCGGCGGGGCGGTTTTCTCATGCTGCTTCGATTTCCGCTTCATGCGGTCGGACAGGGGTTTCTTCTGTATCCCTGTGATAGACCTCCAGTATCCGATACTGCCCGGCACCCGTGAACTGCTGCGTAGCGTATTCCCCGCCCACGTCATTAAAGAACTGATCCTGACCGGACGGCGTCTGACCGGCCTGGAATGCGTATCAAGCCATGTAGTCTCAGCGGCCTTCAGCAATGAGGAGCTGATGGACAAAGTTATGGCCTTCGCCGCAGGCCTGAATAAAAGCAGGGGCATCGTGGGTGAGATGAAAAAGGTGTTGAACGGCCCCATTATCGATCTCATCGATAAGGACGCCGCATCGATCAGGGAAGGGCAGATCATCGTATAGCCTGTGAAGCTATGCCCGGCCGGCGGTCCCCGCCATACCTGAAATGCTGTTATTGAGCAGGACCAGCTCGCGCGCATGCTCGTCTTTATTCAGGCTGTCAAGGTAATCCAGGTTCCTGTCGTGCGCCTTTAGCACCGTCAACATGGCCTCAAGGCCGGTCCCCTTCTCGATCTCGGATTTTATGACTCCGTGCCAGAGAAATAGTGTCTCCCTGTAGTGCTTAAGCCGTTCTATCCCGTTATCATAGCAGCCGAAGTGCCCGTAACATATCCTCTGCGGTTCAAGCGCAATCAGCCTGTCTATGGAGGACACTGTCTCCTCCAGCTTGAAGGGAGGCGGTGTGGCCGGCCTGATGACGCCGTTGACGCATACTCCCGCCGCCTCACCCGCGATCAGTATATGCGTGGCGTCGTCGAAGAGGCTTAAATGGTGCACCGCATGGCCCGGAGTCAGATACACTTTTAGTGCGGTCCCGCCGCCCAGGTCGATGCGCATACCATCGGCTGCCTCGGCTATCCGGTTTTCGGGAACCGGCTCCATCGGGCCGTATTTCACGGCCAGGTCCCCCAGTATCTTAAGGCTGGCGTTCCACAGCGTAGATGGATCCGCGAGGTGCGGACGGGCACGTCTGTGAGCCAGCACCGTGGCGTTGGGAAAATCCGGGATTATCCCCCCCGTGCCGCCGGCATGGTCCACGTGGATATGTGTGAGGATAATATACTGTATATCTTCGGGCCGCGCGCCGGATTTAGCTATGGCCGAGAGCAGGCCGGGCCTGGCACACGAAGGTCCGGGATCGATGAGGGCGCTCCTGTCTCCCATCACCAGGTAACTGCCGATAAACCTGTTATAGGCAGGTATGGGAATATGTGGGTACAGTAATTTCAGGTTCGGTGTAATATCTACGACTTCGCTCACGGCTCTCCCCCGCGCCTGTTCCCGACAACTATAGCATAAGATAGACACCTCATGCCGTGCTCTGCTGTGATCGCAGTTAATTTTATACCTGCTATGAGTTATACTTATACCTGATTTTAAATCAGCGGAGGCTGTATGAAAATAGACAGGGCCAGGCTTGAATACCTGAAAAAGGACGCCGTGCAGGGCTTTACAAAGTACCTGGGACTGGTCCCTCTGTCGCTTAAGCCGGGCGACTTTGTCACCAGGCTCAAGCTGCAGAAGCGGCACTTCCAGCAGGACGGCTTTGCGCATGCCGGACTGATCGCCACCATGGCCGACCACACGGCGGGATATGCCAGCTTCTCCCTTGTGCCCGACAGCCGGCGCATCCTGACCATCGAATACAAGATCAATTACTTTCAACCCGCTGACGGGGAATACCTGGAATGCCACGGATTTGTGACCAAGCCGGGGAAAAACATCCTTTTCACGGAGGCCGAGGTGTACTCGATTAACGGCAAGAACAGGAAGCTGGTCGCCAGGGCTATGCACACCATGGCCTCCGTGCCCGCGTCCAGGGTTTCCCGTTCGTCCAATCCCTCTGCCGAATTTAACGGCTGATCCCGGCTGCGCTGCATCTCTGCCTTGAATTATCCGTCCCGTACAGCTACTATGTTTTGGGAGGTTAAGCTGCAATGGAATTTCCGCAAAAAGGCATACCTATCGACAAGATCAAGGAAGAATTGACTACTCTTAAATCCAACGACATGGACTGGAAGGGGGCGCGCGCTTTCAGCATGGTCTTCAGGGCCTCGGATGATGTCAGCAAGGTGGTGGAGACGGCCATCAGCACATTCGTCTTCGAGAACGGTCTCAGCCCCTTCGCATTCCCCAGCCTGCTGCGCATGGAAACAGAGGTAATCGCCATGACTGCCGACCTGCTCCACGGCGGCCCGGATGCTGCAGGAAACATAACCTCCGGCGGCACGGAGAGCATCATCATGGCGGTCAAGGCGGCCAGGGATTACGCCAGGGAAAGGAGACCTGAAATTAGAAAACCCGAGCTGATCATGCCGCGCTCGGCGCATCCCGCCTTCAATAAGGCCGCCTATTACCTCGATATCAAAACGGTTATTGTGCCCACCAGTGAATCCTCGATTGTGGATATGGATGCCTATGAGAATGCTTTTAACTCCAATACCATCTTCGCCATGGGATCCGCATTCTCGTATCCCCATGGAGTTATCGACCCCATCGAGAAAATGGCCGCTATCGCAGCTAAAAAAAACGTCTGGTTTCACGTGGATTCCTGCGTGGGAGGATTCATTCTCCCCTTTCTGGAGAAGCTGGGCTTCCCCATCCCTCCCTTTGATTTCCGCGTGCCGGGCGTGACGTCCATGTCCGCCGACATACACAAATACGGCTACGTGTCCAAGGGCGCTTCCACCATCACCTACAGGAACGCGGACCTCAGGAAATACCAGCTCTTCGTCTATACTGATTGGAACGGGGGCGTCTACGCCACACCGGCCATCTCCGGAGCGCGGTCCGGCGGTCCCCTGGCCGCCGCCTGGTCGGTGATGAGGTTCCTGGGCAGGGAAGGCTATATGCGTTTGGCAAAGGACGCCATGGAGGCCACTCGGCTGCTGATGGATGGCATCAAACGTATCCCCGGCTTGCGCATCATCGGTGATCCGCCTGCCACCACTTTCGCCGTGGGCAGCGATACCCTCAATGTCTTCGCCCTGGGCGATGCCATGAAGGTGCGCGGATGGAATATCGACAGCCAGCACATGCCGCCCACCCTGCACTTCACCGTATCTCCCATGCACCTGAAGATAGTCGAGCCCTTCCTCAAAGACTTCGCGGATGCGGCCAAAGAGGTCTCCCTCTTGAAGCAGGAGGACATCTCCGGCGAGGCCGCGGTCTACGGCATGATCGGCTCCCTGCCCGACCGGGTGCAGGCCAAGGAGATGACCACGCAGTATTTCAACGACATGTACCGCGTCAAATAATCGTGTCTATACCCTTTGCCTGGACCGATATCACGATACTGGCGCTGATCCTGGTACTGGCCCACTCCGTGGAGACCTACCTGGGATTCGGCTCGACCATCATCGCCCTGTCGCTGGGAATTTTCCTCTTTCCGATTGAAACGCTGCTGCCGGCGCTTGTGACCATCGCCTCGCTGCAGAGCATCTGGCTGATCATACGCTGGCACAGGCACATACGCTGGAAATTGATACTGGCCGGCATACTTCCCATGGCAGCCATAGGCCTGGCCGCCGGCATACTGCTGAGGGACCATGCCAGCGAGACTCTGCTGGTCACGTTGCTGGGGCTGTTCATTATAGTCACGTCAACGCTCGAGCTTATCGCTCTGTTCCGCAGCAACGCCGCCCCGCGTGCCCCGCTCAATCGCTGGATTGCTGCGCCGGTCATTTTCGTGGGCGGGCTGTTTCAGGGCTTGTTCGCCTCAGGCGGGCCGCCCATCGTCTACTACGCCGGAAGGGCGATCGATGATCCGGCCCAGTTCCGCTCCACCCTGTCCGTGCTCTGGCTGATACTGAACCTGGCATTGCTTATCAGCATGTGGGCCGGCGGCCAGGCTGGCGTCCTCACGCTGGAGCTGGCTGCGCTGGTGCTGCCGGGATTCATCGCCGGAGTATTGGTCGGCAGCTTCATTAAAATGAAGTCGAAGGCCTTCAAGGCCGCCACCTGGGCCATGCTGCTGATAATCGGAACAGTACTGCTCGTGCGCGTCTTTCAACAGATTAACGCAACCTTCTTGTAAACGGCCTGCTGATTGTTGTAATATGCTCAAAACGTCCTGATATCCATGTCTGTGTGAGACCGGTGACAGGCGGGAACAGTGGATTTCAGGGCGCTGTCAACGTAAATCCCGGGGAGGTCTACAGCCATGAAAGGTGTTTATATTATCGGCGTCGGCATGATACGTTTCGGCAAATATCCCGACCAGAGCGTGCGCACCATGGCAGAGCAGGCCACTCTCCTGACTCTTCAGGACGCGGCCCTGGTCAAGGAAGACCTGCAGGCTGTTTTCTTCTCCAATTCCTTCTGGGGGATGTTCGCCAACCAGCATTCCATACGCGGCCAGGTCGTCATGCGCGGCATGGGCATCGATAAGATACCGGTGACGAACGTGGAAAACGCATGTGCGGGAGGGTCAACGGCACTGCACCTGGCCGCTACCGGCATCTATGCCGGAATGTACGACGTGGCGCTGGCGCTGGGGTCAGAAAAGATCAGCAATCCCGATAAGGCCCTGTCGCTCTCCGCTTACGCATCTTGCATGGACGTGGAGAACTTCGAGAAACATATCAACATGATCACCGGCCTGAACGATGTGATAAAGGTAGAGATGCCCGAAGATCAATCCGCCCCCGGCGAGGGCAGGAGCATCTTCATGGACGCCTACGCCATGGGCGCCAGGTGGCATATGAACAAGTTCGGCTCGACGCAACGCCAGCTCGCCGTCATCTGTTCCAAGAACCATCTGCACGGCTCCCTCAACCCGCTGGCGCAGTATCAGCAGAAGATGACGGTGGATGAAGTGCTGGCCGACAAGGTCGTGGCCTATCCTTTGACCAGGGCCATGTGCTCGCCGGTGGGAGACGGCGCAGCCGCTGCTGTAGTATGCTCTGAGAGATACCTCAAGAAGCTGGCGGATGCGCGTCCGGTCAGGATACTCGCCTCAGTGCTCGGCCAGGGAAGCGACAGGTCCATGGACGGGGAGGACATCGGCGAGCGGCTCTCCGATCAAGCTTACGATATAGCGGGCGTGGGTCCGGCCGATATCAGCCTGGCGGAGCTTCACGACGCCACAGCCTGGGGAGAGCTGCACCAGGCGGAGGCCATGGGCTTCTGTCCCATGGGTGAGGGCGGTCCCTTTGCAGAATCCGGGGCGACCGTATTGGGCGGCAGCAAGCCCATCAACACCAGTGGCGGGCTGGAATGCCGCGGCCACCCCATAGGAGCGTCGGGACTGGCCCAGATACATGAACTGGTGCTGCAGCTGCGCGGACATGCGGGACTGCGGCAGGTTGAAAATGCGCGCATCGGGCTGGCCGAAAACGGCGGCGGCAATATCGGTGTCGAGGAGGCTGCCATGTGCGTGCATATACTGGAGAAGACAGGCTGAGTCGCATTGCGTCCGAAACAAAAAGCTATAATTGAGGCTAAAAACAAGGCAGGAGAGATGACTGACAGCACCATGACGGACAAGAAACCGAGAGGCCTGATCTTATACTATTCCGGATCGGGCAATACCAGGCTGGCCTGCCGCTATATAGCCGCGAACATAGACAGCATTGACTTCGAGCTGTTCAACATGGTGGGAGGCCGCATACCGGACCTGCGGGACTGCGCGATATTGGGATTCGCAGTCTTCACCGATTTCCTGGCGCCGCCCCAGCTGGTAAAGACGTACCTGGAGAAGTTTCCGGTGCAGCAGGACATGCCTGCCTTCGTGTTCAACACATACGGCTTCATCAACGGCAAGACGCTTAAGGTGCTGGCGGACTGGGTGGGCGCAAGGGGCTTCAAGGTAGTGGCGGGGCATTCACTGCATACTCCTGAAAGCTACCCGCCCATGGTGGCGGGGGGCCACGGCAACGAGCAGGCGCCCAACGAAAGGGAGCTGAAAGCATTTAAAACATTTGTCGACGATTTGGGGGCAGTCTGCAAACGGATCAGCCTCAAGCAGGAAGTGAGCCAAGGCAAAATACCGGTAGGCTGGCTGTACAGCGTCCTGCCTACTTTCTCCCGCACAAGGTCCAGGGACGACATGGGCATCAAATATGTGGACGCCGAGCTGTGCAAGGAATGCCATACCTGTGAGAAGCTGTGCCCGTATAAGGCTATAATACTTGATCCCAAGCCCGTCTTCGATATGGGGAAATGCTACGGATGCTGGAGCTGTTTCAACCACTGCCCCAACAGGGCTATTTATACGAAGAGGTACCGTGGCCGCGGCCACTATCCCAAGCCCATCGATCAGCTTAAAGAAAAGCTCGCCCTATAGCTAATAAGCTATTTGCCAACGAAGATGGTCAGCGCCTTGAGTGTCATTTTATTTTTTTCAAAGTAAATCTCGACCATATTCCCTGCAGGAGTCAGAAATATAGTCAAAACATTGCCCTCTGAAGAGCTCAAAGCCAGCCAGTTATTGGCCTTCGCGTAGGCCAGTACGTCCGCAGGACTGCTCAGTTTCGGCATCTTTACCTCCGATATGCGTTATTCAACAGGATTTGACGATTCCACCGGTATCCATTCGAGAGGCGCTATGGCTGCCTCGCCGGCGGTCAGTGAGGAGACCCATGGCCAGCCGGCGGTGGTGATATACCAGCGGTCCTTATCAGGCAGATAGATATACTCGGGTCCGTGTGTCTCCAGCCTGGCAACCATTGAAGGAGAGTTGCCCGTTCCGGCATAGACGCCGAAATCGTAGGGGTTATCCGACTGGAAAATCAGCGTATCATTGTAGGACGGCCTGTCCGGCCATATCTTGAGAGGCAGCAGCAGGCCGTTCCAGAAAAAAGTATCATTGTTATAGGTGAGTGAGAGGTAATAGCGGCCGCGGTACTGCATCACGAAGGGGGATTCAGTGGAGGCGAAGGGAGAGTTACGCTCGCTGCCGCAGGCGGATCGCAAAGCGGTATCGATATACTGCCAGTGTCGCAGGTCGAAAGACTGATAAACATCCACCTGTGAGAAAAACCGGTCCCTGGCGGTCGTATACAGCAGCCACTGGCCATCGGCTACTTTAAGCACCATGGCGTCACGGAAAAACTTGTGATAGGGCGCATCCAGCACGGTTCCCCGCTGCCCCCAATTGATGCCGTCCGTGGAAACCATACGATAAAGCTTATGTGGAGACCAGAACATGTAGTAGGTCGCGTTTTCCGCTATTACGTGGGGCGCCCATGCCAGCTCGCCGAAATCGGCCACCGGACCATCCTCCGTCATTCCGCCTGCGGGAGGAAAATCGTGGCTGCGCCCCGTCGCGAAGTACTTCTCCTCGTTGTAATTCCCGTCGCTTTTATGTGTGATGCCCGCCAGCCTCCATCCGCCGTTTATATCGCTGTACACTGCGTGGTCATTTATGTAATAGCCGTGGACCTGCGGCTTGAAGAGTACCTGCCAGGATCCCGAGATAGACGGCTTGTAGACGGCGGACTCTGCTGCGTCCTGTTCCTCTGCATATACTTCACCCAGCAGCCGCGGTATCCCTTCTGCGGACGGCACGGCCCAGACACGATATATACCGCTGCCGCTGCGCGACAGGTATGATCCGAACCGGACGGTACCCAGCACTTCCCATTTATCTCCTTCGCCCTTTTCTATACGGTAAGTCTCACTCTCGGGATCGGCGATCCAGCCCATGTGTATCCAACCAGTTCCCTGGTTTACCTTGATGCCGGCCTGCTGCTGCAGGTACGATGCGTCCTCACGTTTGATAGAGCCGTAGAAACCGGTCTTTAAAGGCATCTCAACATAGATCCGCAGCCCGATTTCCAGTATCATCCATATAGCCAGCAATGATGCGGCAGCGATCAGGATTCCGCGAATCCACCTCTTCATGTAACCATACCCCCGATATACAAAATTCGGTTATCGGCAGTGTCTTCTATTGTATCTAATATAGCGGTCGATGGCATGGGCGGCACTTGAGATCGAAGGATATACAGGCATTTCCAGCGCCGCGAAGCGTGCCCGTACATCCTCTTCCAGTCTCCGCGCCTGCACGGTGATCGAGTTATGCAACACCACGGCCAAAGGCTTGGAAATAGATTCCTTGAGCGCGGTCACCACCTCGATAAAACGTCCCATCAGCACCGACCTGCGCGATAGGGCCCACAAGTCGAGCGGGAACTGCATTATGATGATGTCGACATCCTTCGAATCCGCCACGGCTTGAATGGCCCTGACGTGGTGGTCGACGCATCCCAGGGGCGGTATATCCAGCGGGTTCCTGAACATGCTGCCGGCCTCAGTGCCGTAGATGCCGTGCAACGTTCGCCTTAAATCGACATGCAGAAACGGCAGGTGCAGTCCGGCTGCGGTGATATCGTCGGCGGCCTGGACCCCCACTCCCCCACCCGAGCCGGCCACGACCGCGTTTCTACCGGCTGGAGTCTTCATGAACGCCAGTGTGACACTTATGTCAACTAATTCCGACATCCCGGCAACCTGAATTACGCCAAGCTGGTTGAAAAGTGCCTGCCAGACGGCGGACGATCCGGCGATAGCGCTGGTATGCGAGGCGCAGGCCCTGGCGCCTGTCTCGGTATTGCCAGCCTTGTAGATGATAACAGGCTTGGACTTGACTGCCCGTCTCAGCGCCTGTTTGAAACGCTGTCCGTCCTTGATGCCTTCAATGTACATGGCGATTATTGCGGTCTCCGGATCTTCCGCCAGATATTCGAGAAAGTCGCACTCGTTTAAATCGGCGGCGTTGCCGTAGCTTATGGCCTTACTGAAAAACAGTCCCCGTTCCGAGGCCTCTCGTATGCAATAGATGCAGTTGCCACCACTCTGTGAGATTAGGCCGAGCGTTCCCGAGCGCGTAGGAAATCCGGCCTGGTCGGCATACTCACCGGCAAAAGTCAGCCCGGCTGAGGGACAATATATGCCCATGCAGTTGGGGCCGATCAGCCTTACACCGCCCTCACTGGCTATCTGCAGAACCTCCTCCTCCAAACGTCTGCCGGCAGAGTCCTCGATCTCGCTGTAACCCGATGTGAAAAGGTGTGCCGCTTTAACTCCCTTGGCGGCGCAGTCGCGTATCAGCTGGGGAGTATGACGGGCGGAGACGGCGGACACTAAATAGTCGACCTCGCCCGGTATCCCTGCTAAATTTTTGTAAACCTTCAGCCCGTCTATCTCACCGCCCGCGGGGTGGAGCGGGTAGATCTTTCCGGGGTATCCGAACTTTATCAGGCTCATCAGATACCACTGCGCCGGCCCGGGTTTAGAGGCATCCGCCGATACGCCGGCCAGCGCGATGGCCCGCGGCCTGAAAAGGAAGTCCAGTGATGAGGGCGTCATTGTTCGCTCCCGCTCAATATATTGGGCTGATTGTATATCTAAAGAGAGGGCGCATTCAAGCTCGGGATTCACGGGAAATGGAGGTCAGCGTTTAATCAGTGCGTGCTCCAGCATCTGGATTGCCGTTTCCTCAAAACGGGCCGTAGGGCATTTCAACCACATGAAGCAGATGCGGGTTATCCACTCGATCAGTCCGCCGACTAGTTCCGCAGCCGCCAGTGTATCGTATTCCCTGATCCGGCCTCTCTTGATGCCGGTCGCAATGGCGGAGCGCAGTATTCTCTGCACTTTCTTATCAGCATAAGGTCTGGTATTCTCCATGCCGAGGTTGGCCCGGATGTCCAGCAAACGCACCACATCTGCATTCCGTGAAGCATGCGCGAGCACCTGATGCACAACCGTCCTGATCTGCTGGGGTCCCAGTGAGCCTGACAGCGACTTCTGTAAAATATCCGATATACCGGTGATATAATCCTCCACCAGAGCGTCTGCCACAGCCAGCTTGGAATTGTAATAAAGATAAACCGTGCCGTGCGCGACCCCCGACCGCGCCGCTATCTGGGACATGCTCGTGCGAGCATAACCCTGCTGGCGGAATAATTCACGCGCGGCAGCGAGTATTTCACCCTGCCTGCCCGGCACTGCTTTTCTGGCCATCTCGGTTATGACTGATTGTCAGTCATTCAGACTATCAAGATTTTTGGCCCGTGTCAATGGACTTTGAATCTTAACGGGACGCCGAAAGATACCCGCCTCATTCCGGCTGACCCTGAAAAGCGGGAGTTCCGACTGCCTGCCACCATTTTGCAGGTGACCTGATTTCGAATACAATAACCTTAGGTCATAGAGTTTACTAATTTTAACTGCGTGTGAGGTGGGTCAATGGATGTATCAAAGATCATCTTCCTGGTCATTAACGTCCTGGGTGGAATCGCAGTGCTGGGCAGCTATGCCGTCGGACTGATACAGCATCCAGGTAAAGGGCTTGAGCTGTGGGGCGGTGTACCCAAACTGGTTCAAAAGATCAATCTTGTCACCATGCCGCTGGCCGCCATCGGCTATCTGCTCTTTGCTTATTTCATCCTGTTTCACCTGGATGCTAAGAAACTGCTCTTTGCCAACAGCTATGGTTTTGAGCTGATCAACATCATATTCATCGGTATACTGTTGCCTTCGGCGATCTGGATGCCTCTCACTTTCCTCTGGCTGGACAAGCCGAACCCTTTAACCTGGTGGGGTGTGCGCATTGTTCTGTTTGTAGTTGGATTAGCTTCGCTTGCCCTTCTGGCAGCCCTGCTCAGCAGCAATATTCGTGAACCGGCCTGGTCCTATTGGATGGCTGTGGCCGGGGCAGCTGCATTCTTTGTTCAGACCGGCATAATGGATGCGTTCATATGGGCTGCCTGGTTCCCTCAAAAATAAACTGGAGGTGATTGGGTTGGTAGGAGTTGTAACGGACAGCACATCCGATATACCGGTGGCGCTGGCACAGGATCTTGGAATCGAGGTGATACCTATTTATATCCTTTGGCAAGGACAGACCTACCGCGATGGAATTGACATGATGCCTGATGAGTTCTTCCAGCGGCTGGTCTCAACTGATGTCCTGCCTACTACTTCGCAGCCCACTCAACCTGACTTTGAGAATACATATATGAAGCTGTCAAAGCGCTGTGACGGCATATTATCCATACATGTATCAGCCAAGTTAAGCGGTACTTTTAACGCGTCGCTACAGGCCGCTAAATCGGTGGCGGACCATATACCGGTGACTGTAATCGATTCGCAACTCAATTCCATGGGATTGGGGCTGGCGGCAATAGCTGCAGCGCGTATTGCTGCAGCAGGAGGTACCCTGAAAGATGTTGTGGATGAGGCACGAAAAGCTATATCGGATATTAAGATGCTGGGTATCTTCGATACGCTTAAGTACACCATCGCCGGAGGACGCATCAACAAATCGGTCGGCAAAATAGCCAGTATATTGAATATTAAACCTTTATTGACCTTCCGCAATGGAGAGGTGCACCTGGTAGGCGCGGTCAGGCTGTACCGCAAAGGAGTGGAGAGGCTCGCGAACTTTGTCAGGGAGAACCTTCCCCTTTCCGAAGTTGCTATCGTACACAGCGCATCCTGGGCAGTAGCAGAACAACTGAAAGCGGATCTAAGCAGCGCGCTGCCGGCCGATAAAATCATCGTGAACCAGCTTGGAGCCTCGCTGGGAGTTCATGGTGGACCGGGTATTTTACTGGTGGCAGCACGCAAAGCTTAGCACCACGCAGGATTTGAACAACTTGACAGTTCTGCGGCAATAAAACTAAGATAAAACCTGCTCATGCGGGTGTAACTCAGCGGTAGAGTGCTTGCTTCCCAAGCAAGACGTCGAGGGTTCGAATCCCTTCACCCGCTCCATTTTTTCCTGACCTGCTCTGATCGGTGTATCCTTTATTTATCCACTTTTTACGGACTGCTAAATTGCTATGAGAATGTGGATGGTTAACCCACAATACATGTGCGACAGGCACCTCCTGGGAGAACACGTCGAATGCCACATGTTTGCCGGTTGCCTCGATAAGCGTAAGACGCTTACCGGTTACATTAATAAAAATCTCTTCGACCCCTCTTCTCTTGTTAAGCGGCATAATAAGCTGGCAGAGGAGATGACATCGAGGGGTTTCCATCATAACAGCCCTCTCTCAGGATATAGAGGCGCATCCCATCCCATCGATGATTCAAGATCACTTAAAGAATTGTTGCATAGATGCGGCAGGTGCAGAGAGAGATATAACAGCCGTAGGAATAAATGATGGCCCTGCGATGCTACTCCGGACAGCGGCTGCAGCGTGGATAGCACTTTGGTATCCGTCAAGGAATATGTTAAACTTTTTAACGTTTCATGGGCCGTTAGCTCAGTTGGTAGAGCAACTGACTTTTAATCAGTGGGTCATAGGTTCGATTCCTATACGGCCTACCACTTCTTAATCACCTGCAGATAACCACCGCCTTTGAATAGATTTTCGGATAATATCAGCTATGTTGTCTGATGGAATGCATCCCCTGGGTAAAGGATATGTCCAGGTTTATACCGGAAACTGCAAAGGCAAAACCACTGCTGCCTTAGGGCTGGCTTTCAGGGCCATGGGACATGGTTTAAAAACATATATCGGCCAGTTCATGAAAGGCCAGCAGGATGGTGAACTTGAGGCAGCCAGACTGGTGAAACCGTACATCACCATTGAGCAATACGGCAAAAAAGGATTTATGCACGTCAAGGATCCTCCGGATGCAGAGGATGTCCGCATGGCCCGGGAAGGGCTGGCAAAAGCATGGCTGGCTATGACGAAGGGTGGCTACGATATAGTGGTTCTCGACGAGATAATCACAGCACACCATTTTCATCTTGTTTCGCTCGATGAAATGCTGAATGTTATCAGAGACAAACCGGACAATATTGAGGTAGTATTGACCGGCAGGTACGCGCCTCAAGAACTCATAGATGCTGCTGATCTCGTGACAGAAATGCTGGAGATCAAGCATTATTACCAGCAAGGCGTCGGCGCCCGCGACGGTATCGAGTGCTGATCTCGATGAAGTGCTATAATAGCTCGTTTTAAATCCTGATTGGGGGCAAACACTTGATATACTCCTTTAGAGATAAAAAACCCTTACCCGGCAAGGACACCTACATCAGCGATGAGGCTACCGTAATTGGCGATGTCAAGATAGGTGATAACTGCTTCATCGGTCCTGGCGCCATAATACGGGGAGATTACGGCAGCATAATAATACACTCGGGCACCGCTGTTGAGGATGGTGTGATAATACACGCCTTTCCGTTCAGTACCTGTACGATCGGGCAAAAGGTCACCATCGGGCATGGAGCAATCATACACTGCAAATCCATCGGCGACTACGCTTCAATCGGAATGGGGGCAATTCTGAGTATTAACTCTGAAATCGGCGAAAACTCCATTATCGCTGAAGCTACACTGATAAAAGCTAAGCAGATAGTACCGGCGAATGTTCTAGTAGGGGGCAATCCGGCCAGGGAATTGAGAAAGATAACTGACCAGGACAGGGAACACTGGGCCATGGGCAAGCAAATCTATATAGACCTGGCCAAAGAATACTTGCTGGAACGTGAGAATAAACGGTAGATCGATTTAACCGCCGCCATTCAAGACAGCGGCGATTATAATCTGTGGAATCTTTCTATAAATATAACTCCTGTATATAATCTCACACTTTTATTCAGGAACCAGCCGGTATCAGCATCGTCCTCAGCTCAGTGGGATTCTTAATAGTCTTCTGATATTTGATGTAATCTGTCAGGGCATCAACGTCTTTAATATTGAGGTCCCTGTATTTCAGGAAGCTTTTTATCAGGGTCTCCCCCATCGCACCCATCCAGCTGATCTTGTTGACCAGCGGGGCTATACCTTTCTCAAGCAGAAAATCGGTGGTAACCAGCGTATAATCGGCGTCCATGTTCATGGGGACGTATTCTCCTGCCTCGTTTTTCACCTGGATATTCGTGATACGCTCACCGCTTTTGCGGTTCATGTCAATAGTCATTTTAAAACCTGAGAGCTCGAAACAGGGCGGAGGCATCTTCACTTTAATATGTGAGTCAAGGCCCATCTCCAGCATCATCTTTAGCAGGCTACCTTTAAGCGTTATTGCCGACAGGTTATGCCGTAAATCAAGCACCATGTTGATATCGCTGGCCAGTATAGGGCCTTTGAAGATATCGTAATCGACATCATACGTGTCGAACAGGGCAAGATTAACAGTCGGATCAACCTTCTGAGCGCTCCATAAAAATGCATCGGCGATGATGGGTCCCGGCCCGATATCATGACCCCTGATCAGGTCCTCTTCAGCAGTTCCCACAACCACGTTCAGATCAGCCGCCACCTGGTCGGCATACGGTTTCAGCACTTTATCCATCTCCGGATTGCTCGCATAGATTTTAATGCCCGGATTCTTGTCTACGGCCGTCACAATATCCGCATACTGGGGCGAGTCCTTGGCCACAGGATTCCAGCCGTTGGCATCCGCCAGCTTGAGACTATCTGAAGCATAGATGAACGGCCGACCTCTATATGCACTGATCCTGCCATGGTCGTCGAAATCCAGCTTGACCTGTCCCAGCAGCTGGTTGGATTCCCAGGCATGGACGATGAGGACTTTGTCCCCGTCGGGCCCGGCAACTACCGTAGGATAAGATGTTACCGGATTGAGTCCCAACTCGACAAACTCCGGCCCGCCCATGAAAGTGTGCGAATGCCCGCCCACTATGATGTCTATGCCGGGAACAGCGGCGGCAAGCTTGAGGTCAGGTTCATAGCCGAGATGGGAGAGTATGACGATTTTGTTGATTCCCATAGCGTTGAGCTCGGATACATATTTGCGGGTTATGTCCTCGGGCGCAAGGAATTTGACCGTATTGCCCGGCCTCGCGATGCCTGGTGTGTCAGGCGTGATCAATCCGATGACGCCGATTTTCTGGCCGCCCTTTTCCAGGATGACATACGGTTTAACTCCCGCTGCCATCGCCGGCTCCTGTGTCAGGTCCATATTGGCGGCGAGAACGGGCAGTTTGAGGGTACCCAGCATTGTTTTCGACAATTGCGTGCCCAGGGCAAACTCGTGGTTACCCAGCACTACTGCATCGAAGTTCAACGCGTTTATGGCTGAGAAGTCCGCCAGGCCCTCGAATTTGGGCATCCAGATGGTACCCTCGGTTGCATCGCCGGAATGAAACAGCATAACGTTCTTTTCCCCCTGGCGTATGTTATCCACGGCCGAAGCCAGCAGGCCGAAACCACCCAGCGAAACCAGCGTATCCCTGCCGTTTAACCTGAGCATCACATCGTGCGGCATCACGTAAGAGTGCGTATCGCCGACGTGCAGAATGGTGATCGAAAGCGGTTCGCTGACTATTTCCTTGAGGGGCTCAGCGGCCGGTGTAACAGGCGCGGCCGGCGCGCAGGCGGTTAGAACCAGCGCCGCTGACAATATTAACGCAAGAGCAATGCCTGTCGTTTTGTAAATGGATTTCATCATTCTGTTCATCAGCCTCTCTCCTTACAAATATATTAATATCCCAAGCATCGCGTGACCGAAGCAACCGGCCACGGGTACAATTCCCGCCTACATCCCGTGTGATTATAGGCGGTTCAAAACACTTTTACAACGTCTTTTTACCCCGTTTTTCACCGGCTACCCGACGGTACAGTTTTAATCAACCGTTCGCATGCGCAGGAACATAATTCATTGACACCTGACTGTCCAACCGATATTATCGTATTCGGAAGTAGTATTGGAGCGATTATCGTTTAAACGTTAAATTGTACGTGAACTATCAAAGCGGACAGTTAATATGAAGCAGGAAAACAGCATTTTTATGAAGGTGGACGAGGTTGGGCCCGTCAAATTCTATGTGACCGACGGCGGCGGCAGCGCGGCGGATGCGATATACCGGGCGAGGTTTAAACTGTATGCCAAGGAGGACCGCTATATTGCCGACAGCGGTATATATTTGGATGTTAAGAGAAAGATGGTCTACGATGTCTTCGACCCGATATCTCTTCATCTGATCGCAGTGAACGAAAAGGGTGAGATCTTCTGCGGTATTCGAATAGTCCCCTATCAGGATGTGATCGGATTGCCCATGGAAAACAAATACCCCGACGTGAAACTCCAGAGCAAAACCGGCTTCAATATCACCCATTACATAGAAAAATCGGGTATTCCAGTGGATAAGATTGCGGAGTTCGGCAGATTTTTCAGGCTTGCCAACAGGAAGAACGTGGATACTACATATGATCCGATCAGCCTGCTTATCTGGAAAAACGCCACAGAGCTTACCAAGACCCAGGTAGGCGGCGTAAAACCTATCGATTACGCGTTTGCATACGCAGTTCCCGGCCTGGCCCGGCTTTACAACAAATTCGGTTACGGCATGATACCCGATGTGAACGGCAATTTCGTGAACCACATATTCCCGGTGCCTACGAAACTGAATACCAGCGACGGGAGGGTTACGATGGAGGAACTGGAGCTTGTGCCTCTCGTGCTATCCAGGAAAAAAATTGTAGAACGGATACATAACGCCGACTGGGAAGCGCACGACCCCACCAATCCCAGGCTCGACAGCAAATTGCTTGTTTACCTGGCCCCGGAAGAATTCGGCTTGAAGCGGGAAGAGATCGATAAACAGCGAAAAGACCTGGCGGATGTCTATCAGATGCTCTACGGCGAAGACGAGCAGCGAACGCCGGACAAAGACCTGGTCATATCCGGAAGATAATCTACTTTCGCAACTTTCACTTCAATAAAGCACCCCCTCCATTATGATATATAATTATCGTTAGCGGAGGTGGATAACCATGGGATACATCTATTCTTTTCACGATAAATGCGAGGATAAAACCCTTTTAGGTAATAAGGGCGCCAACCTGGTAACCATGACCAGGATCGGGCTTCCCGTACCGCCCGGTTTCGTGGTTTCCGTCCAGGGCTACAACGAGTACAAGAAAACGGGCCGCCTGTCGGAGAAAGAGATAGCCCAGTCCGTGACTGCGCTGGAGAAAGAGGTCGGCGCCAAGCTCGGCAAGGGTCTGCAGGTCTCCGTCCGTTCTTCAGCCCCGGTCTCCATGCCCGGTATGATGGATACAGTCCTCAATATCAGCGGCATGTCCGAGATGAGGGCGGCTATCCGGCGCATTTTCGAATCCTGGGACAACATCCGCGCCATCGAATACCGCCGCCTGAATGATATCCCCTCCGACATCGGCACTGCAGCCATCGTGCAGGCCATGGTCTTCGGCAACAAGGATGCCAAATCCGGAACGGGCGTAGTCTTCAGCCGCAATCCCAGCACGGGGGAGCACGGGCTATTCGGCGAGTACATCCAGCGCGCGCAGGGCGAGGCCATTGTGTCCGGCTCCACAACCCCCGTACCCGTGTCCGAACTCAAATCCATCCTGCCTAAAATGTATAAGGAGCTGGAGCAGAAGGTCGCCCTGCTGGAATCTCATTTCCGCGATATGCAGGATGTCGAGTTCACCATCGAATCGGAGAAGCTCTATATCCTGCAAACGCGCTCAGGAAAAAGAAGCGGTCAGGCGGCGGTGAAAGTGGCCGTGGACATGGTGCACGAGGATCTGATAACCGTAGAAGAAGCCATTTTACGTATCAAGGCAGACGATCTGCGGGCATTGCTGCACAAGCATATTAAGCCGGATCAGCGGCATGAGCCCCTGACCAGCGGCCTGGCGGCGGCTCCCGGCGCCGTAATCGGGCGCGTGGTGTTTACAGTGGATGATGCTTTGCTGCTGTCAAAGAAGAGTATCCCTTCCATCCTGGCGAGACCGGAAACCAGCCCTGATGATATACAGGGCATAGCCGCAGCCGATGGCGTGCTAACCTCCAGAGGCGGGCTGACTTCCCATGCCGCCATCGTTACCAGGGCGATGGGCAAGCCCTGCGTCTGCGGCGCGGAAGATATCGAAATAGATCCCAAAAAGAAGACCTTTACCTGTAAAGGGAAGATCGTTCGCCAGGGAGATACCATAACTATTGACGGCACAGCGGGTGCAGTTTATATCGGCACGGTTCCCCTTGAGGAAGGTGTAATGATCAAGGAGTTCAGTGAGCTCCTTACCTGGCTGGACGGCGCCAAGCGGCTGGGAGTCAGGGCCAATGCAGATACCCCGGACATGGTGGCGCAGGCCATCAAACTGGGCGCTGAAGGCATCGGGCTCTGCCGCACGGAGAGGCAGTTCAACGGTCCCGAGCGGCTCTCCGCCATCAGGGAATACATCCTGGCCGACACACCCGCCCAAAAATCCAAAGCCCTGCAACACCTGAGCAAACTACAGAAAGAGGACTTCCTCGCCCTCTTCAAGGAACTTAAAGGCCTACCAATTATCATCAGGCTGCTCGATCTGCCGCTCCACGAGTTCCTGCCTTCCGAAACGGAGACCACGGACACCAGGACCAAACAACGCATAGCGGAGCTCAAGGAGATTAACCCCATGCTGGGACACAGGGGCGTGCGCGTGGCGGTGACCAATCCCGAGATATACAGAATGCAGGTCCAGGCCGTGGAGGCGGCCAAGAAGGAGGTACCGGCCGACGTATCGATAATGATCCCGCAGGTTATCACTTCGCAAGAGCTGATTATGATCAAGGAAAGCTGCACCGAGGGCTCCACACTAAAGGTGGGCACAATGATGGAGACCGTCCGCGCCTGCATGAGGGCGGGGACGCTGGCCCAGGTGGCGGACTTCCTCTCCTTCGGCACCAACGACCTCACACAGGCAGTATACTCGTTCAGCCGTGAGGATGCAGAGAAGAAGTTTCTCTCCACCTATCTGGAAATCGGCATACTGGAAGATAATCCTTTTGAGATCATCGATATCAAGGGCGTGGGACGCCTGATGGAGACCGCCATTTTCTGGGCGCGCCGCGAGAAAAAGGACATTCCCATCGGGGTCTGCGGAGAGCAGGCGGGCGAGCCGACTTCTATCAAATTCTTCCACGCCATTAACGTGGATTACGTGAGCTGCAGCCCGTTCAGGGTGCCTATCGCCAAGCTGGTCGCCGCACAGGCTGCCATTTCGCAGAAAGACTCGGCGGAAGCTGCCCTGTAATCAGCTTCGCACCTTGTGGTTCGCTTGGTGGAACACTTTACTTCATTCGGTAAAAAAACATATGCATAAATACAATTTTGCCCTTTCGTTGCTGAAGACAGTTGGAAATGCATTAACCGGGCGTTTGCATTTCCCCCGTAATAGAGTGGGCAAGGAATTTGAAATAGGTACCGAGAAGTGGATCATTTTCCGCGAGGCTATCGTCGATCGTCGCAAAGGCCAGCCGGAAAGACCCGGGGCAGTCTTTATCCCGAGATTTCACGTAGCCAATATGTCGCTCCGACAAAACATGATATTTTCTTTATTGCCGATGTGCCTGATACTCGGGCTTCCAGGTTTTCGTTCCAAACTCTGGCTGTATAATCCAGCCAACGACGATTCTGCCGGTTATTATGAATGGGATACGATTGAGGATGCCAACAACTATAGCCAATCGCAAGCGATGCGCTTTATGTCAAATCGCTCCGTGCCGGGCACGGTGTCTTTCAAAGTTATCCCTGTTCGGGACTAATTTTTCCCTGTGCAAAGGCCTGCTTGAATATCCTGATAGACTCAGCCACACCTTCGCCCAGCGGAGTGACGTGCAGGGCGCCCAGCACCTTCACAAGGGGTGCATTGTCGATCTCGGCAGGAAAGGGCAACGGTATGTCATCGTACGTAATACTGCCCTTTGACGAAGGCTCGGCCGCCTCTATGGCAGCTGTTACAGCCTGCATCCCGACCGTTTCCCCACCAAGGTTGAACACTTCGGAGCCTTTGAAACCGACACGTGCCGCATCTATATATGCCCTGGCCGTGTCATCGGCATACTGAAACCCGAAGCGCCCGCCGTATGAAATACGGTACGGTTTGCCCGCCGCCGCCGCCAGCATGGCTTTGGTGGGAGTCGACGTCATCCCCTGGTCTCTGCCGGGTCCGTAGACTACATAGGGGCGGATTCCGATACTGGAAATGCCATTGTCCATCCAGTAAACGCGCGCCGTCCCTTCGTTGGCTTGCTTGTAGACTCCATAGTGCGACCGCGGGCGGAGCGGGGCATCGTGAAGCAGCGGCCCATCGGGATATTCGTCGGCCGGGCCATATACAGCCGTGCTGCTGGCATAAACCAGGTTACGGATACCGCAATGGACGGCCGCCTCGAAAACATTAACGGTTCCGCCAACGTTCACTGCGGCGCCCAGCGACGGATCAGCCTTGCAAAAGGGGAACTGCATGGCTGCCAGGTGGATGATGTGTGTGATTTTATACCCCTTCAGTATGATCTCAATAGCCTCCAGATCGGTGATATCGCCACCCACGAATTCGACAGCGGACAGCTCTTTTTCGCTCATTATCAGCTTCAGACGATGCAGTGAACCGGACCTGACCAGGGCGCAGGTGTAGACTCCCTCCCTTACCAGGTTACGCACCGTCCATGCGCCAATGCATCCGCTAGCTCCCGTGACCAGGAACCGTTGCTTCATTTCGCCACCCAGCCGCAGTCGACAAGCAGGTCCGATCCGGTTATAAACGATGCTGCGTCGCCGGCCAGGAAATATATGGCTTCGGCGATCTCTGAAGGATCTGCCCAGCGTTTAAAAGCCTGCTCGCCCTCCCTCAGCTTCTTGACCTCTTTGTAGGGCTTACCTGTTTTGGCCGATTCTATCTTGATATCGCTCCTCAGCATGGGCGTGTCCACAGAGCCGGGGCTTACGGAGTTGACCCTTATATTCCAGGGGGCCAGCTCCCAGGCCAGCGCCCTGGTGAGCGCAATTATAGCCCCTTTGGTGGCGCCGTAAAGCGAGTGGTCGATCTGCCCTACATGGCCTGAGACCGAGCCCATATTCACGATAGAGCCGCTCTTTTGCTTCTTCATGACCGGTATCACGTGTTTGCAGAAGAGGAAGATGCCCCCCAGGTTGACGTCCACGACACGCTGGTATTCCTCCCAGCGGATCTGGTCCAGGGGACGCACCAGCACGATGCCGGCATTGTTGTTGAGCACATCTATGCGGCCGTACATCTTGACTATCTTTTTCACGGAGGCGGCAACGTCTTTCTCGCTGGCCACGTCGCATTTCCAGAAAATGCAATCACCGCCACCGGCTTTGATCTCATCACTGACCTGTTTACCTCGATCGGATATATCCAGCATAATGACAGTGTAGCCTTTATGGGAGAACAGCCGCGCTACAGCTTCGCCTATCCCGTTGGCAGCGCCTGTCACAACCGCGACCTTTTTTTTCGTTTTACTCATCGTTTTATCTCCTGTTGAGCCCCAATATACTGCGCGCCTGCTTCACATTAGCGACAGGCCTTCCCAGCGACCGTGAGATCAAGGCTATTTCTTCAACCAGTTCGTGCGTCCTGGCTAATTTCCCCGACCTCGTATAACAATAATCCTCGGTGCCCACACGTACATGATCTCCTTCCTGAATGGCGGCCGTTAATATCTTCATCTGGTCCTGATGCATGATACTCACTACAACTGCGCAGCCCGGGGGCAACAGCCTGCGCCGATAGAGATACTCCTCGACGGTGGGAGGCGACCAGGTACCACCCGGCCAGCCGAAAAAGAGCGTGGTGATATAGGGAGTAGTCAGCAGCTTCTTATTGATCAGATAGTTCAGGTTCCAGATGGATCCCGCATGCCACACTTCGAACTCTGGGGCGACATGATGTTTTTTGCATAGCCTGGCATATTTCTCCAGCTCCTGCTTGGAATGCAGCTTGAGGCAGTCGACCTCGGCGAAGGCCTCGTCATGGTGGTTGAGTATTATGGAAAGCATATCTGACTTCTGGCTGAAGCAATCAAGGCGATCCTTTATCTCGAGGCTGGACATGCCGCTCTGGATGATGATATCGCAGGAAGCACGTACGGCGCGGATGACATCGGTCCATCGGCCTTCGGCGTGCGTATGCAGCACGGAGGCGCCCTTTTCAAGGCAACGTTTGGCCTCCCGCGCTATGGCCTGCGGGGTCCGGGGATAGTCCACCGAGGGCTTGAGCCAGCAGGTATTCGGCGTGGCAACTATGATAAGCGGGTCCATAATATTCTCCTTATGCCGAGTCTAGCATCTACAAACTAATAATCTGTTTATCCAGGGTTGTTATCTTGCGAAGGCCCGTGTCGGTAACCACGTAGCAGTCCTCCACACCGATCAAGATCTTGCCGAAGGACTCCCAGGCCTCGATCTCAAACACCATGTTCTTCTCAAACGGCCTGTCCAGCACCTGCAGTGGTCCGAAAAGGTGCTGCTCCTCGCACTCCAGCCCTATGCTGTGCCCAATCGCCATGGTCAATCCCTCGGGCTTCAACTTTTTATAGAAAGCGTCGGCTTCCGCGTTCAAATGCTTGATATTGACACCCGGTTTGGCGTTTTTCTCGTAATACTCCTGCAGCACGATCAGACGATCTATAATCTCTTTAGCTTCTTCAGGTACCGGACCGATGACGGCATGACGGTTTACGTCGGAGACGTATCCCTTATAGGCCGCTCCGAAATCGAAGCGGCAGATATCACCTCTTCTCACGACTGTGCCTATGCCAGGCGCCTCGGGATCCGATTCACCTATGCTGTGCGTCAGATGGTCCCAGGCCTCGGCGCCTTCCTCGATGATGGTCTTCCTCGCCAACAGCAGGAAATCGTTATCGGTCATACCCTCTCTGGTCGCCTTGATACAGGCGGCGACAGCCTTCTCCGTAATCTGCGTCGCCTTTTCGATCAGTTTGATCTCTTCATCACTTTTAATTAGACGCATCTCAAGCAGAACATCATCCGCCGTCACTACCTCGGCTGCGGGATTCTTCTGGGCCAGGAGATCAAGCAGGTACTTGGGAGCGTATGATTCGACCCCTATCCGTTTTCCTTCCAATCCCCATTTCTTGATCTTGGACATGATGGCGCGGGCGGTCTCTTTCTGCCCGATGGTACCCTTGTGATCGGCTATCCATGAGAACTTGTCCACGCTTTGAAAGAGGTCCCAGTTGAACAGCGCAGAACCGCCGTCGCGATTGACCACTACGACGTTGGGATACTGGTTGCTCAGTGCAAACAGAATGGGATTGGGGCTGGCATGCAGAACGGGCATACCGCTGGTGTAGAAAACGTTGACGGGCGAAGTTACAATCATCAGTTCCAGGTCATGCTTATTGAGTATCTGCTCCATCCTTTTCTTGTTGAAACCAACCGCTTTCACCCGTTTCACCTCCGGCAAGTTCTTATTAATAGGGATATGCTCTGCAAGTTTATGTAAAATGCTTTCCGTTCCGACGGACTTCTCGACTGCTGCCAGGTCCGCGCGGGTAACGGCTTTTCCGGTCTGGGCAGACAGATATCCCATCAGCACCGCGGTAATCGCGCTCTTGGCATGTTCAGGAGCAAATTCCGGCTCTCTGTTCTCCAATATGCATTGCGCGAAATATTCATCCTCGTAGCGCATGGATATGTTGTAATACGAAGGGAATGGGCCGTGCTCGATATCGGGCTCGTACCACTGGTTTTTATTCTCCCCCATAGCCTCATGGCTGGAGTAGATACGCACTGCCTTATCCCACATGTGATTTTCAAGTATTGTGCCTTTGCTACCGTATATCTCCAGGCTGTTGAAAGCAGGCGTAATCTGTGTGAAGCTCACAACCACTTCACCCATGACACCATTGCGAAAGCGGACCAATGCCATGGCATTATCCTCCGCTTTCTCGGGCAAATTGGTAGCCTGTTTGGAAAGCGTCACGTATACGGATTCCACCTGATCGTCAAGGATCCATTCCAGGGTGGCGAACTTATGCGCCCCCATATCCATGAAGGACCCTCCACCCGATTTAATCGGGTCTCCTTTCCAGGAATTAGGTTGGGTCATGCCCTCTATCTCGCTGACCCCCTCGTAGGCTCGCACCAGATGGACATCACCGATAAGCCCCTGTTTAATGGCATCGTGAATATACTGATGCGCCGGCAAAAAGCGATGGTTTTCGGCGATCATAAATTTTACTCCAGCATCTTTTGCCGCCTTAATCATGCGGTCGCAATCTTCAGTCGTTGTGGCCATAGGCTTTTCGCATAGAATATGCTTGCCTGCAGCGGCTGCCCGCGCTACGAGGTCGGCATGATGGATGTGAGGCACCATAATCAGCACTGCATCGATGTCACTTTCAAGGAATTTGTCAAGGTCGCTGAAAGCCTGCATCTTATTGGCCCTGTACCTTCTTGCCACTTTTTCCGCATGCTTCTGGTTCTTATCATATACCGCCACAAACTTAAGATTGGGTGAATCCTCACAGGCCGACCTGTGGAAATCCCAGACCGATCCCGCTCCGATGATGCCGAACTTAACGTATTTGCCCTTGGTATCCTTGCCCGACTTGCGCTGGGAGGCTGTTTTATTTTGAGATGCTTCGGCAGTGCCGCCTCCTGGTGCAGGCGCCTGCCCGGGCTCCATGTCCAGATCCTCCCGTATCAGATCGACCAGAGTGCGAAACTTGATCGCATCGGGCAGGCTCCCGTCCACCTTCAAGTCACCATTCATATATGCCACGGTGGCATCAACCTGGCCCGTAAAAACGCCGGCGCCCAGCACAGCGTCCATCTCCAGGATTATATCGGGAGCCTCAATATCCCCCTCGCCCATCTCGAAGCTTCCCCCCTGGATGCTCAACCAAAAAGCGGGATAATTCAATAGCCTGAATTGGAACTTGCGGTTGAATCCCCTCACTTCGTCTTTGGTTTCGTCGCAGCTGTTGGCAACCTGTGTAAAAAGCGTTAAGAAATCTTTCAGGTCTTTTAATCCAAATGTTCCACCTTCAACCTTCTCCAGCATACACTGCTTTAAACCTTCATCGATCGGTTGTTTGCTATCTACCTTCCAGCCCATAGTAATATTCTTCAAACCTCCCTTTATTCACCGGTTGACTTCTGAGGTGTACTCCTCATCGGTGTGAATTACGGACAGTTATTCATTATAAAGTCCATAATACGTGAAATCAATCGGACGGGCCCTGCCATGATGATCCACAGCAGCACACATCCGAACTATTGAACGACAATCTCTTCAGCGAGGTACTGCAAA
>Ga0172380_10002638_pt1 | contig 26932 bp, 39 predicted proteins | sample Leawe162metaG_FD_119747 | JGI IMG/M metagenome (GOLD analysis project Ga0172380, IMG submission 119747) | Leachate microbial communities from a municipal landfill in Southern Ontario, Canada - Leachate well 162 metaG | ecosystem: Engineered > Solid waste > Landfill > Unclassified | place...
CCAAATCAACATTAGCAGTTGCGCCTGTGTAGGGTACAAAGCTTCCCACATTGCTAGTAAAATCAAAATATCCCGCCGTTTGATTCCAAACTGGAATCTGTCCAGTCGTTGTAAGTGCAGTTCCATTTACATCAGATAGCCCTTCAAGTGAACGATGTCTGTTTAAGGTTACGAGTATAGAGCCTATACCAACCCCACCTACAACTCCTACACTACCTACAATATCTGAATAATGCGGTGCGGCAGGCTCAACATTAGTTAGAACTCCTGCATCAGTTTTAGATACATAGAGTAAATCGCCTTCAACCCATGTTGTTCCCCAAATTCCAGAACCGCTATAGTTGGTTTTTATCTGCCGAACATAGCCAATTGTTGTTACGAAACCGTCTGTATTATTAGCAATATCTTCCGTAAGAATTCCTATAACCCTAGAAGTTACCTCCGCGTTTGCCAAAGCATAAGCAACAGTAGGCCTAAACCCAAGCGAACCATTGGCATACACAACCTTACCATTATCAAGAGTCACGCCTGTGTTATTACGCACCTTAGTGAACATTTCCTGTCCAAGCTGCATAGTAATATCGCCACCACTCATACCTAGATTGAGCGTTCCGTCTGTAGCGTTCCAAGCAAGTAAACCTTCTTCATTAGTAGGCGATACTGCAGCTGTGTCGAATAATAAGCTAGGCACTTCAACACCACCAGTAAAAGGCTGATTAGTGCCGTCAAGACGTGCGTATCCTAGCGGTGGAGCGCCTGCATCTACCCAAACCAATTCACCGTCTATAACAGCTAAAACATATCCGCTCGGCACATCACCAATTTTAGGAAACCAGTATTCTGTTATCCCACCCGCTGTGCCAGTTAAGCTCATTTACAAACCTTCAGAAAGCCTTTTAATCTCTTCTGCACGTTGCTTAGAAGCTTCTTTTGCCGCCTCAAAATCCGCTCTTTCTGTTGCCAAAGCAGCAATATCAGCAGTTAATTTAGCTTCACGAGCATTCAACGCAGTTTCACGAGTTGATTGAGCTTTGTCAATAATATCAAGTTCTTTCTCGCGTTTAAGAATTTCTGCTCTACGCTCTACAAGCTTTTTATCAGCTTCCTTACGTTTTTCAGCAGCAACCTCAAGCTCTCCAACACGCAAATCAATGTTGTCTTGTTGAGCAATTAATTCAGCTTCTAACTTTTCCTTTTTAGCCACAAGTGCTGTATATTCTGAAATACTAGCGCGAGCTTCTTCAGCCTTAGCTATTTCCGCCTCTGGCAAACCATAAGCGTCTTTAGCTAGCTTTTCAAAAACCTTCGGATTGCTAGTTATTTCTTTAAGCACAGTCGCCAACTCAAGAATAACCTGAGCTGTTGTTAGCACTTCTTTTGGTGAATTTGATAGTCCCATTATTTACCTTCCTTTTTTACTGGTGCAATGTTGAATTCTTCGTTAAGCTGTGCGCCTGTCGCGATACCAATTCCTAGTACTGTTGCTGGCGCAAGAGCCGCACAAGCGTTAAGTGATAGAATTGCTGTGATTAAAATTAATAGTTTCATAGTTTTCTCCGTTGGTTGTTATCTTCTTCCTGTTACTACTTGCGTCATGCTACCAGCATCAAAACTTCCGCCGTTCATTGTGAATTTAACTCTATTACAAGCAGCCGATAATGCACCACTACCACCTGCCATTTGTACGCCAGAAGTTGAAACACTATCAACAAGATAACTTTCAAATCTAATAACTCCCGAAGTAGAATCTTGGAATATATCTACATAGCCGTTTAGAGAAGTTGTGGCTGTTAGCGCAGTTGTGCAGTTGCCTGTCGTCCCAGCAGTTACCGCAGTTCCTTGAACCTTCTGCACAACAGAGGTTGTGGTTGCGTATACGCTTCCGCCGTCTGAACTGAATTCAATAGGAATATCGCCTGTAGTTGTGCCGCTAACGCCATTAAAGTAAATCCTATAACTATAATTAGTTGTTAAATCTACTGTCAGCACAACTGTTGTGCCTGAAGTGCTGGCGGTAGTTGTGACTGTTGGCGCAGATGCCGAACCTGCCGTTGCTGAAGTAATCCTTCCCTTGTCATCAATAACTAAAGTTGGTGCAGAATAAGTACCAGCGCTTACTGCCGTAGCAGGTAAATCACTACCTATTAGCGTCCTAAATGCAGGCACACCTACAGCCGATACTGGAGCTGCAAAAATTGTTCTTTGAGCTTGCGCTGATAATGTAACGGCAAGCGTCCCCGCGCTTGTGACGGGTGAACCAGTAACCGCAAATATATTTGGCATAGAAAGAGCAACCGAAGTAACTCCGCCACCACTCGCTGCTTGAAAGCTTGGAGCTGCGCCCGAAGCGTTAGCAGTTAACACTTGTCCAGCCACACCTTGAATATATTCAGGATTGCCAGCAGATATTACTATAGCGCCAAATACGCCAGCACTTGGAGCATCAAGATATGAGTCGATAAGGTCGGCAAATTGCGCTTGAGTAGGCTTGTCGCCAGTTTCGAAGTAACCTTTTATAGTGGTTTTATTTTGTGCGGTCATTTATTGCCCCTGTATTAAAAGTTGGTTAGCGGCTGGTGCGATATTTGATTTAGTTCTTTTTGCCAATGGTTTTGCGCCTTTTTCTAACGTATTCAATAACTGTTCCGCTTTTCCTCTGGCCATGAATTTAGCACCTTGCCTTGCTGCTGTTCCTGTTCCTGCCAATATGGCTGCTGGAACTCCACCACCCGCTCCAACAGCTACACCCAAGCCTACAGTAGGCATAAATACATTCTTAGGCTCAAAGCCAAATCTTCCTAACCCCTTCAAAAATCCTTCAGCATTTGTTGAATTAGCGGCATTGCGAATAGCTTGAATTTCAGAAATATCGAATCCTCTAAGATTCTTTTTGTTATTAACAAAAGAAGTAAGGCCAGATTTAATTTTATTTGGGTCACCATCTGCGCGCCTCAAAATATTACTAATCTTATCATATTTAGCAAATTTGCTATACTCGCTACGTGCTTGCCTTAGCAAACCAGCAGATTTTATATCACCTTTAGATAAATCGCGGCTTCGGAGTCCAGAAATAGAATCATCAATAGCTTGAATAGCTTTCTGTGCTGATAAAACATCTTCAGGGTCTGCGCTTCCCATAGTGGTGCGTGACAATACTTTCCGATATTGGTCTAGCTGGTCTAAACTTAAATCACCTTCAGCTACATTCTTTTTCATTGAATTAATAATCGCTGTGGTGCGTGGGTTTAACTCAGGAATAAACCCCTTGTCTATAACATTAGATTCAATTTTACCTATAATTTTAGCAGTAGATTGCGGCTTAATTGCAATTCCAGCTTCCCGCATCTTTGCATATGTACCGCTTGCCTTTTGGTTTAGTTTAGCAGCTACATCGTCAATTTCTTCAATAGTTTTGCCAACAAAACCTTGTTTCATAGTACTAGCTCCGCCTGCCGTATTACGAGCCAAAGCAGCTAATCCACTAGGAAGTGCAGCGCCTAAAGCACCACCTGCTAATTGCGCTCCAGCACCGCCCCCCATTTCTTCAGCAGCTTGCGAACCGAAAGCAGAGCCAATTAAAGGCACAACATCTTTAGCTTTTGTAACTAAATTTTCAGCCATAGCACCATTTTTAACAAGCTTATTTACTGCGCCTGCGCCACCTATAAACTGGCCGCCTTGCTCAAGAAATCTTTCAGCCATATTAGCAGGCTTCAATGCTCCGCCAGTTGCTTCATCAACTCTTTGCGTAAAAAACTCACTAGGTAGTTGTGGGTTTAATCCTACTTGATTCATACCAGCTTGGAATGGCAATGCCGCTAAATCTGCAACCCCCAATGCGCCTTGCCCTAAAGCCCTTGCGCCCTTACCAATACCAGTAATGGCTTGCTCTCCAACATTAGAAATTGCATTACCCATAGCTTCACGACCTTGCGGACTTGAAAAACCAGCGCTCAGAATATCAAAACCAGAAGGAGTTTCCGTAGGTTGCAAACCTGCCTCTTCAGCTTCTAATTGCTGTAATTCCAGCTCTTCGTCTGGCGTTAAATTACTAACTGTAACCTGCTCTTGTTCACCACCAAATTCTGATTCCAACTGAGCAAGCTCCGCCTCTTCCTCTGGGGTCAATCCCACAAAAGAAGGTGCTTGTGCAAATTCAAGCTCTGGTGGCATTTTGAGTTGGCTAACCATTGATTAACCCCGCTTTTTTTGCTCTAAGTTGCTCTAAACGACTGCGTTTATCAACTGGTTGTTGAGGTGTTTGTGGAGATTGCGGCGCATAATCACTAAACCCTTCACCAGATTCAATAGATTGAATTTTTGATTGCTCATTATTAATTCTATCATTAATAGCAGTTTTGGCATTAGCAATAATCCGCTTTTGTGCTTCTGGCGTTTTTGACGAAATAGCTTGCATATCCAACAATACTTGACGCTCGCCCTCTGTCGGGTTGCCACCAAATATAGCTTTCATAGTGCTTAAAGCCTGCTCTTTAATCAAAGTATTATATTCATCAGTAGCTGCTACTTTTTGGTCATCGAATAGTAAACCAACGCCAGGAATCGCGCCAGCAGATGCCATAGTTGAAGAGCCAGCGCCAGTATAAGGAGTTGCGCCCGACCTTCCCTCAAGTAAATCTAATGCCCTTGTCAATGCACTATCAGCAGCTTGTGATTTATTGATTACATCAACTGAGTCAAATATAGTTTTTTGCTGAGTAGAACTTAGAGTTGGTTTCGCAGTTGGAGGCTGATAACCACCACCAATTACTTGCTCACGAGTGGCAAAAGTTTGTTGTCCAGTTTTAGGGTCAAATACTGGAATAGGCATACCCATTTGGGTAACTGTAGTTTCCTTTGTTAATTTATCCTCGTAAAACTTTTTCAAAGGGCTATCACTTGGTATTGATTCATATTCAGCCAACAAATTAGCAAAAGAACTTTGTTTTGGCTGCATAGATTGCAATTTCGCCATTTGCTCAAATTGTTGCAACTGATTAGCTTGCGCTACATCGTTTGCATTTGTTGGTTTGCCAGCAGCAGATTGTTGAATAGCAGAGCCATAATCAGCAAAAGAAGGCCCGCCACCAGTTTCAAATCTACCAGCTAGAATATCACGCACATTTGACGAAGTTGGCTCTGGCGTTGCACCTAATTGCTGTTGAATGGAGTTCGACAAACCACCGCTTCCACCACCAAATTCTTGTCTTAATATATCAAATATAGTTGCCATATTATAATCCAAATAATTTCATTAATGCGCCAGAAATACCGCCTTTAACCCCAGCTTTACTCAACGCGTTTTCTTGCCTTTGTTTACCTAATTGCTGTTGCGCTTGATAACCTTGTCCTAACTGCGTAAATGCTTGATTAGAAGCCTGATTTTGCACATCTTGATAGCCTTGGTTTAAATTCCTAAATGTAGTTTCACCACCTCTCGAAGTGTCCAGTAATGGCGCACGACCCATTAAAGCCAATTTGCGGTTTTGACGTGATAACTCAGCAATAGACTCAGCTAAATTTTGCTGCCCTTGTTCCTTGAATTGCCCGTATAGCTTTTGATATGCTGGGCTGTCCGTATCTGTTAATCCAGCCGCCATATTTGCAGCAGGTTGTATATATTTATTCAGGTTATTCGCATAACCAATATATGGAATTGTAGATGCAAGTGTTTGCGCTCCAGTTGGCTGGTTTTGCATTAAAAACTTGTAATAATCATTCATAAAATCTGCCATTATCTTACCCCGCCTATTTCCCCGTAAATCGCGAACCCTGTAATAATATCAGGACTTGCGCTTGATTGTGTTGTAAATTGCACTCTAAACTGCTCACCTCGCCATCTCAGCGGCTCTTTGTTGGATTGTGTAAATTCACCCGTTCCAATAGCTGTCGTTCCAATAATAGCAGAGCCAATTTGACCAGTCCCGCCAGTTAAAACAGTTATCGAATCAGAGGAATAATTATCCCAACCTGCAACCGCATTGATAGTATAGCTTAAATTTGAACCAGATTCAAATATGGGCTTAATATATTTTCCTTGCTTAATTCTGAGCGTTCTTTGTGGCTCTTCCAAGCGCAACCATGCTGTAGTTAAATCAGTTTGAATCTGCGCTCCGTCATCAGTTGAGGCGGAAGTATCCATTTGATAAACTAAACCATTATTATATGCTCCAAGCAAATCACCATTTCTACGCACAAAGTAATGATTTTGTTGCGCCCATGCACCGCTAAATAGATGCCATGAATTACCAGGCACAAGATTGCCACCGTCATCATAATTAGGGTTGGTGTTTAAAATATACGCTTGGTCGCTCACTTTAACTACAATCCATGAACGGCGCGGATAATAAGTTAATTGTACATTATCAGCGCTAGTCACACCAATTTGTTCAAGCAACGTATTACGAATAGGCAAAGAAGCGTTATTTTGTACGGTTGTATTACTTATATTACCAATTCCTACTGCTTGCAAACCCTCTGAGGTTATATGCAGTAAATCCACGCCATTTGTTCCCAAGCCAAAACGACTTACAACACCATTTGGATAGAAAGCTGTAGGCACAAAATCAATCGCGGTGTTTGAGGCGTCTGCAATAGGTGTTGCACCCTTATAAATATAAAGATTACGCTTTCCAGCAGCTACAAAATAGCCCTGAAAAGTAGTCATTGAAAGAATAACATCACCAGAAGGTTGTTGAGTACCGAAACTAAATGAACTTGCATCAAGCGTTTTCTGGTAAGTAGTTAAATCTTGTGGGTCGTCAGGCGCAGAAATAACAACATTTCGTTGATTCCTTGAATCTAAATAGTACGCACGACCATAATGAACATGAATCCATGAAGCAATAGGCATAGCTGATTTAAAGAAAGCCAGCGAATCACCGCTTATTTGCCCTGTAATAACTTGTTGCAGATTGATATTAGCACTCACCGAACCAACTAAAGCTATCGCTCCTCTTGTTGTATTGTAAACAAAATCAGCCGTTCTAATCTCAGTATCGGCAAAATTCACACCAGAAACTGCAATTACACTTATTGTTGTGCCAGCTCCAGCCGTACCTACATTATCAACTAGCCCGCTTGCTTGTGGAATAATATTCAAATCGACATAATCAATTAACTCATATTGGTCGCCGCTCGCTTGATTTCTGCTCGCCAAACCAGCGCCTGTTGCGGCACTCCCTATTGCTGTAATACCTAAAGACGCAGAAACCACAGTTGAAACAATCCCATAAGCATTTAACGTAACATTGTGGATAATATCATTATTTGCCACCAAAGTAGCACCAACCCAATTTGAAATATCACCGTCAACAACAGTTGTAGCGTTAGTACCGCCAGCCATAACACCGCGCGTAATCAAAGCTTTTAATTCACTAAAGGTTTGGCCGCCGTCATCTGTATAGAAATTTCTATCTACACCATTTACGAAAATTAGTTTGTCTTCAGCCTGCCCACTTAACAAACGCACATTTGACTTGCCAGTTATAGCGGCTGACCATGCTGAAGCTGAAACGTCATATTTATAAATATTGCCAAAATCGTCAGAAGCCATTAATACTTCTTGTCCGCCATTACCTACCCACTCATGCAAACGCGTAACATTTGGATTGCCCGTTATTCTTGAGCCGTATCTTAATAAGCCTGGTCTACGTTGCGCACCACCAGTAATATTTCTAAATCTATTTGTGTAAACTTCAGCAAAAGTTATAGGTCTTTCAGATTGTGAAAAGTCAGTACCAAGTCCTTTAGATGGTATTTTATAATCAACACTTATCACCTACGCCTCCCATTCCTAGACGGCGTAAAGTTAACTTCCCAACCTGTATCGCCATTAAAACGATTCAAAGCCTCTTTGCGAGCTTCTAAATATTCTTGCTGCGTCATTGTGTATCTATCAGTTGGTGCGCCACCAGATTCATTCAATAAAGCTTTTGCAAGCACGCCTGAAATAACAATTTGACCAGGGAAAGGCACTACTAAACTAGCATCAGCTGTTGTATATGTTGGCGGACGTGTGTAATAAAGAATTGAAAACAAGCCAATATCAGAATTTGGAATAGGATTAACCCTAATAACTGGATTACCATTAGCATCTGTGCCAAAAACAGTAAATTGGTTTGGCGTTCCTACAGATGTAACGCGAGTTCGAACACGCATATCTTGCACAGTAATGTTCATTATAGGCCCTGTGCGAGTGGTAAAATACATATCTGCAATGTTTTTAATATTTGCACTCGTATTAATAGTGTAATCTCTTTGCCCACTTACCGCGCTTACATTTGCCGATACAAGAGTTTCCTGCCAATTACCAAAATCTGAAAGGTCATCACAAACATCATTTAAAAAATCAACCAGCTCAATGGATTGTTTATTAGCAGCCAAAGCAGTTTCGGTAAGGCTCAACTTGCGTTGCACCTCATTAACTATTTGCAATACTGTAAATCTAATATCACCTAAACCCATTATTTTACCGCCATTGCTGAAGCTGTTAAATGTACGATTGTTACCATTGCACTAGTTGCCAAAGGAAACGCAGCGTTGGCAGCTAATCCATTAATTGTACCGCCAACTGGTGGCCATAGATTAGCACTTGGCCCCTCATTGTATAGATATTGAACTAATCCAGCTCTATTCGCTAAAGGTGCAAAGCCTGTGGTCGCACCGTCAGCAACACCCTTACCACGATTAACTACATTGGTTAAAATAGCGGCAGTTCCCTGAGCTGTTCCTGCTGCACTTACAATTCCAACCCCATTAATAACACCATTTGTAATACGTGCTGCCGAAGCGTAAACTGTGCCAGAAGCTGAAACATCGGTTGTTACAAATGCGCTAGTTGTAACTGAATTAGCTACTACACTTGCTGCGCTAAAAGCTCCACCAAATGTAAACGTTCCAGTCACATTCACGTCAGTAGCGGAAACTCTTGTTGTGATTAATTCTGTTGTGTTAAGTGGGCCGCCCATAACCTGCACGCCAGTTTCCACAATATTAATTTGTGAATCAATCAAATTGGCATAATCAGTACCAGAAGGCACGTCACCAGTTTCAAAGAATGTTTTTAATGTTGTTTTGTTATAAGTTGTCATATTTTCCTCAGCGAATTACAAAAGTACAAGAAATTTGCATATCACCAATACCAGGTGATAAATTCAAAACTTGAAAGGCCATATTGTCAGGGTTGGTTGGAACGTTTGTGTTACCTACAAACTCAGGGGCTAATTCAGCAGCGCAAACTGGAGTTTGTTCGTAATTAGATGCACGATAAAATGGAAGCCCATAAGGGTCGCCAAGCGGTGTAGCTATTTCTTGCAAATTGCGTTTTAATGGCTTGACGGCATAACTGCCCCAGAAGTCCTTCTTAACTTTACTAGCGTATGTAGTAAAACCGTAATAGTCATCGGTCACCAACCAATCGCCAAGCTTCCCTTTTCTTCTTGCCATATCAACCTCATTTCTTTTTCGGAGGTTTGCAACGCTGTTCTTTGTTAGGTCTATACATTATGATACTGGCCCTGCTTGAATGATTGTTCCTGTGATAGAAGCCGAAGCTGCCGCCCTTAACGCAAATCTAATAGCTGCTGGTGGAAACGCATAGTTAGTATCACCATTCGCAGTACCAGAAACCAAAGTAGTATTATTCAACCAAACACCAGCCGTTGGACTAGAATTTAGGTTTACTTTGCCAGGGTCTGTGAATGTATGCTGCACGTCATAAACCGCCGAACCTGTACCGTAAAGCACAGTTACACCAATACCAATGTTACAAGGGTCATTGAATGTATCAACAGGCCAAGCTGGGCTATAAGTTGTTCCGCCAGCAGATGCCACAATAGTGAATGATTTAGGCTTCATACCACTCCTTTAGTAGCTGTTCCCATTAATATCAGTACGAATACGATTAAAAGTTAGCTTAACCTGATAATCAGTTGCTGTATCCACAGATGCTAATGTAATCGCTGCCGAGACTTGAGCAGTTGTTGACAAATTAGCCGCAGCAGATGCCACAATAGTTTTAGTACCAAGCGCAGCTAATGTAGTTTCAACTACACCGCCAGCAGAACCCATTGACGAGAAGGTAATTAAAGTTGTACCACCCGCACTTACTGTAATAGAGTCTGAAGTCGCCGCTGAACCATCTTGAATAATATAACAAACCGCATTCAGATTTTGTACGCCAGTAGGGAACACAAACTCTTGAGTTTGCGCTCCACCACCAGTAAATCTGAATGTGCGTGTTAAGTCTACTGGGCTGTAGCTTGCTTGCGCAGATACTACAGCCTGATTACCAGAATATATATTATCACCAAATATTGTCATTTTAATTCCTTTATTAGGTTACTATTCTAAGCACCTGGACTTGCATAATACCCAAGATAATTAACTGCACCAACACCAAAGCCACGCATTGCAGAGAATTTCAAGTTTTTAGTATCGAAATCATTATCTCTGTCTAGCATAACAGCATCTACATCAGTAAATACCAAGCCATCAGCTTCGTCTGTTTTCACAAACCAAGCATCAGTATCAGTCAAGTATGGCGTGATAATCAAATCTAGCGGCATACGTGATGATGAAACTGGGTTGATTGTGTTGTTACCGCTATTAACCTCATACTCTGTTTGCAAGATTTTACGAGCAAGCATTGCTTGGTCAGTCTTTACAATCAGTTTTTGCGGTGTAATAACAATCGGCAAATTTTGGTCATCAACAAAGTTCATAACGTCAATGTACATTTGCTCCAAAGCTGTCTGAGAAAGGTCAGATGCAGTTTGTGGCGTATTACGTTGTGTTACGTTGTTTGCAGCTACCAACAAGTGACTTGCGTTGAACAACGAAAGATTGTCCGCTGTCAAAGTTGGATTAGTTGCTGTTGAGAAGCCATTATTCAATAGATTGTGTACAACAGTTTCCTCAGTTTTACGAACTGATTGAGCAAGTTGCTCAGGAATACGTTGAAACTTATCATATTGGTCATAACGCATCATTTCATAAGTAATGGTCGAACCAATACCATAGAAATAATTGATAATTTCACGAGGGAAGCCTTGGAATTTATCACGGTAAGGAATACCTGCGCCTTGGTCTTTAACGCCAGCTAAACCATAGTTTGTAATTCCTTGGAATTTCTCAAACTGTTTATCAGATTGATGAACATCGACTAGTTTATCCCAAATTGGTTGGTAATCCTCGTAAGAATCGCCAAACCACTTCATTATACCTGGCCATAGGTCTTCTGAAAATGAACCTGTTGTAATTGTCATATATTATTCTCCTTATTGTCCAGCTGTTGGTGCGTGAAGAAGATGACGATTCCATCTAACTTCTACGCCGTTGTTAGTTCCACCACCAGTACCTTTGCCAGCCAATTCATCAATCGGAGCAATATTTAGTACCTTAAATAGGTCGTTAGTTGATGCAGATGCAGGAATATTCACAGACATACCTGAAAGGCCAGTACGTGAATTTGATGCAGATACATCGATAGTTACGTTTTTGCCAATATTAGAAGGCCCAACACTTGTAACGCATTGAACATAATAAGTTTGGTCTGGGTCAATACATACGTCAACACGACCAACACCAGCAGAAGCAATTAGCTTAGTGTCATTAAATGTAAATGGGCGGTTTGCAGTTGTATAACATGCCAAAACAACACCATAACCAACTAGCCCTGGGTCTTGCCCAGCAGTACATGGAACAATAACGCCATTAAGGAATGCTACTGCATCGCCTTTAGCGATTGATTGGTTTGTTGAGGCTGCGGCTGGCAAATTTCTTACCCAACCGACTGAAGGGTCTCTTGAAGGCGTGAAGCCAATACGAGGTATAGCCATTTTTTACTCCTATTCTATGTTTTGCGTTCCCTTACGAGAACTGATTGTAATTTCACCATGTGCCGAAGCACCTTCTTTATTTAAATCTTTTTTAACATGAGCTGTTAAACCAGAAATCCGTCTATCACTTTCATTATTAAAATAAGAATCTCGTTCGGCAGCAATTTCCTCTGGGATACGCTGCAAAATAACATCTTTTTTCTCGAATACTGAAGTGAGTGAACTTCCTTGAGATATTAGGTCGTTTTCAGTTGCGCTAACTTTATCAGCTTGCAAACCATTGATAACTTCCCAACCCTCAGCTTGCTTCTTAGCTAGATTGTCAGGGTCTTTATTAACCCATCTGTATCTATAACCAGGTTGTTTATTGAAAGTATCAGTAACACTAGCTGGCTTCCAAGAAGCGTTCCCTTTTTTTAATTTACTCATTTGCGGCCTCCGTTGGTTGATTTAAATAATTTAGCATATGCGGCGATATGCTCATCGTTACTTTTACCAGGGCCTGCAATTCTTGTTCTAATCGCTATCTCTTGCGCTTTAGGGCTTAAGGTAATTTTATTAGTTCTAGGCTGTGAAGTCAAACGGCTAGACATAACAGATTGGCTAACTGGTGCTTTAGCAACACCAAATCGCTTATCAATCGCCGCTAGCTTTTGTTCCGTACTTAAATGCGCGTAAGCTGGATTAGAGAAATAAGCTAACGACAACGCTTCAGCGGCTGCAAAGTCAGGGTGACCTTCGGAAGCCCAAGGGCGTAAAGATTGCCCCCTTTCATCTGTTTCATTCTGCCAAGCATCTACAACTTCTCTACCTTCAAAATATGAATTTTCATTTGATGCAGATTGTTTAGGTTGCGGTTGTTGAGCCTTTGCCAATTTAGCAACTTTCAAATCCATTAGCTTTTCTTGAGCTGCCAATGCTGCGTTAGTGTCGCCATTTTCATGTGCTTCTTTTAACTGCGCACGTAATTGCGCTTCTGTTTGCTGAGTTTCTTTCTCGTTTAAATGAGAGATAACTTGGTTTTGGCTTTGTTGCAGCTCTTCAATAACACGCGCTTGCTCTGAAGCAAGCTTTTGGAAGCTTTTAGTTTGTCCATAAATGCGGTTAAATCTAGCTTGAAGTTGCTCTGGCGATGCAGTTGCAAAATCTACCTGCTCATAACCATCTGGCTTATCAGATGATGTTTCTTGTGTAGCTTCTACATTAGTTTCCACTACATCATTAGTTTCTTGATTCTCTTCCATTTGTTCTCCTTAGTTAATTACGCATAAAATATCGGCATCTTGACAAATAAATAATTTGCCATCGTCATTCTCCACGCCATTGGCATAGGTAGCATCAAGCCAAGCACCTGAATGCTTGCCAAAAATAACTTTATCACCAATTTTGAGGGTTTGTACTGGCACTTGTTCGCCGTTGACATATGTTTCTGTCCAGCCTGCCGTTTCGCCCAAAGCTACAATAATGCCTTCGCATCTTGAATATTTTTGGGCATTTGCGATAATAATACCGCCTTTAGTCTTTTCTTCTACTTCTCTCTCAATTAATACTCTACCGAACTTCGGTTTATAAGTCGCTTCTCTCATTTTTACTCCGTTTTATGCTGCTCGTTTACGCTTGCTTATTGCCTCAAGTAAATTAGTCGGATTCTCATATCCGCTATAACCTAGTTGTTGCAAATAAGACTTCTCTATTGGATTTATGCTCTCCAAATCACCCACTTGGCCACTCTCATCGACCAAGCGTCTGTTTACCAAATTTAAAAAATAATCACTTTCTTGCTCACCTAAACCACCGCCATAAACACCTTGCGTTGCAAGGTTAGATGCTTGTTGGTTTTCGTTTAATCCACCACCAGACAGCCCAGCAGGTGCGTCACCTAATTCAGCACGAGATGCAGAAAATTGAGGTGGGCCTGAAACACCTTTTACTGGTATGCCACCGCCCAAATCTTGCCCCACTTGCGAGCCTGCATAACTACCCAGTGCTTGCCCTATATTTGCATTGAAAATATTACCAGCTACATTCCCACCAAGAGAGCCTAAATTATCGAATATGCTAGATGTAGCTTGCTTGCCAATATTATTTGCTAACGAACCGCCAATAGTTTTGCCCGTTAGACTACCCCCGATTTTGCCACCTAAATACGAACCAGCAGCCGAACCCAAGCCAGCTAATAGCGAACCACCTTTGCCTACTGTACTTGCACCTTGAATAGCTGGAATTAAATAGGCTTGTCCTGTCGCCGCTGCAATAGCACTCGCGATAGTACTACCACCAGGCACAGCATTAATAAGCTTGCCAACTGGTTTGATGATTTTTTTAAAGAAACCCATGCTTTATTATGCCACTAGGCTGTATTTTTCTCAAATTCCACTTGCAACAGATTGGCTAATCTATATAATGGCTTTATGGAAGAGTGGAGAATTATAAAAAATTCTAATTACGAAGTGTCCAATACTGGCAAGGTCAGAGAGTCAGGACGCACTAAAATTTTAAGAACAAAGGTAAATAGTCGCGGCTGCCAATATGTTTGTTTATATCTGAATGGCAGATATATCCCAAAAGAAATTCATATACTTGTTAGCCGAGCTTTTTTAGGCGAGCCAATAAAGCCGAAACTCCCAATTAAACATTTAGATGATAACAAACTAAACAATCATATTGAAAACTTAGAGTATTCCACAGTAAAAGATATGTCTTTAGCTTATTGGCAATCTGAAAGAAGCCAAAACAGAATGACTCCCCGCCTTATTGTTGAGCAAATCAAAGAAAAAGCTACAACTACACCAGTTAAGCAACTTGCGATTGAATTTAACGTCCATTACCAAACTATTTATAGGATACTTAAAGGCACTCGCTGCAAGTTCTATTAGTCAGGCTCACAAAGCTTCAAGATAGCCTCAATAACCTGCTGTTGTCCCGCCCTCAAATGAGCCTCCTCCAAACTCTTCGGAGGTAAACTGGCTGGCCATAGGGGAAACTTCTTCTCCAACTGCCCCAGTATCCATTGAGTTGTCTGGTCGCCCAGCCAATGGCGGAGTTGGGACTTGTCGGGCGTCGTTCGGCGGTATAATTCCGTGGATTTGTCCATATAAATAACCTTGATGCTTTTGTTGGTGTTTTAACACGTCTTCTAGTTGGTCAGGTTGCAAATTCTGCGCTTCAGTTAAAAGGAATTCTTGCAATATAGCAAGATGCTGTACGTGGTTTTGGTCAGGAAACACATCAAATAATGGCCTGCCCTCTTTAGGCATTAAGAAAAACATATTCTCGATTATTTGGTCATCAAAGTTTTCAATTTGTGGAGCAGGTGGGATAAGCAATTCAATCTCTTCCACTTCCAACGCTTCTAAATAACGCTTAAATGCTTCGTCATACACTTGTGGACGACTTTGATTAACTGGATTCTGCAATGTTGCATCTAACTCAGCTTTTGCCCTTGCAACCTTCTGCGCTTGAGTGGAAAACTTAGGGTCAAAGATAGGCTCAATAAGCATATCATCTTTATAATCTGCCCTTGTGATAGTTTCTGGCGTGCCATTAACCACGAAATATTCAATCATCGGCAAATAACGGCGGTTTAGCCTATAAATCTTTTGCAACTCCTCGCTTAACGAGTTTGCCAAGCGAGTTTGAACGCTTGAGAATTGCTCCAAAGACTGTTCAATCTGTGCTAAGTAAGTAGTAGGCTGAACTACAGATTCCGTTGCGCCTGTGGTTGCTTCTGTTGTAGAACCCATGCGCTGCGCTCTGGCATCGAGCAATTCCATGATAGATAACAACGCTGCATTAGGGCCAGGGAACTTCATCATCATAATGCCGTTAGTCATATCGCCAACAGTATCAACAATTTTAGTAAACTTACCCAAAGTCATGGAAATTTCATCACCATTAACACCAAGCCTATCACTAATGAAACCCGACATATTGCCGTCATTAGCTAGCGTTGCAGCGTCAATAGATTGCCTCAACATCACATTAACAGCAGAGTTTAAGTCACCGATTTTCTGTCCTAATCCTAAACCATAGAACCCATCAGGATTTTCAGCATATTTGTAATGCGTGTAATACTGGATTTGTTTGTAATTATCTAGTGGCTCGCCATTCTGGTCAGCTTCATAACCAATAGTTAGACGTAAAACCTTTTGGCTAGTCGCACAAATTGTAATGATGTATGGCAGATATTCACCAGTTTCTTCTAAATCCAAATAAACATGCTGCTCCAACAAAATAGCTTGCCTATCTCGTTTAGAGCCAGTTTCGGGCGTAGACGTGCCTGTGCTTTGATTAACAACTAAAGTATATTTATTATTATCAAGTGTGATATTGCCAGGCTTTGCAGCTTCAAGAAAATACTCACTTCTTACTAAATCCTCAGTTTCACCAACTGTTGTATAGATAATCTGAGTTTTACGGCGCACATCTTCAATGCGATATAATCCAACTTTATAGTTAACCACCAAATCAGTAGGGCGGATATTGTCTACCTTATTGCGTTTTTCTTGTACGTCATAATAAGCTTTGGTAAAGAAAGAACCTAGAATTGAAGTTCCTAAAAATAAAGCGTCTTTGTCTTGCTTATAGCTGCGGTCTTTAAAGCCAAGCTGGTAGCTCATGTGGCGACCAATTCTTTCGGCTCTATCCTCTAATTCTTTGCGGTCTTCAACAGTTCTACGCATCGGCACGGCAGAAACAAACGAATCATTTGGGAAAAATGTTTTATATGTACGGCTTTGGAATTGGTCACAAGCTTCAGTAAGAATCGGCATAGACTCAGTTGCGCCCCAGCTTCTATCATCGCTCATATTCTCTGCGTAGTCTTCCTGCATGTAAAGCGATAGCCAGAAAGCACTTTTAGCAATCCATTCAGCACGACTAGAATCGTCTTCCTCAAAACCTTGAAACGCTTCCTTACCAAGTAAGCGCAAACCTTCCTCTTCCATATCTTGAGCAAGGTTATAATTCTCAGCGGCGTTCTTTACTCTGCCTGCGAGTTCAGATTGTGCTAATCCGTCAACGATTTGTTGTTCGTCTTCATCTTGCGGAGGAGTTTGAGCAAATTGTTGCGCCAATTCATTAACGAGGTCTTCATTTTCTGCCATACAAATATCCTTTTATAATTTCCTACTATACACTTATTTTTGCCCTGACGCAAATCAGTAAGCTCTAAAAGCTTTGCCATGAATGGAATCATACCATAACCATAAGCTTTTATTTTCATTTTGCCGCCCATTAATATCTCTTTCATCTCTTCAAATTGAGCAATTAACTGTGGCTCGGTATAAAAACTGCGCTTCATATTAACAAAAGCGTTTTTAGTTCCTACGCTAAATTCCATATGTTTAGGCTGTCCGTACTGGTCTTTTAAGTCCATATTAGGTTTATCTGCATAGCATAAATCATAACCATAAAGGTTAAAATTGCGAAATCCTAAATGGTAGAGAAGGTAGAGTCCGCGCGTCGCGGTAGCGCTTCCACCACTTATAATTGAGCGAGGCTGTTTAATTGTTAAATGCCCCTCGTCTGCACCAACTGAAGCATGATAACCCCAAACCTCGCAGCCTTTATCTAGCAAAGCCTGTGTTACGATAGGATTAACCTGCGAAGCAACAAACCATTTAACTTTCGGGTCTGCGTCTTGCACGAAATCAGCTACATGCGGTCTAGGGTCGAGTAATATACATGCCCACGGTGTAATCCCAGCTTGTTTTAGTGGCTCTAATGCATGTTTAACTGCTATGATTTTCTTGCCCTTCACGTCTTCAGGAATCATCAATGGTCCAGCAGAAACTACAGTAATTTCCTCTTTATTAGCTTTGCATTCAACTAACCAATTCTTAATTAGCCTTTGGTTTTCCTCGATATGATTGCAAATTTGCTCATGTGGAATTGCGTTTTTAGTTTGTATAACAAAATTCTGTCCGTTAGGTGCTTTTGCCATTTGCGGTTGTTGAAATAGCTTTTGTTTTGCTATTGGCCCTTTGTAATGAACCGACCACTTAGCCATAGGAGATTGCGCCCATATTTCTGTACCAGGCTTGTTTGCGGTAAGGTTTGTAGACTTCTTAGGTTTTAGCTTATCAAACACCCATGAATCATGTTGTTGTTCCATAGACATAACTTTATCTGTGACGTAAGCATCATAGAGTTTTTTAATCAGCTTATCACCGCCATTCTGAAGGTCAAACGCCAGCCAGCCGCATTCTGAATGCTCCCAGTCTTTACGCCCTAAATAAGCAACAGCGTCACCTTCTTTCGGCAAACAAGCTTGTATGTCCTCAAATGTAACTGGTCTAGTAGTTGCAACGTCAGCATCTAGCCAAATTAAATAGCGCATGTCGCCTTGATGACTTGCAGCATCAAATGCACGATAAAGCGCAAATATCTTATGGCAAAATCTAACTGGCTGCATTCTATAGTTATTAGCATCATCTTTGCCAGCATGCCTATCTACAAAGGCTTGGTGTTCTTTATTTCTACCGACTGCGATTCCGTCTTGTGGGCGTAAAATCTTGTCAATATCAGGATAAAGCAAATCATCATCAAGCTGAACGCAAAGCGGTATATCTTGCGGCCAATACGCTACAAATGATTCAAGCATTTGTTTTGCATAAACGTCCCACATGTTATTTGGAAAAGTCGAAACAACCGCTATATTATTCATCTGTTTTATCCTTTACTAAAAATGACATAGGCTCCCACACGCTGCCGTCTGCCTTTAATCTATATACTTGATTACCCGTTGCAACATAAACTGAGCCTTGAAACTCCACCATTGATGTCACGGGGTGCTCATGCTTCTGAATTAACTTCCAGCCTTCCATTGGTCTTCTATTCATTTATACCTCTATAATTCCGTAGCCAAAAGTAGGGCTATTAATAAACTCATGATACTTAAACTGTGGGTTTTGTGCTAGATACCAATCAACCGCCTGTTTAACTGGGGGCAGGCAAATATCGTGGAATATGATATACTTAGTTGCCAAATGTCCGTAAGCGATAGCGTCTGCGATAACGTCTTCGTAACTGTGACCAGCGTCAATAAAGACGACATCAAACACACCTAGAGTCCATTTTTGTACATCTACACAATGACTATTGCCATATTTGCGGTGTGGGAATTCAGGAGCTTTACGCACAAAATCCAAACCATCGCCAGTACAAATAGCTTTCTCATGACGCTCTGATAGAATCTTGAAAACCTCTTCCCTAGCGGGTGTTGTATGTTTTTCACCAAAATCAAAAATTGATATTTTAGCGCTTGGTTTCAAAGCATGAGCCAACACATACAACCCATTGCCTTCGGCAGTACCAACTTCAAAATAAGAATCACAGCCTTTAATCAAATTAAATACATACTCAAGCTCTTTGTAATCCTGCACGATAGGAATCGCCCACCTGCGTGAACGCTCTTGTATACCACGCCATAATTCTTCAAATGTTTTCATTTTTAACCCTATTATCAATTAATTCAACTGCGTTACCACGTATAATTGCCGACCCATAATATTCTAAATTACTCCGAAAGCTTTGGGTTTTATGACAATAATAACTATTGCAGGCGCTGCTAACATAAGCGGGGATAATTATAGGCTCATTTTGCTTCATCTATCCTCACTATATCCGTTTCAGTACACACTTTACCATATTGAATTTCTAATATCCAGCTTGTTTTCTCAGCTGTAAATCTGTGTAAATCCCCTATCCTCACATCAACTACGTCGCCGCTTCCAACCATAAATCCCTCTTTCCCATGCTCAAAATGACCGCCACCGCTTAAAAAGCACCATAACTCATTTCTTTGGTTGTGATACTGAAGCGATAACTTACCAGCATATTTAAATCTTAGCAGCTTTACCTTAAAACGCGGTCTGTCAAAAATAACAAAATAATGCCCCCACGCTCTTTTCATGCGCCACTCGCTATTGCGTTCGTTACTAATTGGCTGCTGCTTTGAATCTTATTACCGCCCAAACCATAAATAATTGGAATACCAAATTCCTCACAAATAACCGACTCAGGCGTATTGTCGCCTTTCCTATCTCCGCCATTGCCAAAATAATGAATAACCTCATTCAAACTGCGTAAGCTCTCGCAAACTGTATTATCATCATCTATTGCAGGCAGCACACAACTTACACCCTTTATCCCCTCAAGCATTTCTTTGCGCTCCTCAAATGATTGGAAAGAATAACCTTTCTTGCGTATTAACCAAGAATCGGAATTTAGTAAAATAACTACCTCGCCAAAAACGGCAGCGTCTTTAATCATTCGCAAATGCCCAACATGGATTGGGTCGAATCCACCGCTTAATGCTATTCTCATAAACCCTCCACAAACACGCCAATTATTAAAGCCAAGAAAACAAGCGATAACGGCAATACTTTAGTTACCCTAATTCCCAAACACAGAATCACAAACCAAATAACATGCATCAATAATACGCTATAAAATATCATCATAACAACCTCTTTTTCCATACAACAGGGCAACCTTCTTCAATCTCAATAGGGAAAGAATAATCGAACTCTTTTGTCCCCTTGTTTTTTATATCAGCAATCATTTCCTTCAGGCAATCTACAATATCTTGTTGTGGTCTGTAACCGAGCAGCTTTCTAGCCTTTTCGCTACTTGTAAACGCATGTTTAACTTCATTCGGCCTGTCAGGCATGTGCACTATTTCTTTGTTTCCAGTTAGCGCATTAACAATTCTAGCCAATTCACTTATAGTTATCTCGCCATTATCAGGCCCGATATTAACAACTTCGCCATTTGCAGCACCTTCAACAGCTTTAACGATAGAAGGTATGCAATCCCTAACTGGACTGAAACAACGAGTTTGTTGCCCGTCACCATAAACTAATAGAGGCAAGCCTTTCAAAGCACGATTTATCATAATGCTTGCAACATTGCGGAAGGGGTCTGAATAGCGTTGGCGTGTACCGATGATGTTATGTGGGACAAGAATCGAGTAGTCAATGTTGTGTGTAGCGGCTAATATGCGCAATACATCTTCAGCAGCTACCTTTGCTACGCCATATGGGTCTACTGGTTGCGGAGTCATAAACTCCTCGAATGGCGCAGGCTGTCCACCATATCTTGCCATTGATGTCATATAAACAATGCGCTTTGCGCCTGCTGCTATTGCTGCTGAAAAGGTTGTAACAGAGGCTTCGAATATGTTTCTGGTAATGAAAGAGGGTGAAAAGCTACTGAGTCCTTCGTGAGCAGTTGCGGCCGCGTGTATTACAACGTCAGGTCTAAATAATCCTAAATGCATTGACATAGCGCTGTAGTCACAGCAATCTACTTTTGCGTAATCCAAATAATTACCTGCACTATGGCAAAGCTCGTTATCATTACCACACACAATGTGTCCCTGCTCAATCAAAGCGTCCGCGAGGTGGCTGCCTAGAAATCCAGCTATACCAGTTATCCAAACGCGCATGCCAACCTCTGCTTTTCTATTTCTAAAATATGCACCATTTTCTCAGCAACATACATATCACGTTGCCACCAACCAGATTCTCTAATTCTACTGTGCGTTTCGTCAGCTTTTCCTTGGTCACTTGGCTTGTCATGTACTAACAAATATTCTTGCAGGTGAGTAAAGCAATTATTAGCTTTCGCAATCTCAACAGTCCAACTATCGATTTTCCAATGTAAAAAAATGGGGCATACAAAATAGCCTAGAGTTTCTATCCATTCTCTAGAGATTATGGGGTGGGGCGTGCCAAGCGGGTCTCTTGAATCCTGCAATGCATAAACATGTGGCTTGCCAGTAGAAATCAATGCCTCATTAAACAACGGCGTGGTGAAATACATATCGTCAGCACCAAGCATAAAAAACTTAATACTCTCGTCCTGCATTGCTACTTCAGCTAACAAATTCCATTTCGCAGCTGTTGGCAGGTTATCAGGTGCTAGCTGAACAATCGTACCTTCTGGCAAATGCGGTCTATAGCTCTCAACTTCCTCAGGCGTTATACACAGGAAAAAGCGCACTGGCTGGCTAGATGTGACTCGAACACTCTCAACCATTCTTGCGAATTGCTCTGGGCGCTGACGTGAAGGAACGAGGATTGCTAGCATCTATCCTCCTTATCACACGCCATTGTCGGCACATCAGTTATAATAAACTCTTCTCTATTCCTTTGGCAGTCCTCATACTCATTCAACCACAAATCAGCATACGGCACATGCTCGTAACCTTCAAACCACGGCCCACCTTCTGTGTAATGAATAACAGCAGGCTTGCCAGTTATCTTAGGACTTACGCCGCTTATGAAATTGTAATTGAAGGGCAATGCGCCTATCTCTTCCTCTTTCAGCCAACTGAATGTATGCAAATCAACGCCACGAGCGAATGAAACGTATTCTTTTGTTAGCCTAGCATTTGCAGGGTGGCCACAATTAAACAATACAAACGAACTCCAATTCTTTCTGTGATAGGCAAGCTGCGCTCTATCGTCCATTTTAATTGCGCCGTCTTTAGTTTTATGGTCATGCTTAACGCACATCACAGCGTATTTATCATTAACTAGGGAAAACAATTCAGCTATGTCTGATTGAAAAATCATATCAGCATCAAAGAACAACGCCCAGCCTTTATATTCCATTAATGCAGGAACAAGGAAACGTGTATGAGAGAATTCTGTACTGAAGGGCTTGTTATCGATTAAATCGGTGTAATTGCCCGTTGTGCTATCAACCAGCCAAGGGCGTGTAAATTGTCCAGCTTTCCTTAATTCGCGGTGCTTAAGGTATGTTATATGTACTGGATATTTAGTGCGTTTTCTTATTGAATAAGCGGCGACTTCAGTTGCAGCAGCTTCTCTGCTATCCCAACCTATAAAAACCTTAATATTTTTGCTCATTCAAATAATGCTCAAATAATTCGTTTGCTCGACCTTCACGTATCTCCGCAAGTGTAAATTGATGTGCGCTCATACATCTAAATAACTGCTCTCTATGTATATGCATAACAGAATTAAAATTATAATCAACATGTTTTTTATTGCAATGATATTTATAATAGCTGCCAACCAAAGAATGCTCGGTATCGCTTATACATGGAATACCGCGTTGCAATGCTTGCCAACCCACGGAACTATTGAATGTTATAACTCCCATAACGCTATCCCAATTGATAGGCTCGCTCTCTGTTTTATATCTAACCTTGTGTGGTAAAAGTGGCGTATTCTCTTTTATCCAAGCTTCAATATCCACACCAAAGAACTCAGCAACCGCTTCAGTAGGCGGACAAACTAGCACATAACCGCCATGGTCAATCCAAGGTTCTAGTGTGAGGTTGTGGTCTTTGTGTGGTGCAAGGGGTGAGTATTGTGGCTGTGTGCCTTTGTAGCTTATGCGGTAATTGCCGTCAAAATGCCCTGCATTCCAAAAGCCTTTATCCACCATAAACCAGCTATCGGAGTTTTTAAATATCTCAGCTGTGCCACGTAATATGCCATATGCTAAGTCGCAATCAAAAGCGGGGTGAGCGTCAATAAAAGCATCTGCTACAGTATCGGCTATTATATGCCCAGTTTTCCAAAGCCTCATGTTTTCCTCATAGGCTTGATACGGTATGGGTCGCCTGAGTCTAACTTATTTTCTGCCCTTAAACGGTGGAATTTGTTAATTTGAGCTTGCACTGCCATATCTTTAGTTGTTACCACATTTTCACGCCAAGCTCTAGCCATTAATTCCATTGCGTCACAGGCGTGGCTTGAGAAATCATGTACTGGCTCGCGGCTATATGTAGATAAATCCTCATTCCATTTGTAATGATAATGCACCAATGAATCAACTAAATCAACTAACTTGCCACTTATCCAGCAACGAGGCAAAGTAGCCCGCAATGCTTCTTGGTTGTTTTGGTGTGAAGTAGCTGGGAACACATTCATTCTAACGCCAAACTTAGCAGCTTGTGCCAATACTGAGCGTCCACCAGCAGCCATAACTTTGTTAGCTGCGTCATGTGGTGCGTTGTGTGTATGGTAAGAATAAGCGGCTCTATGCTTATGTTCCTCTAATTCCATGCCATAATGCCAGTTTAACACTTCGCCCGTATCGTTATCCCTTTCGTCCACCACTATTTCTTTACCTGCTAGCACTTCGCAATAATGTTTAATATCCTCTAAATTACTTTCGTAATAGTCGATTATAAATATCTCACCTACACCAATTTGATAGAAAACTATTGCAGTTGCGTCATCATATCCCAAATCCCAAGCAGTATAAACTGGGTATTCTGAGTCATGCGCTACGTTTGTTATCTGCCCTTTTTCACGTATCTGGCTAATCCATTTAGCATACACAGCGCCTTTAATAGCAGCTTCAAATGAACATTCAAACTCTTGCTCATATTCATTTATGGACATTAGGCTCTTTTGCCTATCAAGCTCCTCTTGTGGCAATACACCAGTTTCAGAAGCTTTTAATAGCTGCACAAACCATTCCTTAGTGTTAGCAAGTGCAAGCTTATATAATTCTCCCAACAAATTAGCCCAGCCTTTCGGGGTTCCTGATACATCTAACCAGCCTTGCCTATCAGCCAGCGCGGGTAAAATAATACTTGTCAGTATGCTTTTCTTAATATCTTGCCCTTCATCGACAACAATCCCATCAAAATACAAACCACGCATACGCTCTGCGTTTTCTGCGCCATAAAGCTTTATAATAGCGTTGTTATGTGGAAAAGTGATTGTTAGCTCGGACTCGTTAGCTTTACCACCCATTTCAAGCAATGGTGCTGAATAATATTTCAAATACAGCCAAGCAATATCTTTGGCTTGCACGTAATAAGGGGCTAAGTATCCAAAACGAGGATTGGGCTTATCGCATTCAATGGCTTTGCGGATTAACTTGTTAATACGAGCTACAGTTTTGCCAGCCCTTCTGTGAGCGATAGTTAATGAAAACCTACAAACTGACGCGTGGTAAGATTGAAATATATCACGAGGACGATATGGTATTACTAATCTTCCCATGAGATTGTCATTTTACCATCAAAGTCTGTTTTATTCTCGGTGCGAGCAAGCTTAGGTATATGGTACTCCAAAACGCTATTAAACAATTCAAATGCTTTCTCAGGCTTCCCCGCTATAGTCGTCCCATCTTTTAATTCTCTATCATCAGCTATTCTATCTAGCCAATTTTGCAATCTATTAACGTTACCATTCACAAATAACGCGATAGCTTCTCTAGCTTCCTGAGTAGCTTTATTGCTAACACCCGCTTTCCTTCCGCCCGTTTTCTCTTTGCCCTTCTCAAAAGCCATTCTATTTTCCTCTACTACAGAATACACCAACTCACCCTATTTTGTCAAGCCTCTACCTCTTCATAGCTAAACCCAGTAACTTTTGGGTGTTTCGCAGCTATTAATTCACACCATTCTTTAGGGTCGCATTGAAAGTGTATATTAGGCAAATAATTCTGTTCTATTTGCTTACCACCAACATCAGCAAACATTCTTGCCCCATGGAAGGTTATGTTATAATATTTATCCATACACAATAGCCTTCAATTTGTTTTGCGGTTTTTTATCTGCCGTTTTAAGCCAATCATCAAACCCCAATTCTTGTAAAGTATATATCTGCCCATTTACTAAATCTTTCTTATTGCAAAACATATCGGCTTTGTAACTCTGCGTTCCATCTTGCGACTCTAAATAAAAATGCGACATATTACGCCCCCTGAAAACCTTGTTTCGGAACTGCTGCTGTATCCATAGCAAATTCCGTTACAGGTTGGATATAAGCTTGCCCCAGCGTGTTAATGATGTTTTCTGGGACTTCTGAGCCCTCGATACTTTCAACTCTATCCTTTAACCCTGCAATCTCTTTCTTCTTAGGTTTTGATTTGCGAGGCTTAGAAGTTTTTACAATACAGCTATCCGTGTGTACTTTCCTACCCGCAGAGTATATCTGTTGCTTCCTAGCGGACTGCCCTATTGCTCTGGCTATTGTGTGTGTTTTGTTTACCATATGACGCTAGCTCCCACTAGAATAAAAAGAGTAGCCAATAAGGCATAAGCTGCGATGGTTGCGTTATCAGTGGCCTGTTGTAATTTCCTACACTTCTCGCGCCAATATTCGCTGCCTTGCCTCCAGTGGTTTAGTTCAGCCTCCAACTCTGCAATCCTATCTTTTAACTCTTGTTTGGTTGGTTGTTTCATTCTACCCTCGTGTTGTTGGTTGCGTTGCATTGCAGATTACTAATTATCCCGTCCATTAAATCAGGCTCGCCGCAGAATGCCAATAGCAAACACAGCAACAATGGCGCACCCCAATTTATATTTATTACTGTTTTAGTTTCACTCATTCTCTATCTCCGTAATTAACTTAATGTGCAGTACAGCACTTATACCAAAACTGTTCTAAAATTAAGGTTTCGTGTAGAACCTGCGCCATCTGCCTTCAGCATCATAAAGATGCTTATTCCAGAAAGCCCTTACTGCACATTAAATCAATTCTCTATCTCCTTTGTTTGGTGGGTGGGGTGGGACTGCCCAGTTAATATCCTCAACCCATGTAGCGTCAAAACTAGAAACATAACCGTCCAAGCTCTTAAACTCCGCTTTCTCACCTTCTTTTATCCATTCAACAAAAACCCATTCCTTGTCTGGAAAGGTTTTCATTTTGTAAACCAAATTTTTATTTGGAAAAATAACCATTAGATTGCCTCGTATTCTTTAGAACCAATAAAGTTAGCCATTCTTGCTATTCCTAATTTTGTGCAAACTTGCGTTGCCAAAGCAAAGTTGCCAGTAAACATAGCGGCAGTAAAATTTTCAGCACTATTGCCTTGAGCCATTTCTTGAGCTTTTTCAAACAAACCATTCTCTCTTAAATTTGCCATAAAGTTTTTAGCTGCTTCTTTTGCAAACACTTCAATTGTTACATCTAGCTTATCCATTCTCATTCTCCCTATTGGTTAGTCTTTGTAGTGTAGTGCATGTAAAAACAGTAGTCAACAACTAAATACACTTTTTTTCATTTTTTTTCATTACACCAAAATAGATTTAATTTCGCACATTCCTCGCGTAATACATGATACGCACAAAAATGACTATATATATGAAA
>Ga0172380_10002639_pt1 | contig 26917 bp, 70 predicted proteins | sample Leawe162metaG_FD_119747 | JGI IMG/M metagenome (GOLD analysis project Ga0172380, IMG submission 119747) | Leachate microbial communities from a municipal landfill in Southern Ontario, Canada - Leachate well 162 metaG | ecosystem: Engineered > Solid waste > Landfill > Unclassified | place...
GGACATTCACCGTTGGCCATATGGTCGTCGGCGTTGTGTTTGGCCCTTTGGCTTTTGTGTTGGGGCTGCTCTACGCCCTCTCGATGACGCCGATCATGGAATACGTAGAGCGTTTTTTGTCGACGAAGCTGTTCGTATGGCGAAAGAAATCCTGACCAGTCCAGCGCACAGCGCCGACGCCCCGCTTTTACCCATGATCAACAGCGGCAGCGTTCGCCACGGCAGCGCTGCACGCTCCGTAATCCGCGCGCGGCGCGCGCAACCTGTAAGCAATCCTTACAAGTTCAACCCGCGCAGCTCGCGGCAACAATCCGGAATTCCCGGATAGTTCAACCCAGGAGAAATGAAAATGGCTGAAGTTGTGGAAGTTGAGGTCAAGAGCGATTGGGCATCGAAAATCAACTGGGTCCAGATGGCTTCTGTGGCGGCATCAATCCTTATCGTCTTTGGCGTCAATGTCCCGCCTGAACTACAAGCTCAAATCGCCGCCGCGATCACGGCGCTTTCCGCAGTCGTGACGATCGTCATGCGCACCTGGTTCACGACGAAGCTGACCGAGTCCAGCGCTGCGAAAGTCTGATGTATTAGCGAGCCCGCTTCGCGATGGACGCGCGTCGCGGGCTCCAACCCATCCCCTCGGAGGACAGAATGAGCGGCTATATCCAGATCGCCATCGTTGTGGGAGCGGTTGTCGCTGGCGCCGCATTTTATGCCCTCATGCGATACCTCTCCAATCAGCTTAAGGAAAGCGGGAGATCCGCTGAGCGCGCGCGCCGCGCCGAATCCGACCTATCCGTCGCCAAGCGACAGGGTGAGATCATGACCGAGGAAAGGAGCGTCGAAGATGTTGCGAACGATCTTGATCGCGGCGAGTTTTAGCGCGCTTCTCGCCGGCTGCAATACGCCGGGAGGAGGGTGCCCGCCACTCCCGAAATATTCTGTCCCGACGCAGCGCGAGGCGGCGGCGGCGCTCCGCGCGCTCCCGAAAGGGTCGGCGATCGGGAAGCTTGTCGTCGACTACAAGAAAATGCGCGACGCTTGTCGCGTGGGCGCGCGCTAAATAGGAAATAATCATGCCTTTCATAAACGGTGGCGGTCAATCGGAAGCAATATTCTACGTTGTCATATTTACTTGCGTGTTCCTGATGTTGGCATTTGTTGGATAGAAAGGAAAATACCATGAGTATGGCTTCAGTTGGCGAGGGGATTAACACGAGATTCGCGGCTCTAACGCAGAGGGCAAAACGAGCTATGGCTGAAATGGGGGAAAATAAGAATGAATCTGTCTCTGCATCGTTCACGAGATGGATGATCAGTCTTTTGATTGCCGCTCTGTTCGGCATGGCCGGTCTTGTGTGGGCTAATCTGACATCGCAGATTACGGAGTTGCGCGCCGATAATCGCATCGTGCAGAAAGACACTTACGATTTAAGGTTGTCTCTGCAAGACCTCAAAGGCAGGCTTACGACACTCGTCGAGACGCTCAATGAAAGGGCGGTGGAGCAACAGAGGAAGCGCTAATGCGCCGGACCACGATTGCGATCGCTTTCTCGCTAATGCTCTCCGAGCCGGCTACTGCGCGCGTATCTTGCTTGTTGCCTGGGATATTCTGCTATTCGACGCATTACCGACACCATCATCGCAAGAAGCACAAGCGCGTCGTCGTCAAAAGAGTGATCGTGAAAAAGACGATCATAATTAAAGGGCCGCCGTCTGAGCAAGGACAGCATGTCGCGCCGCAAACGTCTGCACCGCCTCCGGCGAAACCATCGGCGCCGTGGGTATTTTTTTGATGCAATGCCGTAGCGACGAATAAGAGCATCCGCCAGCTTTTAGGGTTCTGATGTAGTCTGCTGTGCTGGTGCGTCGTCGGAGAGTTCGGAGAGGACGGCGCGCAAATCGCCTACAAGATTGTTGAGATACGCGCGAGACTCATCACAATCGGCGTGGACCGCAGACCACGCGAAATTACACAATGGATCAATCGCCTCTTTCGCTCTTTCGAGGTTGGCGCGGAGGTGGTCGCGCGACGCGATGGCCACTGAATACGCATCATGAAGATTGTCGATGGCTTTGCGGCAAAAGTCGCGGTCGGCGATGAGGCGGTCAAGAGCACGTAGAGTGTCTCCTCTGTCAGAGAGTTTCTGCGCGGTAGGAGACAATATCGTATTCTTGATAAACTCCCGCAGCGTTTCGATATCGTCACTCATTTCAGCCTCGCTTTAGTGAGCGGATGGTAGCAGCGACACCGTCGCCGATAAGTTCAAATGCTCCACAAAATTCTGCCCCAGCCTTTTGCGCGGCCGCCTCGATAGCTGCATTCCACTGCGCATCACCATCAACAGCGGCGGCTGCGTCGAGGGCGGCGTCTGCAACCATGCGCGTTAGTTCGTCCAGGCTGGAAGCCTTTCTGTGGTCGACCATATCTACGGCTTTGCGAGCTTCTATGCGCGCCTTCTCACTCCACGCCATCATTCCCTCCTTCGCTCTTCCCGACGACGCTCTCTGAGGAGGCGAGGGCGGCGCGAGCGATCTTGATTACACAATCCGGGTCATCTGACATACATAACGAGCCACATTCGGTGATTTCTTCCAGCGCCTCTCTCAACTCCCGCGCAGTAGCCTCAAGGGAGGAGATGCGAACCCCTCGCGCGTAAAGTTCGTTGCCTTGGTTTATCGAGACGCGTCGCCAGTCAGCATCGTTCCTCTCCAGCTCCGCATTGCGCTCGCGGAGGCGGGTGAGTTCGGCGGCAGGTGGCGCTGTGTAAAGAGAGACAACGCCAGTTCCGGGAGGCCCTAATCGAGCCCGTGCAAGCGCGATTTCAAACTGCGTTTCTGTTGGGCCGCAAACACATCCTGGCCACACGATCATGTAGGTAACTGGGTCGTCACTCACTGTCGTTCTCCTTCTCGCGGTCGGCTAAAGCGCTAATGACCTCGTTTGCGGCAAACCATATGGTCGCGCAGATTAACACCGTTAAACAGAGTTGCTTATCCACAGCGGCCATGGTTCCGATTGAAAACACCGACCACGCCCAAGCAAAAAGCAGAATGCGGTTCATCACTTCCCCTCCGCAACATCCTTCAGCCCGGCGATGATGGCGGCGCGGGCGTAATCGTTCCAAGCTGCTTTTACATCGTCGCACGCAGCTACATACCCGTCGCCGCCAACAACAACCCTATCGTGTAATTCACGCGCTGCTTCTTCTACCGCACTCTCTGGCAGGTTCTCCGCCAGCGCGAGGATGACATCGCGAGCACGGTCTTCCGCCTCCAGCATTGTCACGCTTGTTAATGGCTCAAGATCACGCGCCGCCTCGATCGCGGCTTCAGGAATGCTCATTGGGTTCTCCTAGTGCGAGGATGGCGGCGGCGCAGCGGTCGGCCTCCGCTGCGCTTATAAGCGCTCTGCCCGCCCATTCTTTGGAGCCGTCTCCGTCGCTTTCCGCCCAATGCTTTGCGCGCTCTGAGCAAACCTTCGCGATTTCCTCGCACATCCTCTTGAGGCGATGGCGGGCGCACCAGTCTTCGGCAGCAATGTTTCTGTTGTCTCCCGGTTCGCGCACGAAATTCTGAAACGTTACGCTATCCGGCTCCTTCAATATCGCCAGCAGGCGGTCGCGGATTGAGGTCATAACTGCGCCTCTATGCAGTTGTGGATCGGCGCGGGCGTGCGGCTAGCATCTTTGTAAATACCTCTCCAGGCGTGAGCATGACTCCCTCTTCCATCGCGTCAGCGATGGCTTTCATGCCAAGTTGGCTCATGTCTACAGTCGCCTCTTTCGGCACGATCACGAAGCCGTTTACGTCAAGCGTGGTGATTGCAGTTTCTATAATTTCCTTCGTGCTCATCGTGGTCAAATATGCGCCGCGTCTTGCATGGGCGCGCTCAATCGCTTCGGCGATTGCTTCTTCCAGTGTCATCTATGCATCCTTACCCTGCCGAACAATCTTGGCTTGGCAGGCTCCGCCATATGGCGCTCCGCAATATGCGCAATCGATGGCGTTGAGACCCGCCCCGCGATAGTAACAAATCTTGTCGAGCAGGTCGTCGATAGCTTCTTGTTCCGTCGCGCCGCGCCCGATAGGACAGCCTTCTCCGTCATATGTGTCGTCGTCGATCGCATACCAATCAAACTGACGAATGGGGATCGGCGGGTATTCGAAGTGGGTGATGATCTTCGTCACAGCTCATTGCTCCATTTGCAGGTCAGCGCGGCCTCAATCATTTCGACCGCAATCATCTTGTTCTTGTGCTGCGACCGGCTCACGCCGCACTGCGCGAAAATGCCGCTCGGCAGATGCGTGACGCGGATATCTGAAGCGGGCGATCCGGCGTGCTGCCCGCCAGGCGGCGTTGTGGTCCCCGTTCCGCGATAAATAAGCTCAACGCGCAGGTTTTCTTCGGGTATCACTGCCGTTCTCCAATCTCTTCGCCGCACAGGCCCGCAGGATAGCGGGGGTTAGGTCACACCCACCGTGAATAGCTGATCTGGAACCAAGCCCAGCGCGCCCACCAAATGGTTTCGCCATCTGCCTTCGCCAACTCGGTGAGGCTTGTGCGATGAACGAATGATGGCTTGAGCCAAAATCCGAACGGCATAAAATCAACCGAGATTCTTGTTGCTCTAAGCGGGTAAGGAAGTTTCATCGCCTCTTCTCCAATTCGTAACAGGCCCGCAGGATCGCGGGTGGTTAGGGCGCCGCAGACACGCTGCCAATTTCAACCGGGTCTTTCCCGCTCGGGAGCAAATCTCGTTCGCGACAGTTGTAGATTGCTTGATCGCCTTCGCGGCAGAGAATGTATGAAATGGCGCGCCACCCCACTCGCTTCATGAGTGGTCTTGGCTTCCCAACCAGATCAGCTATCGCATCGTCCGGTGAAAAGCCGGGAGGAACAGCTACCAGCACGATCAGCTCGGCGGGAAAATGCCCAACCGATTGGTTGCGTCTTACTTTTACAACGTCCCCGCGCTTAAACTTTGCCTCTGGGCATGATGGCGTTTCGCCCCGCTCGCCGATGAGGCGGTGAATTCTGCCGCGACCGATCAAAAATCCCTGCTCTTGTTGCGTCATTCATTTTTCTCCATTAGCTCGCACAGGTCTCGCATAGGTAATCGTGAACGCAAATCGAACATAGCGCCCGAAAGCGCCGGGAAATCGCTTGTAATCCGGCATGGGAGCGGAAGGCCCAGCCGCTCATAACGGTTCGCTCTTAGGTCGGTTCATCGATCGCTCGTTGTCCACAGTCGTCATCCACAGGCTCGTTGCCTTCAGACTAGCTTAAGCCCCGCATAGAAACCAAAAAGCGATTTCAGCCGCGTCAAATGTCTGAAATTGTCGCGAGATATTGCGATCAGTCCGGACTGTCACGCCGGAGGTCGCGGGTTCAAGTCCCGTCTTCCTCGCCATTTTTTCAATGGCTTGTGAAGTTATCCACATCAATTCAGAGCCACCGCTCCGGCATCAGTCTGAAAAAATTCAGACTTTTTGTCGAAAAGCGTTCCTGTTTTAGCTGCTTTTGTCACAAGCGATATGATGTCGGCACTTAGCCGAAACCATTCTCCTTCGAGCCTATAGTCTACAAATTTTCTATGGAGGAATTTTTCATCTCTGCGCGTCCCGCGCACGACGATGATGCGGTCTATTCTTTTTGAAATTCCCGTGCGCAGTTCAAGCGCCCGTCCTCCAGGCTGCTTCGAAAAACCGATTTTGACGGTTTTGCCAGCGACCAAGAAATACACATATCCATCGCGATCCATGTCCCAGCATTTCGGGGTTCTCGGATCGTAAATTTTCCGCTCTTCCCTGGCTTTCCGTGACCATTCATGGGCTATTGCCCATGCCTGTGGCCCATCCGCACCGCACGCGACGCTTGAGAACCCCAGCTTTTTTAGGCGCGCGTTCGGCTGCCAATAGCCCATAGGCCCGCTAGGACATTCGCGCACGACATAATATGGAATTTTTGGCCTCTCTCTGCTCACTTCCGCCCTCTCTTTCTCGCTATGTCTACCTTGCGCACGGCCTCCAAATCGACCGGCACATAGGTCCGCCCGAGCGAAGGGTTTGACCCAATGTCATTGGCGAGTTTCTGCCCGACCAGATCTAGGCTCGCTCCGCCGCGGACCGCCTCAACAGCTCCGCTGCGCCGGAAGTCGGCGAGCGTGCGGGTCTCCCCTTCCCCGAACACGATCGCGCGGACGGACCGGAAATCATCCCCGAGCGTGTCTTTGCTATAGGGCCGCCCGGAGCGGTTGCGGAAAATCGGCGCGTCTGGCGTCAACGCCGCGCCGAGAGAAGCCAAATAGGCGTCCAGCACGCGGCGCGCGGCCCGTGAGAGCGTCGCCGCCGCGGCGCGTCCCGTCTTCGCCCGAGCGACGGCGAAAACATCCCTACGGCCCTCCCCGCCACGTTGCGACAGGGTCAGCTTGCGCACGTCGACTGGCGAGAGTGAGGAATCCCATGCCACGGCGATGATGGCGGCCAGCCCGCGGTAGCCGGACGCCCAAGCGCCGCGCACAAGCAGGCGGGCGTCCTCGTGGGTCCATACCGCCTGGCGGCGCTCCGGCTCGGTATTGCGCACGCCAAGCGACGGGTCAGCCCCGGCGACGCAGTAGCGCATCGATGCGGCGACCCTCCATAGCGCCCGCCAAATCTTAATGACGCGGTGCGCCTCGCGCTGGGAAACGGCGTTCGCCGTGTCTTCTCTGAATTGGCTTATGTCATCAAGTTCGACAGTCTCCGGAGCGATATCGCCAAATATTGGCTTTATGTGACGCCATGCGCGCTCCCATTCCTCACGCGTTCTCGGAGCCTTCTTTCGCCATTCCGGAGTTGCTTGATAGCGTTCGAACGCTTCGGCTAGCGACCCGCGCTTAATGATCTCGGGAACAGGCATCTGTTCTTGCGAGAATTCCTTCCACTTGGCGTTGAGCGCGTGCGCTTTGGCGTGCGCGGCTGGTCCATCTGGCCCGCACGCCGTGCATTCGAAGCCGAGCGCGCGCATGGACTTCTTCGGCTGCCAATAGCCGCGGCCGTTGCGCACAGAATAGTAAGGTATTCTAACCATTGCCATTACGAGCCTGCCGCAATCGTTCGCGAACCACGCCAGAGGCGCTTAGAGCCTCTCCAGGTCCGGCCTGCGGTTGCGAGCTTATGACGATCGTCCAGTCAGGCAAAATCCGCACCTCAGACACGCGCATACCGGCAGCCTGAACGCCTTTGACGACGTTCTCTACCTCGGATTGCGTGACTCTGGCGGCGCGGCGCGTCATGGGTGAAACTCGTCAAAAAATTGATCTAGTGCGATATCCACGCTTTCGACGCCAGCATTGAAGCCTTTTATATATTCGTCCGATGGTGGTTCCTCAGCGTAATCCTTAATCCATTGTTCTCGGCTTATCTTCCAATATTCCATGAACCAAGCGGCGAAGGCGCGCACACCGCCCTTATATGCAACCTCAAGATCGGCAATGTGCGATAGATATTCTGCGTCGTTATCGCCCATCGTCAGCCCTCAGATCGCGTATTGGTGGAAGTGTCGCGCCGATGACCTGCGCAGATTCGGCGCTTTGGCGAAGGCCCGTCGCGCGGCGTCATAGTCCCGCGCCGCGTCGAGCTGGCGATGCGCGAGCGCCCATGCGTTTTCCATTGCCTGCGACCATGTGCGGGCGCGTTGGGCTTTCCATTCGCTGCGGGCCTTGCGGCAGATGGCGGCTCTATCGAAACTGCCGTCGACATGGATCAGCGGGCAGGTCAGCGTCGCGTGAGCTGCGGGGGAGATGCGTGGCTTGCGTTTCATCGTCTCCAAGCCTCTTCGCCGTTGAGCCTCGTTTTATGCCATCCGTTTCGTTTCAAAGCTGATGCAAATTCGCGAGTTGGAGCGATGACGAATGGGATCAAATTCTCGTGGCGGAGCGCGTCTATTAATCGCGTAAATGCTCCAGTGCCCGGCGCGCGAGCGTGCAACAGAATAAGGCGCACTCGGCTGCTACGGTATGAGCAAACCGTTCCATCGTTCCAGTCAGCAAGAGGCAACCAAAAAGATTCTCCTGGACGAACAACGCAGCGCCCGGCTTTCCGTTCATCATCAGCAATTAAGTTTGATACACAGCCGCCGTTATCTATCGCATCAAAGACCCGTCCGAGCATATGCTCAATGTGCGTGACATGGACATCATTACGCGCGGTGTGCTTCATTATCTCCACCCCTCAATGTGAACTTTCAGCACGTCGCCAGTAGCTGCATTTCTCCAAGCGCCATCGCGGAACCGGACGCGAAATGGCAGGCAATACGGCCCGTTGCTGTCGATAGAGAATGCAGTGACGGGCTCCGAATGCGTTGGCGTGCCGATCTCCCAAACCAGATCAGAGAGGAACGGCGTCATAGGAGACAAGGGCAATTTGTCGTCGGGGAGAATCATCGGAATCCCGCTCCAGATCAGTAAGGCTGTGGCACCCATGTCTTCGGCATTTCCTTTTTAAATCTGATCGCCGTTAGGTTCCCGCAGTGCGTGCACCGCGTTCGCGTGCGCTCCTCAAGCTCTTTGTTGACTTCCTTCAGATAGTCGGTCAGATCGCGCCGACGCAGATTCCAATACGTCTCCTGGCACGCCAGCATTTCCAAAACATAGATTGGGTTTAGAAGCGCCCCGCAATCACTGCATTCGACGGTCGATAGTTTTCTGTCGACGACATACGGCCCTTTGTGCGGGCACGCGTTGTGGGTATAGCGCCGCGCATTTATTGTCGTTTCGTAAACGCGCGGAGCGTCCTTCGATCCGCCAAATAGACTGATAATGTTCTTGTCGCCTTCGTCGCCGTCGCTCATTTTCAAATCTCCTCGAACATGCGGCGCGGCGGTAGCGCCTGCTTTGGTTCGCGCGGCGTCTTCTCTGAAGGCGGAAATCCCGCGCTCTGCATCGGCCGCTTGACCGCCGGCCTCATGCCATGAGCTGCTTTCGCGATGCGGTCGGCTTTGGCCTGCCTCTTTCGCTCTGCCGCTGTTTTGACTTCGTGCGGGAGGCGCAGCACGGGAGCGAGGTTGGACTCGCGCCGCTCGCCTCCCTCTTCCAGAGGACGGATATCTTCCAAATCGAATGCCTGCCCATCTGCGATGAGAATTCCCGTCAAATAGCATTTGCCTTCGAAGCGTCGCAGAATGCGCAGGCGGACGCGCTCAGGAACTTTGGCGTCTGGCGTCTTGCCAATCCATTCGGTAACGGCCCGCCCGCGCGCCTTCGCGATCTTCGGAGGCTTGGTCATGCCGCGCGCTCCCTGTTGAATATAGAGAACGGCAACGGGTCCACGACCCAAATGTGGAACATATCCGCTTCGTCGACTATTTCGCTTCGTGGCGGGTAGACCTCGACGGCAGTTTTATCTTCTCCGGCAAGCTCGTCCTTGATCCGCTGCATTTCATGCCAGGTCGGGCGAATGCCGCTCAGTGACGAAACAGCAAGATGTATTGCGTCGCCTACCGTTCGTTGCAGGACGCAGAAGACTTCATTGCGATGCGCGGCGCGGACGTCCTTGTTCCAACCGTCCCCGCCTGTCCCGTTGGGGAGCAGGATCGTCTCCCAAGCCGGCCAATTGCCAGACGCGCGCCGCTTGGCTTCTAAAGAAAGGATGGCGCGCCGCTGTGGGCGTGGAAGATGCTTTATAGCTGGGTTCACGGCGCGCACCTCAATGAATGGCTCATCGCCCCGCACCCGCATTTTTTACAAACCGCCTCTCCGCCGCAGCCATCATCAAACGCGCGCCACCCTGAAAACTCATGTTCGCAAGGCCCGCCGTCCGCGCATGCGCAATAGCATCCGCTCGCGCCAGAGACGTGGACGCCAACCTTCGCCCGATCCCATCCTTGCTCAGAGCAAATGGCGTCGATTGCTTTATTTATGGCTGCGTCTCTCTCGCCGCGGAGCTTGTCGAAATCAAGCTTGGTCATGCTGCCTTCCCCGCTTCTCTGCTCAACGTCTCCGGCTCAACGCCTATCAGTGAAGCGCAGTAGACCAACACAGCGTCCTTGCTCTCCTGAAAGCGGCGATTGCGCTTGCTCAAATGAGCCTCCCGCGAGTTCTCGCGAAAGCGATCGGGTCTTTACTGCCTTTCGATAAATTGCATGGCTCACAAAGCCATTGGAGGTTCTTTTGAGAATGCTCTCCGCCAAGCGCGAGAGGAATTATATGGTCAAGATGCGAGTTCTTGTGGAGCGTGCACTTGCAATACGCGCATTTGTTTTTCTGCGCTGCCCGGATGGAGTCAACGTTTATCCGATTAGATGATGCGGTTCCCGCCTTCAGCGCACGCCGCTTCCCTTCGTGCACCCTGCGAAGTTCTCTGACCCTGACGATATTTTCATCTTTCCATTTTTTCGTTGCTGCATATACCGCAGGCCAATTATCACGCCTATACAAGCGCTGGAACTCTATCAATTTGTCTCTATTCTTTTGCCGGTAAATCTTATCGCTTGATCTTTTTTTCTCGACATTGCCAGCTGCATAGGCGCGGACTCTCGCCTTTATGCATTCCTTGCAAGATGGCGATAGGCCGCCATGGCCTTCTTTATGTTTATAGAAAAAATCCAGAGTCGCAGGCTTGTGAGAGCCGCACTTTGAACAAATCTTATTCATGCGGCGCTCGCAGAGTTTTCGGCTAGAGCGTCAGTGCTGACGCCTATTAGCGATGCTACATAATCGAGAACCGATTCCTTCGATTGCTCGAATCTAGCTCTACCCATCGCGCGCATTGACTGCGACTCCGCTTTCATGCCGCGCGTTCCTCGTCGTCATGGAACACAATCCCGTTCTGCGCGCCCCACGAAAACATGAACTCGATCAATTCCGTCATTTCCGCCTTAGACAGGTCTGACGACCGATAGACCATCGGGACAACGCCTTCGCCGTCGAGCGCCGGGATGAATTTCACCTCGCGTCCCCACGCGTGCATGAGCAGGCACTTCCAAATATCGGGCGTGTATTTTCGCCCGCAGTGCTCTTTCTGCGTGGCGATGTCCGTCAGCATGGCCCACATGCGATCATTCTGCGGGAGGCTGCGCTTCGTTTCCTTAAATTCGACGCGGGTCCCGGCCGGAGCTTGCGCCGCCCAGCGCGACACGCGCTCTCGGTCTGAAGGGCCTCGGATCGTGACAAGAGCCCGGCTCATCCAATCCTCGCAAACGCGCCGAAGTGCTTAACCATCGCCTTCGAAAGCGCGTCCGTTGCCTCTTCAATGCTATCAAAGAGACCAATATGAATATGTTTCCGATGGATATGGAATGATGCGCACCATCGCCCAGCGGCGCTGTTCCAATAAACACCTTTGACGCCGCTCGTATTATTGCGTGGGTGGCGTATGTTTCGCATGTTCTGAGACTGTGTCGCCTCTCTGAGATTTGCGAACGCGTTGTTGGATGTGCCCATGTCGGCATGATCAACTGAGTTGATCGGCCATTCGCCTTTCATGTAAAACCACGCGAGGCGATGGGCGTAATATTTTCTGTTGTTTATGGCTATAGACACGTAGCCATTATGGGCGTGGCCACCAGCTAATTCCCCAGCATAGCGACTATTCCAATTAGCGCAGGCATGCTCTTTTGAACGTTTCGGCGTATCTCGAAACATCTCCGGCGTTCGCGCCTTCCAGCGGAACACGCCAGTTTCAGGATTGTAATCGAGAATTTGACGAACAAAATCCGCCGTAGGCAGCGCGCTCATGCCGTCGCCCTCTCCACTGCCTTTTTAACTTCAAGCGCCTCTGACGGCGCCTGCGCCCAAAATTCCTGCAATGCAGCTTTATTCCTGTCCCGCCACATCAGAATTTGCGACGGCTCGTCTTTGTGCTGTTCGATGAATTCGAAGCAGCGATCAGCGATCTTGCCGTATGGGACCGGCTCTAAGTTGCCGCCGTCTTCGAAGACCATGAGCACAGACCGGCCGGCGCCGATACGTTCCATCCGCTCTTGCTTCGCGCCTTCCTCTGCGGCTTCCGTCGCCGACATATCGAGCACGCGCGCGCGGTCCATTTCCTCGGCGACATAGACGCCTGAAAACGCATCCGGCCACGCCTTACGAAGCGCTTGCGCTTCGGCGCACTTGGAAATCATCACGCGGCCCATCTTTGGCCAGTTGCCTTCCAGCGTTTTCTTCCCGGTTGGCTTCCGGCGCCCGCTTTCATCGTCAAAGGCCCATTCGTCTTTGAGCGGCGCAAATTCATCCCAATAAGCGGACGCCGTGACTTTGTGCCAATCGCCGTGCGAAAACTTCCAAACGCGGACGGCCGCCTTCTCAATCCCTAGCGGGTTCGTTTCGCTCCTGCGGCCTTCGTCATACGTGATTGACGGCTCATCCTCGTCTGGTCGGTAATGGCCTGTCCGTTCAGCGATCACGCGGAAGCCGTCAATCGCCGTGATGATGGACATTTTCCGCTTGGCGGCGTCGTTCTTGTTGTAAACGAGCGCGTAAATTTGTCTGCGAAGCGGGTCTAGCCCGAGATGTCGGGCAGAATGGATAAACAATTCAAACTCGGCGTCATTGCAATCGGCCGCAACCGTGCGGCGAATTAGCGCCAAGCTGCGGACATCATCCGTGCTGTTTGCCGGAAGTCGTGTTACATTCGAAGCCATGTCACGCTCTCCTGATCGTTACGCGGACGCCGCCGTTGGACAGTGTTGCACCTGGAATTTCGCCGCCGGCCGCGCGCTTCTCTTTCAGAGCCGCAAGCAGCGCTCGCTTATTGAGCTTCGGCGCCGGCTGTTCGAAGAACTCAGATGGGATCGCCGCTTCGTCGGTCACGATTGCCGAAACCGGATTGACGCCGAGCGATATTGTCCCAGTCGCCGTTTCGATCTTGTCGCGCCCGGCGATCTCCATCGCCTTGGCAAGCAGCCCGCGCCGGACCTCTATGCGGTCCTCTATGCGCTTTTGCCGGTTGGTGAGGTCTTCGCCGTATTTCTTGATAGAGGCGACGTGCGCGGCGTCCTCGCCGTCCTGCTTAACCATCGCGTCAACCATTTCGATAAGGCTTGTCTCGCCTTCGATCATGTCGCGCGTTAGGTCTTCGTCGCCGATGGCCGCAAGCTGTTCGCGAAGGTTGTTGGCCGCTTCAATCTCGCGCTGTAAGTCTCGCGTCGTCGCCATTGTCACCAACCTCCGATAATGCAGATGAGCGTGGCGATCACAGCCCGTCTCCTTCTTCGAACTCAACGCGGACGCAGGCGCGTAGGCTGCATCGATGCGCGGATGCTAGCGCGCCTTCTCGTGTTTCATGGATATGGCCGCCGATCGAATTGTCACCGTAGAAATTAAGCCACCCGACGAACTTCCGCTTCGGCGCTGGCGCGTTGAGAAGATCATCATCGCTTATGGAGTCTGCCCAAAAACATCCATCTGCGGTGAATGTTGATGCGTGCTCATATCCGTCACGGTCAATGTAGGCCGCTGCGTAAGCATATGGCGCCTTTCCAGCTATCTCAGATAGAATTCGCGCCTTGCGGCCAGCGCGCGTCACATGCCCATGCGGCCAATCAGGATCGAAATCTTTGCTCATGTCTTCACTCCGCCGCGATCTGTTGCGCGACGGGCTCGCGCTGCATTTCCGCTGCGAAAGCTTCTACGGCTCGGCGCAGGCGTTCTATGCGCTCATCGTCGTGCGCATGGATATTGATTTCGCCATCTTCAGTTCTGATAATGGCGCAGTCTCCAGCATTGGACCAACGCGCTTCGATATTGTCTCTGTGCCAATGAAAGCTGTGAGTGCTCATTCTGCTGCCTCGCGAATTTCCATGCCCATGTAGTCGATAAATTCACGCGCCTGCTTGCTGACAAACTGGCCGGCAATCCAAGCCGCGCATATCTTGTCCGCGACAAGCTCGGAAACGTCTTTGCTCGGCTCGCCTTCAGTGACGGTGTAAACCGCCAGCAGCTTCCCGATTTGCGTTCCGGCGAGAATGTCGGCGACCGCATCGTCAATCGTGAAATTCGGTGGCGTTTCGGGGAAGAACGTCCCGAGCTTGGGGCCGTAGTCGATCTTGAGAAGCGTCGTTTGCAGGCTCATGGCGTTTCTCCGCGAGCTTTGGAGAGGATGGCGCGAGCATTTTCGAGAGCCTCACCAAACAACATCGGCTCATCACCCATGTCGTAATGGTCGGCGAATGTCGTAAGATCACTCAGCGCCTTGACCAACTCTTCGTGACAATTCACGGCGCGCACGATGAAGGCTGCGTTGGCTCGCGCCTCGTCGTCAATGTCTATGTCAATTCCAGTTGGCTGAACTTCAGCAACAACGACAGAGCCGCCGCCTTCTAAATCGACCTCGATTGGAATGAACGGACAACTAGCAAAGCCATCATCTTCTCCGACCTGCCACGGCGTCTTCGAATGCTCAGCCATCACCGTCACCCATGCCAGATTGAAAACAGACCAAACGCAGCGATCGCTATGGGCAAGCCAGCCCCGATGAGAATGTTGATCATTGCGGTTGCTCCTGGGTGGCGAGAGAGCGGGCGATAACGCCAATTTCTATGGAGGCTTTCGCCGCAAGTGACGGCAGAATGGCGCGCAAAGATTCAAGTTCGGCCGCATATTCAGTGAACAGCGCGTCACGCTCCGACTCTCCGGCGGCGCGTTCCTCGGCCTTCATGAGAGTGAAGGCGCGTTGCGCTAGCGCATCTAACTCTGGCGTCATTCGGCTGTAGCCATCTACCCCGATGCGCAGGGCATTCACTGATCTGACCCTATCGTCAGGGATTCCACGCGCCTTAGACAGCAGGCCGTAATCGCCGAACAATTGGTTGAGCCTCGCAACCCTTGCGAAAAACACCGTCAGCGCGTCGTCTTTCGTGCTCATCTATGCCCCCTATCGCCGTATTTTTGGCGGCGAGTTGCCCACGCGCGAGAGCGTATGTCGGCAATCTCTGATGCGGATTTTGGCGCGGGCTTCTTGCGCGGCGCTTGACCTGGAAGATACGGGCCGTCGTCGAGCCCAGACCCGTCTGGTTTGTGATCTGGATTGGTCGCGGCCTCACGTAGGTTGCGCTCAACAATCGCGCGAAATTCTTCGCTCATGCTGCGTCCTCATCGTCGTCAACTTCAATCATGCCGACGCCGGCGCAGTCAGGGCATGTTGTTGCGAACCATCCGCGCGCATCGTCTGGAACTGGGCCGGGGGCTTCGCGGTCACCACGCGTTTTCTTGCCGATCTCGCCGGACTGGTTGCAGCGCTTGCATGGAATGACGTCGCTCATGGATCGCTCGCTTAATCGTTTCTCGCGTGAAGGTTGTCGCAACGGCTCGGATTGCCGGCGACGCAGGGCTTCTCGCCGCTGTTGCACTTCCAGCAATTGTGGTCGCGGAATAGACCTTCGCGAGATGTGTCTGGGTCGCGCGGGTCTTGTGTCTTTGCCCGCCGCTTCGCGCGCAGCCGTGCGTTACGTTCGCTTTCGCTCTCGGCGAACTGATCGTCCCATTGGGGGCGGTCCATCACCGTTCTCCCTCACGCCGCGCCACGCGCTCGGACAGTTCGCGGATTGCCCGCTCCCAAATCTCTTCGCCGTGCGCTCTGAATGCCGGCGCAAGCATCGAAAGATATTCTTTTTTCGATTTGCCTTTGTTGATTTCAGCCTTCGCGACGCGAACATGGAAGTCGTCAATCTGTTTCAGCGAAGGATTTCTGGAGTAGTTCGTTCCTAGCGCCATCACCGCTCTCCCTCACGATGCACCACACGCACGCTGCGCAGCCGCGCAATCTCAGAGCGGATGTCGAAAGACTGCGCGACCAAGCCTCCGGCGCAGAGCATGAGAAACGGCGCGGCGAACAAAAACGTCGCCAACTGCTTTTCGGTCAGGATCGATTGAAGGAAGGACATCAGCGCGCCTCCAATCCGAGAGCGACGCCACCAAGTTCTGGATCAATGACGGGGACAATAACGCGGGCGGCGTTGTGCGATCCAAGCTCGATCTGATTCCAGCGTGGGTCGTCGCCGTTGCGTTCTTGCCAAGAAGAACCCCAGGCGCTGAGCGCCTCCTCGGTCTCGAATGGCCCATAAATTCGCAGGACGTCTTTGTTGGTCGCGTAGGTCAAAATGTATTTGGCTGTCATCGTCGTCTCCAAGGCAAGCGCTTCCTATGCGCGCTGGAAATCTATGCCGCACCGCTTGCGGGCTGACGCTTGTTCAAGCGCATCCATTTCGCCGCGAAGGCGTGAAAGTTCCGCCGCCTGAGGTCCATCGCCATTGAGCGCGAACAGCGCCGGCCAGAAGATCACCGCGCCGACCGCCACTAACGCAGCGTCTTGTGATGCTTTTTGATCTTGCAGGCCGGCAGTGATCATGGCGCGCGAACTAATCCGCTGCGCTTCATCTGCGATTTGTCTGCAGGCAAGAGCCTCATATGGGATTGGCGACACATAAGACGCCGTTATTTCCGATGAGTTTTTGGCGCAGCCGCAAAGCGAAATCGCCGCAATCGCCGCTGATGCAATCGTTAGGTGTTTCACGGTTCCCCTCCAAGGCAAGCGCCTATGGAGGGACTTATAGCGGTAGAATTACCGCGCCGTCAAGCTAAAAAGGTAGGATTACCGCTTTTTGTCGCGGGCGATTCAATCTGGCGCGATCGTCTATCCGCTCTTAACGAGCGGACGACCGGCGATTAATCCGCCAAAGCATTGATTTTTTTACGCACGTAATTTGCCGCGTCGCCCTCTTCGATCTGGATTCGATGTTCGGAGGCAGATCCCGGATTGACGAGCCAATATGGCGAAGCGACTACCCTGACGTCCTTCCCGACCTGAAGAATGGACAAATTAATCCGCGCTCGTGGGCTGGCGCAGTAGCGGCATGACGCAAGGACGTCGAGCGCAATGTTGCTGCTCTTCTGATCAAATTCAGCACCTAAGTCATTGGAAGATATAATAGAAAAGCCATCATTGATAAACACGTTTGCGAGCTTTGTTTTAATTTCGGCGGTGTTGGAATTTTTGACCGTGATTTCTGGGTGGCCGGATGCTGTTCGTGGGGCAGGCGCTCCCCCAGTCGACGCGCAGCCGGATAAAACAAGCGCCACTATGCAATTAATGATCTTATGCATTGTAATTCCTCGTTATCAGCGCACTTCGAATCGCGCTTATTTCGGGACCATATGTTTCACGCGAGCCGCCCAAATAATATTCACGTCATAAATAGGCGGTTCGGTATTAGAAAGTAGGTCGTATCTATCCTTGCGTTGGCCTCTTTTGAGCTTCTTCACGACGACGCGCCCGTCATCCAGACCGATAACGCAAAGCCTGCCTATCAAGTCGCTCGTCACAGGCTCGCGTCTCTCGTCATAAAAGATGATCCATCTATCGAACAGCTCGCCCAACGAGGTGCCGCGTATCTCGACAGCAACCGTGTCTTCCGTTGCGCCATCGGGAGCTTCAACGTAATCGAATGGCCCCTGCCCAGATTCGAAAAACGCTTCCGCCCCAGCGCCGACATATCCAGCGACAGGAACCATCCTGGCGGCTCCGCCGGCCTCTTCTGGCCCTGTTGCGTCAATTAGCCATGCCGGATAGGTCCGCAAGACTGGGGCGAGAGCGGCGATCGTATCGGTTGATATGCCCTTCCGACCAGACCCCTCTTGTGCCGCACGCTTCAAATTCCTGATTGCATCTGGCCGGCCTGCCATTTTCGACGCCGTTGCCGGCTTCAGTCCGAGCTTTGATAAGCGGCGCTCCACGCGAAAAAGAATTGCCTTCAAATCCATGGCCCATTTTGGCCGGCCAAGGCTGAGAATTCACGTGGTAAGATTACCGTTGACATAGCCGTAAAAAGCGGTAGAATTACCGCCATGATCACTGAAGCAAGCATACTCTCTGTCGTTGATGCATACGCCGCCGCGACAGGCGCGGAGGACACGACGATAAGCTCGCGCGTGTTTGCCGACGGCAAGAAGATTGACGCAATGCGTCGCGGCGGTTCGATCACTCTGCGCCGAGCAAATGAAGCCATTCAATGGTTCTCTGACAATTGGCCGGAAGGCGCCGATTGGCCTTCAGATATTCACCGCCCCTTTCGACTTGATGAGCAAAGCGCAAGCTCGCCTGGCGCTGCGCGCGCGAAAGAGAGCGAAAAAGAAGCCGCCAAAGTGATCGAGGTAGCGCCATGAGCGATATTGATGCGGCATTTGTCCGGTCAATCCTCGACTACGATCCTGAGACTGGCGTCTTCACTTGGCGGCCGCGTCCGATTGAGCACTTCAAGACAGAACGCGCGTGGAAGATATGGAATACTCGATTTTCCGGAACTTTCGCCGGCGGCGTAGACGGCAACGGATATTGTCAGATCGCAATTGATAACAAACGTTATAAATCGCACCGCCTCGCGTGGCTTTATATGACAGGCGAGTGGCCGAAAGATCAGATTGATCATGTGAACATGACTCGTGCTGATAATAGATTTTGCAATATGCGCGAAGCGACAAACTCCGAAAATGGGGGTAACCGTGGCGCACAATGTAACAACACCAGCGGCTACAAAGGCGTTAATTGGAGAAATGATAAAAGTAGATGGCGTGCCAAAATACGATCGAATGGCAAAGACATCCATCTAGGCTATTTTGACTGCCCTGCCGCTGCGTCGTTTGCCTACCAAATATCCGCAGACAAACATCACGGCGAATTTGCGAGGGCCTCATGATTGACGATTGCGACCACGGTGTCGGTTGGTCTGTATTTGTCTGGGGCGCTGGCTCCATCATCGTTGAATGCGCAGCGCTTGCGTGGTGGCTTCTGTGAACAGGTTCCGCAATGGGTGAACACCTCCCTTCCCATTGCGGCATAACTGGCGCGCGCGAAAGCGTCGCCTCTTTTATTAAAGTATCGGGCGGGCGTCGTGGTTTATCGCATAGCTACATGCCTAGCAGGTCCGCGCGGTGGGACGCGCCGGTAAATCCCACCACTAATTCAGCTTCGCCGGCTCACGCAATTGCCGGCGGGGAACTCGGTGATGAGGATCGCCTGAGCAAAGGCGGAGTCGGGGAGAGTTGTGCCTCTCCGACTCCGCTACCAGCCGCGACTCTGAACAGGGGCGGTTGGTGTTCAAATTACGCAGGGCCATCTGCGCGGCAACGCTGATGTGAACCCAAGTATCTGTGAGTGTGTCTGTGTCGTCGGTTCCCATGTCTCGATAGGAGCACGTGGGAACATGACGAAACGTAAGAATCGCGAGGACAATCGCATGAGTATCGCGGCGACTGCCGAACGGATCATACGCGAAACGATGGTGGAGCGCGGGCTTAAAAAGCCTGATGCGCGCCGGATCGTGGCGAAGGAGGCCGGCCTCAAGCCGGGAACCTTGGAGCGCCTCGGCAACGGATCACTTGTTCATCTGGAAAGAATTACCGATCGGATCAACGCCTATGTCGTGCAGCGGCTCGAAAAAAAGATGGCAGACGTTGAGCACGAATTGGCGGTTGCTCGCCTTACGCTTGGTCGCACTCCTGAACCTGACATTGAGCGCGCGAGCGTTGCGCTCGAAGACGCGAAAAAAGCGCTGAGAGGATAATAGCACATGCCACTTATGAGTGTCGTTAAATGCTGGCGCGGTCGTGAAGACTGCGAGTCATTCGACTCGATCGAGGCGACGGAAGAGCCGCTGACGGAAGAGCAACTTTGCACGCTGGATTACGAGCCGAAGTCGTTCGTCTGTTGCGGCTGTATCGTTGACGAGCATCGGCAGATCGAACAGGACGCCTATCGCCTCTGTTTCAAGAACGATTGCGCAGATGAAATGTCTGACAATGACGAGCAGGACCTCACGCACATTCTCGCCGTCGTTTCCAAAGCGCTGGCCATTGTCGCGACGCGGCGCGTTAATGGCGGCTGCGTAGAGGTTCCGACGATGCAGGGCGGCGAAGCGAACGGATGACTCGCCGCGTCTCGAAATGCCCGAAAGACAAGCGCGCCTACAAGCAACTATGGCGCGTCGTCGATGGCGCTGTCGCGGACGCGTTCGCAATGCATCCAGATTATCTCACTGCGAAGGGGCTGCGCTCCGCTCAATTGAGCGTGACGAAGCGCGTTACTGGCGCGGTGATCGGGTTTGCTGAGCAATCAGCAAAGGCCGCTCTGGTAGACAATCCAGCGGCTGACAGGGGAGTTGTTCTGGTTTCGGACATTCCCATCGGCGCGCCTCCAACGCGTCGCATGGCGGCCTTGGTTTGCAACGGCTGGGGCCGCCTTTTCACATGGTGGGCGGCATGAGCAATATGGTCGACGGCTCACATTTGCGCGTTTTCATAGAGCGCATTGAAAAGCTCGAAGAGGAAAAGCGCGCGATCGCCGACGACATCAAGGATGTCTACGCCGAAGCCAAATCTACCGGCTTCGACGCCAAGGTGATCCGCGCGATTGTCGCTATGCGCAAGCAGGACAAGGCGAAGCGCGAGGAATTCGAGGAAATCCTAGACCTCTATCTTTCCGCGTTGGGCGAACTATCAGGCACTCCGCTAGGCGTTGCGGCCGTCGAGAGAGAATTTGGGGCGCGCGGTTGAGAGAGTCGGCCATCCAAGGCGCCATAGTCGAATATCTCGACGCCGTTCTAACGAGCACCCATAGGGTGTTCGCTGTCCCTAACGCATCACGCCGCACGAAGGGCGGGCGCGCATCCAACGGCGTCCCCGGCCTCCGCAAAGGCGTCCCTGATCTGCAGATCGTCGGTCGCGGGAAGGTTTACTTTGTCGAGGTCAAAGCAGCGCGCGGAATGCCTTCCGATGAGCAGGAAGAATGGCTGTCGTGGTGCACGACGAACAACACGCCTTGGTGCATAGCCCGCTCTGTCGATGACGTGCGCGTTGCGCTTAATCATTGGGGCGTTCCGACGCGCGAGGTTCAACCACTTCACGCAACAATTGGAGCCGAGTGACGATGGGATTTACTTACGGCGTCCGTCCAATCTGGCAATTGCAACCGACGTCCGTCGATATGCTGCGCGAGTGCATCGCGTTGCGGATGAGCGCTTCCGAGACAGCCGCGAAGATGGCGGAACAGTTCGGCGTGCCGATCACGTCGAACACAGTCATAGGTAAAGCTAACCGTCTCGGTATCAGATTTGACAGCGAGTCAAAAAACAACACGTTCTCCAAGCACGGACAAGGGAAGGCGCGCCCATCTAGGGCGGCTTCTACTGTTCCGCCGGCGCCCAAGCCAATCAGAATAGCGATTGCCGCGCCAAAGAAGGCCGTAGAGCCGCCGCACGGTCGCGGACTGCCGCTTATGGCTCTGATGCGCCGCGACTGCCGTTGGCCCACGGGGCTGGACGAAGATGGCCGCCACCTTTTCTGCGGCGAGGCCGTCAGCGAAGACACGCTCGACAAGGGGCGCTGCTATTGCGCCGGTCACGCCCGGTTGGGTTATCGCATGGCCCCGCCTCGGACAATCACGCCAGAACACCGACGGGCCATGATCGCTGGAAAAACCAAAGCGCAAATAGTTGGTGGGGTTCAGTAGATGGAAGTTAAGATTCCCGTGAGGTCGTTCGCGATAGCTGCGGACGCGGCGGCCGATCTGATCGGCACTCAATCGTCGTTTATATATAACGGATGCAGGCGCGCCGCGTCGCGGGCAAGAACCGTTGCCGTCGCCGCGATGATCGAGGTTTTCCCGAAAGCTAGGCGAGCAACAATCGCCCAAGGGTTCGACATCAAAGGCGACCCATGGGCGCTGTGTTCGATGATTGGCGCGGCGCGCACTAAGACATGGTGGCGGGATGATTTTGTCGCCTCCGTCGCGGACGCGATCAAGCGAGATTTGGCGAAAGACCCATGGGCGCAGCGTGTCGAATGTGACGACGACGGTAATATCGAATTTGCTCTCGACGGCAAAGCTGATCTGGTTCTGAAAGAGCCTGAACGCGAAATCGTCGCCGCCAAATACACACCACGCCGCTGGCGCCCGGCGCGGATCATTCATGTCGGCGCGTCTCGCCCCGGCAACGTCACATCCGCATTGCTCGGCGACCCTCCGGCCGGCCGTCGCGAAATGATCGCGTCCATGCAGAGCGGCAAATATCCAGGCTCATACGCGAGGCAAGGTGAATGATCTCCGATCAAACCCAGATCATGGCGTTGCAAACAGCCATCGATATTGCCAAGGGCCGCGTCAAGCTCAACGCGTCGCAGCGCGAGTTGTGGGAACGGCACCTCGACGCCATCCGCAAGCGCATCATTGACGCAGCGGCTCGGCGCGACACGAAGACAGAGGGAGAGCGAGGGTGAGCCAGAACAAGCGCACAGATGCTCGCGAGCTGTCGCGAGAAATGGCCGACGATATCGAGAACGAAGGCCATTATTGCATCCGCCACGGCTTTTACGACAAGGCCCAGAGGATGTTCAAATGGGCGGACGAACTGCGCGTCGAGGCCGAATGCGTCGATGAAGACGGCTATGTGATCTACCAGCAGGGGCACGCCTGATGCGCGCCATTCCCGCCCGCCAGGCGCTCTTGCGGAGGGCGGCATGAGCCAATGGGTCCGCCTTTGGGACGATATGCCGACTGACCCTAAGTGGCGCGTCGTCTCGAGGCGGGCTGGGCGCCCGCTGCCTGAAGTGCTGTCGGTTTTCGTTTTCATGATGACGAACGCGGGAGCGAACGCAACCGAACGCGGGCGAATGATCAATTGGAGCGATGAGGATGTCGCCGCCGCTCTTGATATGGAAGCGGAGCACGTTTCGGCAATTCGGGAAGCGATGCAGGGGAAAACTCTCGAGGGCGATTGTCTGAGAGGATGGGAGCGCCGTCAGCCGAAGAGAGAGGACAATTCCTCAGAAAGAGCAAGAGCTTGGCGAGATGAAAAGAAACGCAGGCTTGAGGAAGAAAGAGAAAACGAACGCGCGCGAACGCAACCGAACGCAGAAAAACCCCCAGATGCAGATGCAGAGACAGATTCAGAACTACAGCCCTTAGAAAGTTCTAACGAACTTTCTGCGGGCTCGTCGACGGCGTTGCCGCTCGACCTGACGCCGCAGCCTGAAATTCTCGATTTGCGAAAAGCTCGAGAGCGCAAGGCGGAGTCAGACCTCGATCTGCTCGACAAGATCACGGACCTCTGGAACGCATGGGCGCGGCGGTTTGGCTCTCCGCAAGTCGAGCGCCTTACGCCGAAACGCGGGATGCACTGTCGCCGGCGCCTCGAGGATTTGAAGGCTTACGGCCACGACGCGCCGGAGGCTGCGTTCAGCTTCTTGCTCGAGAAATGCTCGCTGAGTTTTTACGCTCGAGGCTCGCCGCGCAAGCCTTTGGATTTTGACCAACTCATGCGCGAGGACTTCATGACGAAGATGCTCGAGGGGGTTTACGAATACCGGGAGGCGAGGCGGGTCTGATGGCGAGAATGAAACGAGGTGCGGGCGATGAGCCGCCGGCTGGAGATTTCGAAGAAACGAACGCTGAGAACTACGCTGCTCGAGCTGCGGCGTTTGGCAAACGGAAAGGCTACGCGCCTAGCGAATGGCCAGTGATCAGGCCAGATCAGCCTGCGTGGGGCGAATGGTTTGCGTATTTCGAACGCATCGGCCATCCGTTCGCCAAGCCCAACTCGTTCGCCTCGAGGCAGCCAGTGATGACTGTCCCGGCGCGGACGCCAGACGATTTTGAGCCGGCGTGGCGCTCTCGAGAACCGACGCCTTTCGCGTCTGAAACTGTCCACCGTCACGTCAAACCGCTCGAGCAAATGTCGCCCGAAGAGCGCGCGTTAAGCCGCGATCGCGTCGCCAAGATGCTCGAGCGGGTTAAGCGTGAGATCGCGATGTCTGCGGTGTCGGCAGCGGCGCGCGGTGTTGATCGGCGGCGCCGTATGCCAGTGGCCCGCGACCAAGCTCGAGAGGCCGCCGACGACGATCGTTTTGCAGACCTAGACGCCTTTGCGCGCGAGACATTTTAGGGAGGTATGGATGGCTATGACGATGCGAGAGCGGCTGAAGTTGGCGTTATTCCGAAATCTGCGCGACGACGATCCAGATTGGGAAGACAAGGCTATCGACGCCGTCCTTGCCGAACTCGAAACGCCGACAGACCGGATGCTCAACGCCGCATTGGTCGCGAGATACCCTGATTGGGGTGAGGCGCAATACGCAGACAGCGACGATGCGAGGGTGATCGATGGGATGCGGTCAGCGCTTGCCGCTTCGGCCAAAGCAGCTCGGGAGGGGAAGTGATGACGCTTGAGCAAGAAGCCGATCTGATCGATGAAATGGCGGCAGAGATTTGCTACGCCGACTTTACTGCGAGGGGGTTAGATTACGGCGGCCCAAAGAAATATTGGAAAGGCGTCGTCGAGGCGAAGAAGGAATCCTACCGTCGCGAGGCCCGCGCTGCGCTCCGCATCGCCTGGCCTATTATCAGGGACGGGGCGTTGGAAGATGCTGCAAGCATGTTCGTGTCAGAGCAGATATCCGCGCTGATCCGCGCCCTCAAATCCAAAGGCCAGAATGTATGACCGACGCCGAGCGAGAAGCGCTGATTAAAATCATGCGCGGAGAAATTGCGAAACGGTGGGGTGCATGGAGGCAGACGCGCAAAACATATGAGAAATCAAATATAATTGACCAGAAGCGTTTTGACGCATGCGCCCGCGCTGCGCTAGCTGTAGCAGAGGCGCCCATTCGCAGTGATGCGTTGCGAGAGTTCGAGCGAAACAGCAAGCCCCAATCATATGGACCTGTATTGGACGGAACGCCATGACCGAGCGCGGCGTCATCGACGAAAAGGGACCGCCGGTCGGCTATTACCTTGATCGCGATATTCCCGCTTGGATCGTCGCTCGTGGCGGAAAATACGCGTTCGACTGCCTGTGGGACGAAGAGCGCGGTGACCTTGCGCAACTGGATGACGGCGAACTCGTGATTGCGCCGGGCCTGATCTACAAGATAGCGGAAAAGCCATGACCGACATATCGAAACTGCGAGAGCTTCTGGCGCGGGTCGAAAGCGCGACTGGGGGAGACTGCAAACTGGAGGATGATATCGCCATCAGTCTTCTTGGCTGGCGATATCACAATTTCTCTGATGATCATGGAGAATGGCGAGACGAGCACGACAAATACGCCATGTGCCCAGATGCATACACCTCTTCCATCGACGCCGCAGTAGCGCTTTGCGAGCGCGTGCTCCCGGGGTGGGGCTGGTCTGTCTGCCGTTGCTGCGTCAGCGACGACGCGCGCGTTTGGCCAGACTACAACTGCGCTGAACACGGCGAGCGCTTGAAGCGCGAGTTCCCATTGCCGGCAGAGCGGTATGTCGACGATCGCGGGGCCATGACATGGGGGCCATACGACGAAGGTTTCGACATCGACCGCCGCCCCCCGGGGAACGTCGCGCTCGCTCTCTGCGAGGCAATCTTGCAGGCGAAGCTATACATCGCTGAGCAGGCGGCAGCGTGAACGTGCTCTATCCGTCAAGATTGTTCTCAGTTGAGCACAAAGCGATCCGCTTTCGGACAGTCATCGTAATCCGCCGCGTCTCTGGCAAGAAATTTGACTGGGCCAAGGCCCTAAGAGAGGCGGCGTGATGGAACTCTTGATCGTATTTAGCTGGCTTGTCTGCTTTCTCGCAGGGCTTTGGATGGGCTTTGGGATGGGCGGCTTCGATGAATATTACGACAGGATTTATTATTCTGGCTTCAAGGCTGCGCTCAGATCGATGAGTGAGTTTTCGTCCGAAGTTGCGTCATGGGTTCCAGATGAATTTAAGGATCGCGACCCAGAGGGCGAATAAATGAGCAACCGCGCGCTTGGCCGATACGATCGCATCGCCGACTCGACGCATCCGGGGCCGGACCTCCCGCGCGCCCCGAGGTCAATGCGCGGGAAGATTGAGATCGTCGAAGCTGCCATCCCCGATCCGACCAATATCGGGAGGGAAAAGCTCAAGCGCCAGCGCGCCGCAGTAAATCGCCTGACCGACCCGCTGGAATGCGAGCGCTCGTTTGGCCGCATAAGCGAGCCTGCATATCTCGCAGGAAGGGCATACATGGCCGTTTGCGAGCGCGCCGCTACCCCAGTGGCCGCAGGATTACTGGAAGTCTCCAGCGGCGCCGGAGACCGCGACCTCGCCATGGTTCGATCAATCGACCGCATTCGCGAAAAGGTCTACATGCAGGAAGGCGTCGAGGCCGCGCTCGGCAGATGGGCGGCTTTCATCCTGCGTGGCGTTTTGTGTGACGGTCATAGTTTTTTGGAAATGGCCTCGATCGGCGGGGTTCGCAAGCGGCGTAAGCGGTTACTCGTCGCCAAAGTGTTCCGTGAAGGCGTCGAAGACCTTGCGAAACATTGGGATCGATGCGGTTGGCCCTCTTGACGCCGGACGCGGCTTAAGCTATGGGTTCGGTTAATCGAGATATTTGCGCCCGGCCCGAAAGGTTGCCGGGCTTTTTCGTGGGCGATAGCCGATGGCGCTCAAGGCCACTCCCTCTCGCCTCAAGCCAGCCCAGCAATCCCGCGCAGCCTTCGCGCCAAAGAAAGCAGACCCGTTCTACCTCTCCCCCGAATGGCGAAAGCTACGGGACACGCTCATCGCCGAGCGCGGCCGCCGATGCGAAGCCTGCGGCAAGACCCATGAGGATGACGGCTCCCCTGTCCGCCTTGTCGCCGACCATTCGCATGAACGCCGAGACGGCGGCGCCAACCTCGACAAGCGCAACATCAAACTGCTCTGCACCCGCACCGGCGGAAACGGGACGGCCGGCCTCGGTGGCTGTCATGCCCGCAAGACGTCCGATGAGCGAAGGAAAAGGATGGGCGGCTAAGTCTGCCATGATATAGTAAGCGGCCCTGCCGTAGGTGCAACATGGCAAAGAGTGCTCAAGTCATTGGCCAGCCCAGCCTTTTCGCGATGCTTGTTTGAGCGGGGGGGGGTGGATTCAAAGTCATAGCCGCGTGGGGTTTGCGAAC
>Ga0172380_10002640_pt1 | contig 26896 bp, 24 predicted proteins | sample Leawe162metaG_FD_119747 | JGI IMG/M metagenome (GOLD analysis project Ga0172380, IMG submission 119747) | Leachate microbial communities from a municipal landfill in Southern Ontario, Canada - Leachate well 162 metaG | ecosystem: Engineered > Solid waste > Landfill > Unclassified | place...
GCGCCGATTTTTTCCCACGTTCCCTGCTGATCGCTCAGACGCCCTGTAAATCAAGTCCTTTCCCACCAATTCCCAGTTGTTCCCGGATTTTCCCGGATATGCCATCTGATCTTGCACATTACAGCTTGCGGCGCCCCGTCCGAACTTCCCCTCAAGCCACGGCGGCAAAACCGCGCGTGAACGATACCGGGTGCCTAAATCGCAGGGCGAAACACCGCAGGAGGAAACACGTCATGACGCTCGAACCCGGCCTGCGGGACAAGGCCAACGGACAGAGGGTTGGAGCCGGGGCCGCCGCGTGCGGACCGAAAACCGTTTACCCTGGCCGCGCATTCCAGTGGCACGCCGGTCCGGCCCATATTATGGTCTGCGCAAATCACGGAGTCCTCTGATGCGCCGTATCCTCCCCGCTTTGGCCGCGATCATCTGCCTTCTCCCGCCCCTGCCCTCTCTCGCGCAGGATCCGCTTGTCATCCCGGCCCCCCGGCTCGACCGTCGCGATCCGGCGATCGTCCCGGCCCCACAAGCCGGCGCCCGCGATCCCGATGACGCCTATGTCTGGCACGTCTATGGCCTGCCGCCGGACGGTGTGCTCGCCATCCGCTCCGGCGCCGGCCCCGCCTTCCGGGTCATCGGCGAACTTGTCGAAGGCGCGCCGGTCAGGCATCTCGGTTGCCGCATGCAGGACGGTGCCTATTGGTGCCGCATCGCAACGACCGACATCCCGCGCATCAGCGGCTGGGTGAACGGACGCTTTCTCGTGCAGGACTGGGGCCCCGAGCCCCTGCCACCCGAGGATGGTGGCTACCTTGTTCCGGGCACGCCCTATCCCGTGCCCTATCCCGCGCCTTATCCCGCCTCCCGGGCCACGCCTTATAGCGCGACGGGCCCCATTTCCTGTCGCTTGCCCGGCGATGACCGCACCTATTCCTGCGATTACGGCGTGGTGCGCAACGGGCCCTTCGCCACCCTGGACATCATGACGCCCGACGGCTTCACCCGCACGCTCGACTATCGCGCCGGGCGATTTACCGCCGCCGACGGGTCCGCCGTCAGCAGCGTCAAGCAGGGCGGCAACGCGGTCGTGACGGTCGGCGGCGCCGAAACCTATTACGTCCCCGATACCCTCATCATGGGGGAGTGAGGCCGAAACGGAAAAGGCGCCCCGATCCCTCGGAGCGCCTCCCGTGTTCTTTGGCAATCGAGATTGGTTCAGGCGGCCAGCGCCTTCGCCACCATGCTGCGCAGCGCGACGAGATCCTTGTAGAAGGCGCGGATGCCTTCCGCGAGTTTTTCGGTCGCCATGGCGTCCTCGTTGAGCATCCAGCGGAAGGTCTTCTCGTCGAGCGAAACCAGCGGATCGGGCGTCGTCTTGTCCGGCGACAGCATGCGTGGAAGATCGCCCTTTGCCGCGTCCAGCTCGTCGAGCAGCGCCGGGCTGATCGTCAGCCGGTCGCAGCCGGCCAGCGCCTCGATCTCGCCGGCATTGCGGAAGGAAGCGCCCATGACGATCGTCTTGATGCCGTTGACCTTGTAGTAATTGTAGATCGAGCGCACCGAGACGACGCCCGGATCGGTCTCGGCGGTGTATTCCTGGCCGGTCGATTTCTTGTACCAGTCGAGGATGCGTCCGACGAAGGGCGAGATCAGGAAGACATTCGCCTCGGCGCAGGCGATTGCCTGGGCCTTGGAAAAGAGCAGCGTCAGATTGCAGTCCACACCTTCGCTCTGCAGCACTTCCGCCGCGCGGATGCCTTCCCAGGTCGAGGCGAGCTTGATCAGGACGCGTTCGCGCTCGATGCCGAGTTCCTTGTAGCGGGCGATGATCTCGTGCGCCTTGGCGATCGAACCCTTCATGTCGAAGGAGAGATCGGCGTCAACCTCGGTGGAGACACGTCCGGGCACGATCCTGGCGAGCGCGTTACCGACCGCGACGGCGAGCCGGTCGGCCACGGCGCTTGCCACCGCCTCGCTGGAGCCGCCCTTGGACCTGCCCCAGGCGATCGCCTCCTTGAAGGTGTCGTCGAACATATGGGTGCCCAGCGCCTTGAGCACGATCGTCGGATTGGTGGTGCAATCGACCGGTTTCAGCCGCGCCACGGCCTCGATGTCGCCGGTGTCGGCAACCACGGTGGTCATGGAGCGAAGCTGTTCAAGTTTGGAAGTCATCGTCGGGATCCCTGTTCTGTCCGGGCCTTGAGGCCTGCCGGAAATATGCCCGACTATCACCAGCCGAAGATGACAAAGTCAAGAACGGGACGATCACGAATTTCAATCGATTAACATACCTCCGCGCCGCCGGCGGTCAGCTTGCGGCCTGGCCCGCCTCCCAGCCGAGCATGGCCCGCTTGCGCGTCAGCCCCCAGTGATAGCCGGTGAGCGCGCCGCTTTTCCCGAGCGCTCGATGGCAGGGCACGACGAAGGAGATCGGGTTGCGGCCGACGGCCGCGCCCACCGCCCGGCTTGCCGTCGGCTGGCCAATTTCGGCGGCGATATCCGAATAGGTGACCGCCTTGCCGAGCGGGATCCTGAGCAGGCTCTGCCAGACCCGTACCTGGAAGTCCGAGCCGATCAGCACTACCCTGAGCGGCTGGTCACCCGACCAGCGGGAGGGTTCGAATATGCGCGTCGCATAAGGTGCCGTCGCCTCGTGGTCCTGCACGAAACGGGCCCTTGGCCAACGGCCGGCCATGTCCTCGAAACAGGCTTTCTCCCCACCCTTGTCGGCAAAGGCGAGACCGGCGAGCCCCCGCTCGGTTGTCATCACCAGCGCCTCGCCGAACGGCGAGGGATGGAAGCCGTAGCGGATAGTGAGCCCTTCGCCCTTCGCCTTCCATTCGCCGGGCGACATCGCCTCGTGGGTGACGAACAGATCGTGCAGCCGGCCCGGCCCGGACAGGCCGAGTTCGATCGAGGTTTCAAGGATCGGCATCTCGTCCCGCCGCAAGAGCCTCTTGGCGTGGTCAAGCGTCACCGCCTGCAGGAAGGCCTTCGGCGACAGGCCCGCCCATCGGGTAAAGGTCTTTTGCAACTGCGTCGGCGACTGGCTCAGCCTCGCCGCGATGGTCTCCAGCGACGGCTGTTCCTGGTAGTCGAGCGTCAGCATCTCGATCACCCGGCGGACGGTCTCGTAGTCGCTGCCCGAGGGCGTGATGTCCGCCGGCTCGAGGCTGGCGATCGACTTGGATATCGACTGGGCAATGGTCATGGCGAACTCCTTTGTCGGACGATAACACCACGGGACCGGCACCGCCGCCACCCGATTCTTGACTGTCGCTCAGATCCGCTGCTTGACGGTCGCCAGAGCCGCCCGGAACGCCTTGGCAAAGCTTTCGCGGTCGTCGGGATTGAGGAAGGAACCGATATCGGTCCGCTTGCCCTCGCCGGCGACCAGCATGGAAACGATGCCGATCTCGCTATGCCGGCGCACGAAGAAGCGCGCCCAGAAGGGGTTGAAGCGGTGCTCGGTCATCCGGCCAGAAGGCGTGAACTTGCGGATCGCCAGATCGGTGCGCGAGACGAAAACTTCCTCGCGGGCACGGCCGGAGCGGTAGTTGAGAACGAAGGCGCCATAGAGCAGGAGGAAATCGAGTCCGAAAAACAAGCCGATCGGCCAGGCACCGGTGAACAGGAAGAAGATCGCATGGCCTAAGCAGACGAGACCCGTCAGCAGTAGCAGGATCCTGAAGCCCTTTCGCCCGAGCGAGCGATAGGGCGTAAGCTCGGCCGCGAAAATCGGTTGTTCCATTGGCTCGTCCACATTGCCTTCCGTCATTGCGCCCGATTATAGATTGACGATGACGACTCCGCTAAAGAAATCCAGCACGCAGACATTGAAAAAGTCAAATCCGGCGGCACCGCGACGGAAAGCCGCGCCGCGATCTGCCTATGGCAAGGCTGAACTTGAGGAAATTTTCCGCCGCTTTTCCATCCAGCGCCCCGAGCCGAAGGGCGAACTCGAGCACGTTAACGCCTTCACCCTGGTCGTCGCGGTGGCGCTTTCCGCACAGGCGACTGATGCCGGCGTCAACAAGGCCACCCGCGCACTCTTCAAGGTCGCCGACACGCCGCAAAAGATGCTCGATCTCGGCGAGGAACGTCTGCGCGACTACATCAAGACCATCGGGCTCTATCGCAACAAGGCCAGGAACGTGATCGCGCTTTCGCAGCGTCTCGTTGATGTCTATGGCGGAGAGGTGCCGAGAACGCGTGAAGAGCTGGTGACGCTGCCCGGCGTCGGCCGCAAGACCGCCAATGTCGTCATGTCCATGGCCTTCGGCATTCCGACGATCGCCGTCGACACCCATATCTTCCGCATCGCCAACCGCATCAGGCTTGCCCCCGGCAAGACGCCGGACGAGGTCGAGGAGAAGATGATGCGGATCATTCCGAAGCAGTATCTGTTCCACGCCCATCACTGGCTGATCCTGCACGGGCGCTATTGCTGCAAGGCCCGCAAGCCTGAATGCGAGCGATGCGTGATCGCCGATCTCTGCAAGTCGCCGGAAAAGACCTGCGACGTGCCGGCACCCCTCGTCGAGCTACCGCCGCAATTGATCGGCGAATGACGGGTCCCGCTTCGACAGCAGCTTGTGCAGGTGCACCATCATCCCGGCGGCAAAGAGCGGCGTCAGCAGGTTGACGACCGGGATCGCCAGGAAGCCCGCGATCACCAGCCCTGCTATGAAGACCGTTCCGCCGTGGCGCGAGCGGAACGCCCGCGCCTCGCTCGCGCTGCGGAACCGCATGGCGGCGAACTCGAAGAACTCCCGCCCGAGAAGGTAGCCGTTGACAAGGAAGAAGGCCGCGATGTTGATGCCGGGGACAAAGAGCAGGATGAAGGCGACGATATTGCCCAGAACGACGACGCCGAAGAATTTCAGCGATGCGACGATCGCCTCGCCGATCGGCATCGCGGTACCGGGCGCATCCGCGGGATAGTCCCGCTTTTCCACGACTTCCGCAACATCGTCGAGGAACAGGCCGGCGATGATCGCCGTCACCGAGGACAGGAGGAGGGCAAGCGCCAGCGCCAGGCCGATGCTGGCAAAAATACCGAAGACGAAGGTGAGCCACCCCGCCCATTCCGGCATACCCGGAAGCAAGCCGTCGAACCAGGGCAGAACATAGCTGATGAACGCACTGCGCATGGCGAGCCACAAGCCGGCGAGGACCAGGACCGTCAGTCCGAGCACCTTCCAGAACACAGATCGGGTTTCGGGTGCGAAAAGATTGCGGAGGGCGAGCCCTGCTGCTTCGAAAATCATTCATGCCTCCATGAGCGCTCGCCGCATGTAGGTCGTGCGGCCCGTCCCGGCAAGAGTGCGCGCGCCCTTGTCCAGCGACGGCGGACCGCCCTGGCCACCGCCGGTCGGGTCTGCAAACCTAGTTTTTCCTGGCAACATCCGCATATAACTCCGGCCGGCGCTCCGCGAGATAGGGCAGTTCCGCCTTCAGTCCGGAATAGTCGCCCGGAACAAGCCGCGCGAAGAGAAGCGTCTCGCCGCTGCCGGCCCGCGCCAGATAGTCGCCGTCCGGCGCCGCAATCACCGAATGGCCTTCATAGACCAGATCGCCCTCGCGTCCGCAGAGATCGGCATAGGCGATGAAAACCTGGTTCTCCATCGCCCGCGCGGGCAGAAGCGTCTCTGAAACGCGGCGATTGCCGACACAAGCGACAAGCGCGGTCGGCACGATCACCAGATCGGCACCGGCAAGCGCCAGCATGCGGACCATCTCGGGAAACTCGACATCGTAGCAGATCACCATTCCCGCCTTGAACAGCCCGAGATCGAAGACATGCGGCTGGCGCGCCGACGGCAGGAAGGCCTGTTTCTCCATGTCGCCGAAGAGATGGCACTTGCGATAGAATTCCGCCGGCCTCTCCGGTTGGACGACGACGGCGGAATTGTAGACAACCTCTCCGTCGCGCTCGGGAAAACCGGCAGCAATGGCGAGTTTGCACTCCTTGCTGATCTCGGCAAGCGCGGTGACGATCGCCCCGTCACGCGGCTCCGCGAGCTCGGAAAACCTGGAACCGAGGGCATAGCCCGTCGTCGAGAGTTCCGGCGTGACCAACAGTTCCGCGCCCATGACCGCGGCTGCTTCGGCGGCCTTGGCGATTGCCGCGAGGTTTGCGGCTACGTCGCCGGAGACGGGTTGCATCTGCAGAAGCGATATCAGCATGAGAGAGCTTTCCGGCACATTGCCCAAGGAATTCCACGCAGCCAGTTAAGAGCATCCGCGGCCTTTTGCAAAGGCCGAGCGACCGATCCCTAAGGCAAAATTGGCCCGTCGGAACGACACCGGATTGTCCGGAAATGCTTTAGAAGATCGTGGCGGTCAGCAGCATGACAAGCCCCTTGACCAAGGCAAAGATGACACCGGCGACCACGGTCACCGACAGCGCGGAGGTGACCGCACCGATCAGGACACAGGCCCCATCGCGTTCGAGTATGCCGAAAGAAAAGAAGCAGATGGCGATCGCGGGCAAGATGTTTCCGAGCGGGATCGGCAGGACCAGGATCGCCGACAGCACGAGACAGACAAGACCGATCAGGTTCTCGGCCGGCGGATAGACAAGGAAACCGAGTCTGGGCTTGAGCATGCGCTCGCCCCGCGCCAGCCAGGGCGACACACGACCGACGATCGTTGCGAAATCCTGACGCGCCATCGACCGGCTGGCGATGATTTTCGGCAGCCAGGGAGACTGCCCAAGCATCAGTTGCGCCGACAGGAAAACCAGCGGCGCACCGGTCAAGGCCGAAGTTCCCGGCGGCGTCGGCACGACATTCGGCAGCGCGAAAATCAGGATCAGCGCTCCGAAGGCCCGGTCTCCCATGGCGTCGAAGATGTCGGCAACGGATACGCGTTCGCGGGTTGCGTCGGCTGCTATGGCGGCGAGGATTTCCGACAGCCGGCCACCACGTTTGCGGGAGCCGTGGCCTTCCTGGCGGTCGCCATCCTCTCCGTCACCAACTGTCATTCCCGCTCCTTGCCGAAACGATATCCGCACCCTGATGTAGTGCCGCCCTGGCGACAGACAATGACAGAGGTCCGGTAAATATCGGATGACGGTTCGACAGCGAGGACCAAGCCGTCTTTCGGGACCCGTTTCAGACCTGTACGAGGTGTCCGGCGGATATCTCCCGATATTCCCGCACAGGCGCAACATAGCCGACCGGACGAATCGGGCTCTTGATCTCGTCGGTCGAGATGTTGCGCTTGATCGAACGTCGGGCCGGATCAGGCACCGGAACCGCCGCCATCAGCTTCTTCGTATAGGGGTGCTGCGGATTGTCGAACACCGCCTGGCGCGGCCCGATCTCGACGATTTCACCAAGATACATGACGGCGACGCGGTGACTGACCCGCTCGACTACCGCCATGTCGTGGCTGATGAACAGATAGGCCAGATTAAAGCTCTGCTGCAGATCCAGCAACAGATTGCAGACCTGCGCCTTGATCGACACGTCGAGCGCGGAAACCGCCTCATCGGCCACGATCACCTTCGGGTCGAGCATCAGCGAGCGGGCGATTGCAATGCGCTGGCGCTGCCCGCCTGAAAACTCGTGCGGGAAGCGCCCCATCAGGTCCGCCTTCAGCCCCACACGCTCGAGGATGTCCGCCGCCTTTTCACGTGCCTGTGCTTTCGTGCCGAGATTATGCTCGATATACGGCTCCATGACCGCCTTGCCGATATTCATGCGCGGATCGAGGCTGGCGAAGGGATCCTGAAACACCATCTGGATGCTTCGCCGCATCTTGCGCAGCGAACTCCGGCCGAGCCGGATGACGTCTTGACCGTCGAGCGAGATGGCCCCGCTCGTCGGCTCGACCAGCCGCGTGATCGAACGCCCGGTGGTTGACTTTCCACAGCCCGACTCCCCGACGAGCGAGAGCGTCTCGCCTTCGCGAAGATCGAATGAAACGTTCTCCACCGCATGCACGGAACCCGATTTGCGACCCAAAATCCCGCTCTGGATATCGAAGCGGGTCGTCAGGTTCCGCACCTCCAGCAGCGGACGCTTGTGTTTGTCGACAACCGCGCCGACTTCCGCTTCCGGCGTCGTCGTGGCACCTGTGGCAATGTCGATGACCGGAAAACGCATCGGCCTTTCCTTGCCTTGCATCGATCCGAGACGCGGGACCGCCGACAGAAGCGCCCGCGTGTAGGGATGCTTGCCGCGATGGAAAATATCGTCGGTCGGCCCGGTCTCGACCGCCTCCCCACGGAACATGACGATGGTCCGGTCGGAGACTTCGGCCACGACGCCCATGTCATGGGTGATGAAGAGGACCGCCATGCCTTCCTCTTCCTGCAAAACCTTGATGAGGTCCAGGATCTGTCCCTGAATGGTCACATCGAGCGCCGTCGTCGGCTCGTCGGCGATCAGCAGTTTCGGCTTGCTGGCAAGAGCCATCGCGATCATCACGCGCTGGCGCATGCCACCCGAAAACTGGTGCGGATAGTCGTCGAAACGGTTCCTGGCATTGGGAATGCGCACCTTTTCGAGCAGACGAACCACCTCAGCCCGGGCCTCCGTCGCCGATATATCGCGATGGCATGTGATCGCTTCGGCGATCTGCTTGCCGATCGGGAAAATCGGGTTGAGGCTGGTCATCGGCTCCTGGAAGATCATGGAGATCTCGTTGCCTCGAACCTTGCGCATTTCCTCGTTGCTGAGGGTCAGAAGCTCCCGGCCCGCAAGGCGCACGCTACCCTCGATGCGGCTGGCATATTTCGGCAACAGTTGCATGATCGAAAGCGACGTTACGCTCTTGCCGGACCCCGATTCACCGACGATCGCGACCGTTTCCCTGGGCGCGATATCGAAGCTGACGTTCTTGACGACCGAACGCCAGTCCTCGCCGATCCGGAAAGACGTCGTCAGCCCCCTGACAGAGAGAACCGGAGTGGTTCCGTTGCCCGCCTCTTTTGTTGCCTCTGCCATTGCCGTCGTCGACTGTGCCATTTCGAATCCCTTCCCGCCCAGGCGTTAGATGGAACAAGCGGTGTCGCAACGCGGGTTTCAGGCCGCGAGCGCCGTCTCCGCGAGCTTCACCCAGTAGCTGATGCCATAAGGAATGGCGTCGTCGTTGAAGTCATAGGACGAGTGGTGGAGTTTGGCGGTGTCGCCATTGCCGATGAAGACGAAGGAACCCGGTCTGCTCTCCAGCATGTAGGAGAAGTCCTCCGCGCCCATCAGCGGCGGCATGTCGCCATCGACGGCCTTTTCGCCGACGACCTTGCGCATGACGTCGATCGCGAAATCGGTTTCATTCTCGTGATTGAAGGTCACGGGATAGCCGCGCCGGTAATTGACCTCGGCCGTTGCACCGAAGGTGGACGCGATGCCCTTGGCCACTTCCGAGAGACGCCGTTCGGCGAAATCCCGGGTTTCGGGAAGAAGCGTGCGCACCGTGCCGGTCAGCTTGACGGTGTTCGGAATGACGTTTGAGGCCTCGCCTCCGTGGATCGTCGCCACGGTGACCACCACCGACATCAGCGGATCCGTTTCACGCGAGGCGATCGCCTGCAGCGCGATGATGGCATGGGCCGACACCAGCACCGGATCCACGGTGTTGTGGGGCTGTGCCGCGTGGCCGCCGCGGCCCTGGATCACGATCTCGTATTCGTCGGCGGCAGCCATGATCGAACCCTTGCGGGTGGCGAAATGACCGACCGGCAGGCCCGGGGAGTTGTGCATGCCGTAAACCTGCGAGATGCCGAACTTCTCCATCATCCCGTCGTTCACCATGGCGAGGCCACCGCCGCCGCCTTCTTCCGCCGGCTGGAAGATGACGGCCACGGACCCCTTGAAATTGCGGGTTTCGGCGAGGTACTTCGCCGCGCCCAAGAGCATCGACGTATGCCCGTCATGGCCACAGGCGTGCATCTTGCCGGGTGTCTTCGATGCCCAATCCTTGCCGGTGGTCTCCAGAATCGGAAGCGCGTCCATGTCGGCCCGCAAGCCGATCGCCGGCCCGTCCCCGCCATGGCCTCTTATGATGCCCACGACGCCGGTACGGCCGATACCCGTTTCGACGAGGTCGCAGCCGAAGGACAGCAACTTGTCCGCAACGAAACGGGCCGTCTCGTGGACGTCGTAGAGCAGTTCAGGGTTCTCGTGGAGATGGCGCCGCCATGCGGCGACCTCTGCCTGCATTTCGCTGGCACTGTTCAAGACGGGCATTGATACGACCTCGATAGTTTTTGTTTGTTCCCACTCATTGACCGCCATACTGCGCTGCCTCAAAGCGCTTTTGCAAGCCGCAATTTTCCGCCTTGAACGCAAAATAGGCCTATGCTTAGATGGCTCAAATTTTGATCAGGCCCGTTCTTCCTGAAGAGCGATCTCCAGTGGGCCATGCATTTTCATGGGGGCCCAGCAATCAAAATTACTGAACAAGGCCAATCATATAGCAATATTGGCTTTGCTTTCCGGAAAGGACGTTCTTTGCCTTCCGGATAAAACGCACAGCACATCTCCAAATATAAAAATAGGGAACAGTGATATGCAGAAACTTCGAATTCTATTGGCGGCTTCGGTGGCATCGGTCGCGCTTGCGGGAACACCCGCTCTTGCAGAAAGGGGCACTGACGGCGATCTGAAAATTCTCTTCTGGCAGGCCGTCTCCACGTTGAATCCCTATCTGTCGGGGGGCACGAAGGAGGTCTATTCCTCCTCCATGGTGATCGAGCCGCTGGCTCGCTACGACGAGACCGGAACGCTGGTGCCAATGCTGGCAGCCGAAATCCCGACGGTAGAGAACGGCGGTGTCGCCGCCGACCTCAAGAGCATCACCTGGAAGCTCAAGCCCGACCTGAAGTGGTCGGACGGCTCAGCCGTCACCGCCGATGACGCGGTCTTCACCTGGAAATACTGCACCGCGCCGGACGGCGGCTGCGCCCAGGCCGCCTATTATGAAGGCGTGACCAATGTCGAGGCGGTCGACGCCTCCACCATCAAGGTCTCCTTCTCTGAGGCGAAGCCCTATCCCTACAGCGCCTTCGTCGGCGCCCAGTCGCCGATCATCCAGGCAGCGCAGTTCAAGGATTGCATGGGCGCCAAGGCACCGGAATGCACCTCGGCCAACTTTGGCCCGATCGGCACCGGTCCCTTCGTCGTCAAGGAATTCAAGCCGAACGATGTCATCACCTTCGAAGCCAACCCGAACTACCGCGACCCGGCCAAGCCAGCCTTTGCGACCGCGACCCTGAAGGGCGGCGGTGACGCGGCTTCGGCCGCCCGCGCGGTGCTCGAGACCGGTGAATTCGACTATGCCTGGAACATGCAGGTCGAGCCGGAAATTCTCGCCACCATGGTGGCCGCCGGCAAGGGCAAGCTCGTGACCTCTTTCGGCACCCAGGTCGAGCGCATCGACGTCAATGCCTTCGCCGTCGATCCCTCGCTCGGCGACAAGCGCTCCACCAAGGAGGCAGGTCCGCATCCGGCACTCTCCGACCCGGCCGTGCGCAAGGCGCTGTCGCTCGCCATCGACCGCGACATCATCGACGAGGCCGGCTACGGCGAAGCGGGCCAGCCGACCTGCAACATCCTGCCAGCGCCGGATATCTACAAGTCGACCGATGTCGACTGGTGCCTGAAGCAGGACATCGATGCGGCCAACAAGCTTCTCGACGATGCCGGTTGGGCGAAGGGCTCCGACGGAGTCCGCGCCAAGGATGGCGTGAGACTGTCGTTCCTTTTCCAGACCTCCACCAACTCGGTCCGCCAGGCCAGCCAGGCGCTGATCAAGGATATGTGGGCGCAGATCGGAGTTGAAACCGAATTGCGCAACATCGCGGCAAACGTCTTCTTCGGCGGCGACCCGGCCTCCCCGGACACCTTCCAGAAGTTTTATGCCGACGTGCAGATGTACACCAACAACTTCGACGGCACCGATCCGGAAAAGTACATGGCCGGCTGGATGTGCGACAAGATCCCGAGCCCGGCCAATGGCTGGCAGGGCGAGAACATCGTCCGCTACTGCAACGCCGATTATGACAAACTGGTCGTCGAACTCGGCAAGACCGCCAAGCTCGAGGAACGTGCCAGCATTGCCAAGAAGCTCAACGACATGCTGACCAACGACGTGGCGCAGATTCCGCTCATTCACCGCGGTAGCGTCTCGTCTCACTCGGTAACCCTCGAGGGCGTCAGAATGAACGCCTGGGACTCCGAACTCTGGAACGTCGCCGACTGGTCGCGCAAGAAGTAAGTGCCGTTTCGCCGGGCCGGTTCCATACCGGCCCGGCGATTGCATTCACTTCGTGACAGTCTGGAGACGATCCGATGTTCACCTACACACTGCGGCGATTGCTGTTCGCAATCCCGACGCTGTTGATTATCAGCTTCATTATCTTCGCGCTTCTGGATCTTGCTCCCAGCGATCCTTTGAGCGACCTGCCGCTGACCATTCCTCCCGAGGTTCGCGCGCAGATCAGGGATGCCATGGGCCTCGATCAGCCCTTTCTCATCCGCTACCTGAAATGGTTGCACCAGTTCTTCGTCAACGAACCGCTCAACATTTTCGAACAGATCACCGGCCTGACTGTCGGCACTGGCGAACGTATGCGCGTGCTTTCCTGGGCGACCCGCAGCCCCGTCGTCGACCTGATCGTCCAGCGCCTGCCCCAGACACTCTGGGTCGTCGGCCTGTCCTATCTCTTCGGCGTCCTGCTGGCGATCCCGATCGGTGTCGTCTCCGCCTACAAGCAGTATTCGATCTTCGACCAGATCGGGACCTTCGTGTCGATGGTCGGCTATTCTGTCCCGACCTTCTTCACCGGTGTGCTGCTGATCGTCATCTTCAGCTCCTACCTGCAATGGTTCCCGTCGATCTATGACACCAATCTCGTCGTCAGGGACTGGGGCAGCTTCCTCGCCCAGGCAAAACAGATGTTCCTGCCCGTGCTGGTGCTGACCCTCTACAATACGTCGCAGATCAGCCGTTTCGTGCGCTCCTCGATGCTCGACAACCTGCACCAGGACTACGTCCGCACCGCTCGCGCCAAAGGCGTCAAGGAAAAGGTCGTTCTCCTCGTTCACGTGCTTCGCAACAGCCTGATCCCGGTCGTGACCGTGATCGCGCTCGGCGTGCCGACGATCTTTTCGGGCGCCATCATCACCGAGCAGATCTTTCGCGTGAACGGGCTCGGCCAGTTGCTGATCACCGCCATTCAGGGCGCCGACATACCGCTGGTCCAGACGCTGACCTTCATCTTCGCCTTCCTGATCGTCCTGTTCAACCTGATTGCCGATGTTCTCTACGGCATCCTTGATCCGAGGATCCGCTATGACTGATGCCGCAATGGAACAACAGACCGTGACGCCATCCAGTTCACTGGGGGGCAATCTCTGGCGGCAGTTCAGGGCCCATCCCGGCGGCGTGGCCGGCCTCTTCGTCTTCGCCTTCATCGTGCTCGCTGTCTATGCCGGCCCGCTCATTCACACCGTCGATCCGAACAAGATCGACATACGGGCGAAGAACCAAGGGCCGTCCTGGGCTCATCCCTTCGGCACCGACAACCTTGGCCACGACATGCTGGCCCAGGTGCTCGCCGGCGGACAGATCTCGCTCGCCGTCGGCATGACCGCGATGCTGCTGGCGCTGTTTCTGGGTACCCTGGTCGGCGTCATGTCCGGATATATCCGGAGTATCGACGGCATCTTGATGCGCATAACGGATCTCTTCCTGGCCCTGCCGCTCCTGCCGCTTCTGCTGGTCATCATCTTGCTGTTCCGCGATACGCTGCGGGCGGCTTTCGGTCCGGAGACAGGCATCTTCATCCTGATCGTCTTCGTGATCGGGGTCACCAGCTGGATGCACACCGCCCGCATCGTGCGCGGCGATGTGCTGGCGGTGAAAAGCCAGGAGTTCATCCTGGCCGCCAAGTCGAGCGGCATGCGCGAGCATCGCGTGATCCTGAAGCACATACTGCCGAATGTCATGAGCTCGATCATGGTATCGGCCACCCTCGGCATCGCCTCGGCGATCATCACGGAATCGGCGCTGAGCTTCCTGGGGCTGGGATTTCCCTCCGACTTCCCGACCTGGGGGCGGTTGCTCTATGACGGCGCCAACTTCCTTCAGATCACGCCCTCGCGGGTGTTGTGGCCGGGGCTGGCGATCTCGCTCACCGTGCTCAGCGTCAACTATATCGGCGATGCCATCCGCGACGCACTGGACCCGCGCACTCTCAAGCGCTGAAATAGCGGAAAACAGACATGGAAAAGGGCGCCTTGGCGCCCTTTCTCATGTTCACACCCCGCTGATGATCTCGATCTTCGAGCCGTCGAAGAAGCGCGACAGCCGGAAGGCCGTCGGGTCGACGCAAGGCGTATGGCCGGTCACGAGATCGGCCATCAGGCGCCCCGCTCCCGGACCGATCCCGAAACCGTGGCCGGAAAAACCCGTTGCTATATGAAAACCGGGCACTTCCTCGACCGGAGAAATAACCGGAACGGCATCCGGAGACACGTCGATATAGCCGGCCCAGCGCTGCTCGATCTCGGCCTTGGCAAAGACCGGATAGTCTCGTTTCAGCTGCGCCAGCGCGTAATTTGTCCATTTTTCGGAAGGCTTCGGATCGAGCACACGGCAGCGCTCGAACGGGCTTTCCTCGTCCATCCGCCAGCGTTGCGCCATGCGGCCCTCCTCGAGGAAGCGGCCGGAGACGCGGAAGCGCAGCGACCGCCATTCGCTTTTGAGGGCGGGGAGGAATTTCAGCATGTAGCGAAAACTGTCCGGCACGATCTCGACGATATTGTCGTAGCGCGAGGCGATGGTGTAGCCGCCGTCCTGGCGCTTGCGGAAGGCGAAGTCCTTACCGTAGAGCGTTTGCTCCGGCCCGCCCTCGATCGGCCTGGTGCGAATGACGGTATTCATCACCTTGAGCTGCGGCAGGCCGATCCCGGCATTGCGGGCGAAAAGGCTGGACCACGCCCCGCCGGCCAGCACGACCGACGAGCAGGCAATCGGGCCGCGTTCGGTGACGACGTCGGAGATCCTGCCTGCCGATGTCTCGATGCCGCGGACCGCGCAGTTCGTCAGGATATGCGCGCCCTTGTCGCGTGCGGCTTCGGCAATCGCCGGCGCCGCCTTCTGCGGCTCGGCGCGGCCGTCGGCGGAGGTGTAGAGTGCGCTTTTGAAGTCGTGCTTCATGCCCGGATAGAGCCCGCTGAACTCCGACCCGTCGATCATCCGGGACTTCATCTGGTAATCGCTGAGGATGTCCGGCCATTCGGCATTCTTCGCTTCATACTTGTCGTCGAACGAGGCAAAGACGATACCGCACTGCTTGTATCCGGTATCGCGGCCGGTGCGTTGGTCGAGCCCCTGCCAGATACGGATTGCCTCGGCCATTAGCGGCACTTCGCGTGGATCGCGCCACGAGATGCGAACCCAGCCCCAGTTGCGGCTCGACTGCTCCTCACCGATGCCGCCCTTCTCGCAAAGCGCGACGCTGACTCCCCGCTCGGCTAGCTCGAGTGCCGTCGAGGCTCCAATTATGCCGCCACCGATGACTACGACATCGACCTTGGCGGGCAATTGGGCATCGCCCTGAACGGGAAAAACCTGGGGTCCGGGCATAGTGGTTCAGCTCCTGAAATTCGTAGAGGATCGGGCGCAGAGACGGCAAAGCCGAGCGCCGGAGAGGATGTCAACGCCTATAGCACCTGCCGCGCGCAGCGTCACGCCACGGCGCGCCACGGAAGATACGGCCGGCGACATGAAGGCCTGGCGAGCCTTCGGAACCATCAATGGTATTTCGACTTTTCCGCCGTCAGGATGGTCTCGGCATCAAGCGAACTGATCGGCAGTTCCGTGCAGTGCGGGATGTCGCCGGAAAGCTGGAGCGCCAAATACCGGCCGCAGCAGACCCGTAGAAACGAGGTGAAATTGCCGAGATCGTGTCCTGCATCAATCGATTCGTGATAGAGCTTGGCGATCAGCTGGATCACGGTCATGCCATCGCGCCGGCCGATCTCTTCAAGGGTCATCCAGAAGAAGTTCTCCAGCCGCACACTGGTCACCATACCGTCGATGCGAAGCGATTTCGTCTGGCTCTCCCAAAGGTTTGGATCGGCCTGAATAAAGAGCTTGCACATAGTGTCCTCCCGGATGCGCTTTCGTCTGGCATTGTCCGCGAGCCTATCCCGGTTGGGAAGGGCTTGAAAGCCCTCCCCTCCGGTCACGAATGATGTTGAAGCCCATCAGGCGTCAAGGACGGCCATGAACTGGGAAAGCCAGGCCGGGTGGGCCGGCCAGGCCGGCGCCGTCACCAGCTTGCCGTCGGTGACGGCGGCGTCGATGGCGATGTCGGCATATTTGCCGCCCGCAAGCTCCACCTCGGGACGGCAGGCCGGATAGGCCGAGCAGGTGCGTCCTTCGAGGACCCGGGCGGCGGCCAGGATCTGCGCGCCATGACAAACGGCGGCAACCGGCTTGTCGGCTTCGAAGAAATGCTTCACCGCCGCGATCACCTCCGGATTGAGGCGCAGATATTCCGGCGCGCGCCCACCGGGAATGACCAGCGCATCATAGTCCGATGCCTTGACGTCGGCGAAAGTGGCATTGAGCGCGAAATTGTGGCCGCGCTTTTCCGAATAGGTCTGGTCGCCTTCGAAATCGTGGATCGAGGTGGCGATCGTCTGGCCGGCCTTCTTGCCCGGGCAGACGGCGTGCACGGTGTAACCACAGGCAAGCAACGTCTGGAACGGCACCATGGTTTCGTAGTCTTCGGCGAAGTCGCCCGTGATCATCAGGATCTTCTTCGACATATCATCCTCCCGTTCTGGAATGTCAGGGGGACGTTAGCAAAGCTGTCGCGGGACCGGGTATTATCGCAATACTACATGACGAATTCGGTCTGTCCGCTGGCCGATCCCGCCGCGGCTTGATTCCGATCACGGTCCGGGCCAATTTCCCCAGATAGTCTCACGGCCATAAAACAGTCCCGTTGAACAAGCGCAGAGAGGTACGGCATGACTTCCCAACTCAACCTGCTGACTGATGTCGAGGGCGTCGCCGTCGGCCACGCCACGGATCTGAAGCTCGGCTCCGGCGTCACCGCGATCGTCTTCGATATGCCGGCCGTGGCCTCCGGCAGCGTGCTTGGCGGTGCGCCGGGCGGGCGCGAGACGGCGCTGCTCGATCCGGCGATGACGGTCGAGGCCGTCGATGCATTCGTGCTTTCGGGTGGCTCAGCCTTTGGACTTGATGCCGCCGGTGGCGTTCAGGCCGGGCTACGCGCCATTGGGCGCGGTTTCCCGGTCGGCGACGTCAAGGTGCCTATCGTCCCACAGGCGATCCTGATGGATCTCCTCAACGGCGGCGACAAGGACTGGGGCCTGCATTCGCCCTACCGTGACATGGGCTATGATGCCTTCATGGCCGCGAAGCATGGTCCCTTCGAGCTGGGCAGCGTCGGCGCGGGCACCGGTGCGACCACGGCCACCTTCAAGGGAGGGATCGGCTCGGCCAGCGCCATGGCCAGCGGCGGGCACACGATCGCCGCCCTCGTCGCTGTCAACGCCATGGGCTCGGCGACGATCGGCGACGGCCCCTTCTTCTGGGCGGCCCCCTTTGAGCTGGATGACGAATTCGGCGGCCTTGGCTTGCCGGCCAATTTCTCCTCGCCCGACACCATTCTCAGGGCTAAGGGCATCGACCTCACGGCAACCACCATCGGTGCCGTCGTCACCGATGCCGCACTGACGAAGGCGCAGGTTCACCGCCTGTCGATCATGGGACACAACGGGTTGGCCCGCGCTGTGCTTCCCGCCCACCTGCCGGCCGACGGCGACACCGTGTTCGCGGCAGCCACCAATGCGCGCCACCTCAACAGTTCCGCCGATTTCATGGAGCTCTGCCACCTTGCCGCGCTGGTCATGGCGCGCGCCATCGCGCGGGGCGTCTTCGAGGCGACCGCGCTTCCGGTCGAAGGGGCCCAGGCCTCCTGGCGCGACCGTTTCGGCTGAAGGCCGGAAACGCTCTAAATCCGGTGCCGGAACAGCCAGGCCGAGACTGGCAGAGTGACGCTGGCAATCGCGACGAGGGAGAGAAGTTCCCCACCGACCTCCCGCAATCCCGCTCCCTCGAGATAGACCTGATGGGTTATGCTGATCGCGTAACGCAGGGGATTGATCAGCGTCAGATATTGAAGCACCTCCGGCATGTTGCCGATGGGTGTCGTCATCCCCGATAGAAGCGTGAACGGCATGATGACGACAAATGTCGAGATCATCGCCTGCTGCATGGTGAGCGACAGCGCCGACAAGAACAACCCGACGCCGACCACGGCCGCGAGGAAGAAGACCAGTCCGGTGTAAAGCAGAAGGTAGGAGCCCGAAAACGGAATCTGGAACCAGAACTGGGCGACCAGCAGGATGAGCGTCGATTGCGTCAACCCGACCATCATCGAGGGTATGGCCTTACCAATCATGATTTCGCCGGGCCGGAACGGCGTTACGAGCAATTGTTCGAAAGTGCCCTCCTCCCGCTCGCGCGCGACCGACAGCGCGGTCAGGATCATGGTCATAGTCAAGGTGATCATCGCGATCATCGAGGTGATCATGTTCCAGCGGGTCTCGAGATTGGGATTGTACCAGGCGCGTGTCGAAAGCTTGAGAGGACCCGCGCCCGTAACGCCGTGGTCCGTTCGCCAATCCTGCAAAAATGTCTCGGCAATCGACGTGACATAACCGGTGGCCGTCCCGGCCGTGTTCGAGTTGCGGCCATCGGCGATCACCTGCACGGCGCTGCGCTCGCCGGCCATCAGGTCGCGCTCGAAACCGTGGTCGATGACGACGACGATCAGGGCCTTGCGGCTATCGATATACTCGCCGATCTCGGCGGTGCGTCGGAGCGTGGCCATGCGGGCGAAAACGCCCGAGCCGTCGAACCGGGAGACGAGTTCGCGCGAGGCCTCGCTGCGGTCGAGATCCAGCAGCGCATAGGGAACATTGTTGAGATCGTAGGTCGCCGCATAACCGAAGATCAGGCTTTGCAGGATAGGCGGCAGGACGAGCAGGAACCGCGCCCGCGGGTCCTTCAGCATCGCCAGCAGTTCCTTGCGGATCAGAGCCACGATGCGCAGAAAGGATTCGATCATCGTTCCATCCTCATCCAAGGTTCTTGCGCGTCGAACGGATGGCGACGGTCATCAGGATGAACGCCATGACAGCAAGCACCGAGGCGTTCGGTAGGATGACGGCCCATACGTCGCCCGCCAGGAACAGCGTCTGCAGCACGGTGACGAAGTAGCGCGCAGGGAAAACATAGGTGATCACCCGGACGGCATCCGGCATGCTTCTGATATCGAAAATGAAACCGGACAGGATCAAGGCCGGCAGAAACGAGATGACCAGCGTCAACTGGCTCGAGACGAACTGGTTGCGGGTGATCGAGGAAATGACGAGGCCGACACCGAGCGCCACCAGCAGGTAGAGTGCCGAAACGCCGACGAGGATCAGGAGAGAGCCGCGCATCGGAACGGAAAACAGCCACTGGCTGCCCGCCACCGAAAGTCCCAGTCCCAGCATCCCGAGCACAAAATAGGGCACCGTCTTGCCAAGAAGGATTTCGACGGGCCGGACCGGAGTCACGAACAACGCCTCGAAGGTGCCGCGTTCCCACTCGCGGGCGACCACCAGCGATGTCAGGAGAGCGCCGATCAGCGTCATGACGAGCACGATCAGCCCGGGCACAAGGAAGTGCTGGCTGTTGTTCGCCTCATTGAACCAGAGCCGGCTTTCCACCTTGACCGATGGCCCCATTGCTGGGGCACGGCCGTCGGCCTGCTGACGCGCCGACCAGCTGGCAATCGCCCCTTGCGCATAGGACAGCACGATACGGGCGGTATTTGCATCCGTGCCGTTGACGACCACCTGCACTTCGCCCTCGCCAATCGCGACCTTCCGCGCGAAATCCGATGGAATGCGGGCTATGCCGTTGACCGCGCCGCGCTTCATCAGGCGCTCGGCCTCGGCCATCGTGCGGACCTCGGTGGTGGAGAAATACTCAGACAGCCGAAATCCCGCAGCCGCTTCGTTGGCTTCCGCCGAGCTTTCCTCCAGCACGATCGCCAACGGCACATCCTTCACATCGAATGTTAGGCCGTAGCCGAAGAGGACAAGCAGGATCATCGGCATGACGATGCCGACGATGATGCTGCTCGGATCGCGCAGGACCTGATAAGTCTCCTTGCGGATGAGCGCGATCACGCGCTTCGTTCCGGCAAATTTCCGCCCGGAGCCCGCCGCTGTTCTCATGCCGCCGCCTTTCCCATCCGGGAATCGGCGCGTTCGAGGCGAGCCTTTCGGATGATCTCGATGAAGGCGTCCTCCATCGTCGGCTGGCGGCCATCGACCTCGGGCGCATGGGCACGGATTTCCGCCGGCGTCCCCTCGGCGAGACTGATGCCCGCGTCCATGATCACGATGCGGTCGCAATATTCCGCCTCCTCCATGAAGTGGGTTGTGACGATGACCGTCACCCCCTGTTCGGAAAGGGCGGAGATCCGTTCCCAGAATTCGCGCCGCGCACGCGGATCGGCGCCGCTTGTCGCTTCGTCGAGAAAGAGGATATCCGGTTCGTGAAGCAGGGCGGCCGCCATGGCAAGCCGTTGCTTGAACCCGCCCGGCAGTTGCCCACTGGGAAGATCCGCCAGACTTGCGAGATCGAACTGCGCCTTCGCCCATGCGATGCGCTCTCGTCTCAGCTTGCCCGACAGCCCATAGGCACGGGCGAAGAAATCGAGGTTTTCGTCGACCGAAAGGTTGCCGTAGAGGGAAAACTTCTGCGCCACATAGCCGAGCTTTCGGCGGGCGGAGGCGCGGGCGGTGCGAAGGTCTCCACCTGCCACGCGCAGCGTGCCGGATGTCGCCGGCAAGAGGCCGCAGAGCATACGGAACGTCGTGCTCTTGCCCGCTCCGTTCGGCCCGAGCAGGCCAAAAATCTGCCCCGGCAGCACTTCGAAGCTGACATGATCGACCGCGGTGAAATCCCCGAACTGGCGCACGAGGTCATGCGCCTCGACCGCAAAGCCGTCGGGCACCGGCCGGTCGCGACCGAGCGCGACCGTGACATCCTGTCGTTCGCCCGCAGCGGCGCTGAAGAGAACCATGAAGCCGTCCTCGAAACAAGGCTCGACCGGATGGATGCGAAGGGCGACACCGTCGATTTCGAATTCGGGAGAGGCCGCCGCATCGAGCACAAGACGAACCTCTCCGGCCTGGGGAACAGCGTCGACCACGCCCGGTTCACGGGAGAGCCGCGTCTGCAAACCGCGAGCGCTCATCGCTTGGGGCACCTCGACCCGATGAACCCGGCCCTGTGCGACCGCCGTGATTTCCGAGGGATGGCCGCTCGCCAGCACGGCCCCTTCGTGCATGACCACCGCGCGGTCGCAAAACTGCGCCTCGTCGAGATAGGAAGTCGCCACGACCACCGTGAGCCGGTCTTCCCTGACCAGTCTCAGCACGATCTCCCAGAGTTCACGGCGCGAGAGCGGATCAACGCCGACCGTGGGCTCATCGAGCAGGAGGAGTTCCGGAGAGCGGACCAGCGTGCAGGCAAGACCGAGCTTCTGCTTCATCCCGCCGGAAAGCTTGCCGGCCAGACGCCCGTTGAAGCGGCCGAGGTCCGTCATTTCCATCAGCCGGGCATAGATACTCTTCCGCTCGGCTGTCGGGATCCCGTGCAGATCCGCATATAGATCGAGGTTTTCCTGAACCGTCAGGTCTTCGTAGAGGCCGAACTTCTGGGGCATGTAGCCGATCCGCTCCTGCACGGATTGCGGATTGTCGGCGACCGGCTTGCCGAAGACATCGAGACGGCCGCCGTCGCATGTCATCAATCCGGTGACAAGGCGCAGCAATGTCGTCTTGCCCGCCCCATCCGGCCCGACCAGCGCCGTCAGCGTTCCCGCTTCCGCAGCGAAGGACACACCGGAAAGCGCCCGCACGCGTTCGCCGGTCTTGCGCTCGAAGGCCTTGGCGACCCCCTCTGCGACAATCACCGGCACGGATGCGCTATCCGTCACGGCCGCGCTCCCTCGCCCACCTCGCCATTTCCCGCTTCCGCAGCGAGGCTGACCGTTGCCGGCATCCCGAGCCTCAGCAGGTTTTCGGGATCCTCAATCAGCACCCGCACCTCGTAGACGAGACTGGAGCGTAGTTCCTGGGTCTGCACCGCCTTGGGTGTGAATTCGGCGACGGGAGAAATGAAGCCGATCGTGCCCGCAAAGCTCCGGCCGGGAAAACTGTCGACCGTGATGCGGGCGGTGAGCCCTTCGCGCACAAGGCCAAGCTGGTTTTCCGAGACATAGGTTCGCACCCATTTGCGATCGGGCAGCGCCAGGGAAATCACGGCGCGCGTCGGTGCGGCAATCTCGCCGGGTTCCATCAGCCGCGACCGCACGACGCCGTCAGAAGGTGACTTGAGTTCGGTATCCGACAATTGCTGTTCGAGCAGCGCAAGCGCCGCGCGCGATCCGGCAAGCTGGGCTTCCGCCTGGTCGATCTTCTCCTTGCGCGGTCCGGCCACGAGCAGATCGAGCGTCCGTTGACTGGCAATCGTCTTCGCTGCGGCGATTTCGGCGACAGCCTTCGCCTGATCGAGTGCCTGCTGGCTGACGGTCTGGGACTGCTTCAGCTGGACACTGCGGTCATATTGCGCCTTGAGATTGGCTGCCTCGGTCTGAGCCGCCACGAGATTGGCCTCCGCTTGGGCGATTTCCTCCGGCCGGCTGCCACGCTTCAATTCATCCACCACCGCCTGATTATAGGCAATCTGGGCCTTGGCTTGATCGATCTGCGGCCGGATATGGCTGCCATCGAGCCGGGCGAGAACCTGACCCGTCACGACGCCGTCGCCCTCTTCGACGAGCACCTCGGAAATCCGCTGGCTGGAATTGAAGGCGAGATCGGCCTGATTGAACTCAATGTTGCCATAGAGCGCGAAGGCCTCGGGAACGGCCGAGGTCCTGTAATAATACCAGCCTGCGACACCCGCGACGGCGGCAAGGACGATGAGGATGACGAATTTACGCATCTGCGGCCCTCCTGGCTCGATACCGGGATAGGTCCAGCAGCAAGAAAAGTCAAATTCAAATTTAAATTTTACTTTCTTCCGCACATTCGCTACCTTGCGCGAAAAGAAGGAACCGACATGAAGCAGACGACAAGGCGGCGGCGGGACGACGGCGCCACGACCCGTGATCAGATTTTGCAGGCGGCCGCCCAAATTTTCGCGGATCAGGGCGTCGACCGGGCGACCGGCAAGGAGATCGCCGAACGCGCCGGCACCAATTCGGCGGCCGTGAACTACTATTTCGGCAGCGTTCGCGGCCTCTATGAGGAAGTTCTGATCATGGCGCATGATCGCCTGATCAGCCTCGATAGCCTGGCCATGATCGCCGGGAAGGACATGCCGCCGCAGGAAAAGCTGGCGCATGTCATGGACACCGCCGTCAGGATGCTGCTCGACGGCGATGGCGAGGCATCGCTCATGCGGTTGCTCATCCGCGAGATCCTGTCTCCATCACCCGCTTTCGAGATCCTGAAGCAAAAAGCGATCCTGCCGAAAAAGCAGATCATCTCGCGCATCGTCGCCGACATGCTCGGCCTGCCCCTCGGGCATCCGGCGATTGCCCCGGCGACGATCGGCGTTGTCGGACCGTTTCTGCTTTTGCTGGTCGGGGAAAAGACGGTGATCCCGGCATTGTTTCCCGCACTTGCCGGGACCAAAGACGATCTCGCAGCGCTGACAGGCTACATGAAGACGTTCACGCTCGGCGGTCTCGCAGCACTGGCACAGGCCACAAAAGCCGATCCACCGGTACGCTAGTCACCACGTTCGGACCTGCGAAAAGGAGAACAGGCCCGCCCCATTGCCACTGGCTGGGCAAGCCCCCATATTGCAGCGCAGCATAAGCGGCTGCAGCAAGTGCGCGGTTTGTCAAATTGCCGACTTCCGTCCCGGACCGATCCGTGGGGATTTCGGTTTGGTTCGGCTTCGCTATACTGCCATCATGGCGCTCCGGCACGGTTTCGTGCTGCCGTCACGCTCGCGGATTATGGATTGCGTCCGGTTGAAGATCAGCATCACAAGGATTTCGCATGTCGAGGGGAAGCATGACCAGAACGGCAGGCCCGGCATTCACCAATATCGACACGGCGCTCTCGGCCATCGGTTTCGACGAGGGAACAGAGGCCGAGGCCTTCAACGCTCTGACCCGCATGAACGAGGCGCTGATAGCTCCGATGACTGGAGGCATCTCGCCCGCCGCCCTGACGCTTGCGGTATTCGACTGGGCGCTGCATCTCGGCATGGCGCCAGGCAAACGGCTCGAACTCGTACACAAGGCGCTACGCAAGACGAACCGGCTCGCAGTGCATCTGGCCGCCTGCGCCGTCGATCCCGAAACTCCGCCATGCATTGAGCCCCTGCCGGGCGACGAGCGCTTCTCGGGCGAGGGTTGGCAGCATTTCCCTTTCAATGTGATGGCCCAGACCTTCCTCCTGAACCAGCAATGGTGGCACAATGTCACCAATGACGTGCCGGGCCTCACTCCGCATCATGAAGACGTTATCTCGTTTGCGACCCGCCAGATTCTCGACGTCTTTTCACCCTCCAACTTTCCTCTCACCAATCCGGAGGTGATGAAGAAGGCCTGGGAAACGGGAGGCATGAACTTCGCCGAGGGGATCCAGAACTTCATCGAAGACGCCAATCGCGAACTGACCAAACAGCCGGTCGCCGGAACGGAGAACTTCGTGCCCGGCAGGACCGTCGCGACAACGCCCGGCCGCGTCGTCTACCGCAACCGCCTGATCGAGCTCATCGAGTATTCACCGGCAACGGATACGGTTCATGCGGAGCCCATATTGATCGTCCCGGCCTGGATCATGAAATACTACATACTCGATCTCTCGCCGCAGAACTCGCTGATCCGCTATCTGGTGAGCCGGGGCCATACGGTATTCTGCATTTCCTGGCATAATCCGACGGCGGCCGACCGCGATCTCGGCCTGGACGACTATCGCCGCCTCGGCGTGATGACGGCGCTCGACGCCGTCAACGCGATCGTCCCGGGCCGCAAGGTGCATGCCACCGGCTACTGCCTTGGCGGAACGCTGCTCGCGATTGCCGCTTCGGCCATGGCCCGCGCCAAGGACGATCGGCTCGCTTCGGTCACACTCCTCGCGGCCCAGACCGACTTTACCGAGCCCGGAGAACTCGCCCTCTTCATCGACCACAGCCAGCTGCATTTCCTCGATAGCATGATGTGGAATCGCGGCTACCTTTCCGCCGACCAGATGGCCGGCGCCTTCCAGCTCCTGCGCTCGAACGACCTCGTTTGGTCGCGCATCGTCCATGACTACATGATGGGCGAGCGCACGCCGATGATCGATCTCATGGCCTGGAACGCGGATTCGACGCGCATGCCGTTCCGCATGCACGCCGAATATCTCCAGCGCCTCTATCTCGACAACGAGCTCGCCGCCGGCCGCCTGATGGTCGATGAGCATCCGGCCGCGCTTCAGAATATCCGCGTACCGGTCTTCGCCGTCGGCACCGAACGTGATCACGTGGCGCCCTGGAAATCAGTCTACAAGATCCACTACCTGACCGATACCGACGTGACGTTCGTGCTCACCAGCGGCGGACACAATGCCGGGATCGTCAGCGAACCCGGGCACGCACACCGCCATTTCCGCACCACGACCAAATGCGCTACCGACCCCTGTATCAGCCCGGAAGAATGGGTCGGCGAGACCGCAGCCATGGAAGGTTCCTGGTGGCCCGCATGGTCCGACTGGTTGACCTCGCACTCATCGCCAGAGAAGGTAGCGCCGCCACCGACCGGCGCAGGCGATCGCGGCTATCCACCGCTCGACGCCGCTCCCGGCACATATGTTCTTGAGAAATGAGACCGGCAATGGACCAGACGCTCCTGACCAACCGCACCTTCGACGAAATCGCCATCGGCGAAAGTGCCGCGATCGTGCGCAGCATCGGCCGCGCCGACATCGATCTCTTCGCGACTGTTTCCGGTGATTTCAATCCCGCCTATCTCGATACGAAATTCGCCGAAAGCGCTGTCTCCGGCCATATCATCGCCCACGGCCTGTGGACGGCTGGCATGATCTCCGCCGTCCTCGGCACGAAGCTGCCGGGCCCGGGCAGCACCTATCTCAGCCAGGATCTGAAGTTCCAGAAGCCGGTCTCCCCGGGCGACACCATTACCGCGACAGTTACGGTCACTGAAAAACGCCCCGAAGGACATATCGTGATCCTGGACACGCGTTGCGTGAACCAGAACGGCGAGGAAGTGCTGGCCGGTACCGCCACCGTGACAGCTCCCTCGGAACGCATCGAATGGCAGCGCACGGTCCTGCCGCCCGTGACCATCCAGCGCCATGACCGCTTCGAAGCCATCGTCAAGGAGGCTCGCGGCCTTCCGCTGGTGAAGACCGCGCTGGTCCACCCCTGTTCGCCGGAATCCATATTAGGCGCGGTCGAAATCCGGGACGAGGGTCTGCTCGATCCGGTGCTGATCGGACCCGAAGCGAAGATCCGCGCGGCAGCAGCGGCAGCCGGCGTGTCGATCGACGGATTCGAGATCATCTCCGTCGAGCACAGCCACGCGGCGGCGGCCCGTGCCGTCGAACTGGCGGTTGCGGGCAAGGTCGGGACCCTGATGAAGGGCAGCCTGCACAGCGACGAACTGCTCTGCGCCGTGGTCGCGGCGGGCTCGGGGCTGAGGACAGAACGGCGCGTCAGCCATGTTTACGTCATGGATGTGCCCGCTTATTCCAAGCTTCTGGTCGTCACAGACGCGGCGATCAATATCGCACCCACCCTCGACCACAAGCGGGAC
>Ga0172380_10002641_pt1 | contig 26893 bp, 33 predicted proteins | sample Leawe162metaG_FD_119747 | JGI IMG/M metagenome (GOLD analysis project Ga0172380, IMG submission 119747) | Leachate microbial communities from a municipal landfill in Southern Ontario, Canada - Leachate well 162 metaG | ecosystem: Engineered > Solid waste > Landfill > Unclassified | place...
CGCCGATGTGGCTGTTGCTGCCGTGCCGCTGATGGCTGTGGAGACACCCCCCGAGACGCTTCCCGCGTTGCCCGTCGCGGTAGCCGCTGCCGCCTCACCGGAGACGGTGACGATCCGAACCGCAGCCGCCACGCCCACCTGCCCGGTCGCCGTACTGGTTGCGAACTCACCCTGGATGCCGACGTTTCGAATCGTGGCGACTGCGCCGGCCTGTCCGCTGGCGGTAGACGTGGCCACCTCTCCGGAAACCCCAACGATCCGAACCGTCGAGACTGCGCCCGCGACACCCGAACTCGTGGCTGTTGCCGCTTCTCCCGCGATGCCTACGATGCGAACAGCCGTGACGCTTCCCGCAACACCGGCAGCGGTGGCACTCGCGGCCGCGCCTGCAATCGTGGCTGTGGATGACCCAGATACACTGCCCGCGATCCCGGTTGCCGTTGCCGTTGCAGGTTCGCCCGAGATGGTGGCAATGCGAACAGTTGAGACTGCTCCGGCTACTCCCGCAGCGGTCGCGCTGGCGGGCTCCCCGGCGATTGATTTGTCGTTCTCCGCGACCACTGCCCCCGCAACACCGGCCGCAGTGGAAGTCGCCGCTTCGCCGCCGACAGCGGCAATCCGGACAGTGACGACAGCGCCAGCCTGCCCGGCTGCGCTCGCGGTAGCAGCCTCGCCGGAGACGGTAGCGTTGATGGCTGCCGAGACGACGCCAGCAAGGCCCGCAGCCGTGGCGGTAGCCGCTTCGCCGGACACTCCCACAATGCGGATGGTCGCGACACTACCGGCAACGCCAGCGGCCGTGCTGGTAGCCGCCTCACCTGTGACCCCGACGATGCGGACGGCCGCAACCGTTCCCGCCGCGCCCGCTGCCGTCGCCGCCGCTGCCACGCCGGTAATGGTGGCGTTGACGACCGGCGGCGTCCCGTTCGTAAGCGCCATCGCGTAGACGGCGGTGCAACGAATCGAACTGTCATCCGTCCCCTTGAACGGCCCAACTTCGATGGCGTCGAACGCGGTTGCATCCCACGCGACCCACCCGTCCGGGTCCAGTGGTAACACCTGCTGGAGCGCCACGTAAGCCGTCGTCCCGATGTCCACCGAGACGCTATCGATATCGACGGAGCCGGAGCGCAACCTGACCCCGCCTAGTGTCGTGGTGCTTGATTCTTCGGCCATGATGGCGATCGGCTTCAACGCAAGAATGTCGCCCGAGACGCCAGCCGTCGCCGCATCCTGCATCGCCAGCGTGTGCGCGACGCTCGTGCCGCTCGTGTTCTGCAGGTAGGTGGTCCCGGAATCATGCGGCACCTCGTCGACCTCGGCGAAGGTGCTGCCGCTGCCATCCGTGAAGTCGCTGTAATCGCCCGAACCTGTCGGCAGCGCGAGCACCACCTCCGGCGTCTCGACGAAGCCAAGGTCGCTGGTCACGCAGTCATCAAACACGATGTCGAAGGTCGCCGAAGTTATCGATCCGGCGAGCACGAGCTGAAACGCCACGGCGTTTCCGGTGACCGTGACCTCGGTTCCGCCGTCAATGGAAAGTCCGCACTCCCCGCTAAATGATCCTCGCAGATCGAACCGGTACCACTGCCCCGTCGTCACCGTGGCCACCGTGCCGCTGGTCGTGGTCCCAACCAGGGTGATGACACCCGAGTTGTCGCACTTGACGGCGACGAGTGATGTCCCTCCGCCGTTCGTAAACCCCATGATGGTGGCGTTGGCGGAGGGCAGCGCCTCAAACCAGAGATAGCGCGTCTCGAAGTACTTGCTCGCGAATAGCGCGATATTGGCGTTCTTCCCGCTCGTGATCTGTCCGCTCAATGCGTACCCTGCCGCGGCGGAGGGGTTGATGCGAAGGGCATAGTTCCCGGTGCGGACGATGGTCGACTGAATCGAATACGTCCCCCCAGCGATGAACAATTCACTGGAGTCACCGGTTTCGAAGCCGGTGAAGTTGATGACCGCAAGCGCCGGCCGCAACGCGAACATGATCGCGCTCCACTGGCTGCTCGTAATCGTCGCCGTTTTGTCGCCGCTCGCCCCGGCCACCACCTGTTCGCCCGCAGCAAGTGAGACATTCCCCGAGTCGTTCTGCTCCACCAGCGGCGATGTCCATCCGCTGCGGGCATTGCCATCGAAGTTGCTGGTTGCGAGGACAATGTGCGCCCGGTCCGCCGTCGTCGTGATGCTCAGCCCGGTCTCGCTCGTGCTGCTGCCCGTGTTCGTCGTGACATTGCTGGCGAGCGGGTTGTTCGGGTCGACCCCGCTGAACGCCGACACCACGAAATCCCGCCAGGCGCTATCCGTGTCCCAGTTGACGCTGATCGTCGACGTCGGGTTCCCCACGATGCAGTACCAGACGTGCTGTTCGAAGTCCGGCGTCGCGCCCGTGTTCGTGACCGATCCAACGAACACCCAGGTGTCCCCGGTAGACGCAATCGTATAGGCGCCGTGCGTCCCCGCGTCTTCTATGTACATGCTCGCGACCAGGCACGTCCCCACGACGGTCCCCGCCGGCTTGGCCACGCCCGTGATGTTCGTCCCGTTTCCATCCGTGAACGAAGTCGCCGCGATGTGGAGGACACCCGCCATTAGCGCTCACCTCTTCCTCTGCACGTAGGCGTTCAAGGCTTCCCCGAGCGGACAATCCACTGGCACCAGGTCATGCATCAGCGCGTAAACCACCATGTCGATTGGCCCGATCGACGTTGGCGTGCCCGCCGATGCTGCCAACCGGACGTTTCGCATATGGGATTCCACCGTCTTTCCGCTGATCCAGAGCGTCGCTGCGATCTCCTGGTTGCTCATTCCCCGCATGCGCAGCCGGACGCATTCGGCCTGCTGCGGAGTCGGCGCCGTGAGAGCGTCCGGGATGGGCAAACCACGCAGCCGCCGCCGCGCGATCTCCCGGGCCCGGAGCACTCCCTCGCCCATGACTACGCCGGGAATCCAGTGGCGTCTGCTGGCGTGACGGTCGCCCATCCGGATGCACTGACGGTGTATGTGAACGCCCCGCCGCCGCTAGCCGTCTCGTCCTGCCCGAAGTCGGACCAGAAGATGAGAGGGTCGGTTGCGGAGACGCCGGTGGACACGTCCAGGAGGATGATGCGCCGAGCCGTGATACCGGCACCGGTCGCCGTCCATGCCGGGTCTACGGTGTCCAGCGTAACCACGTTCAGGGTGTTGGTGACCGTCGTAGTGGTGAGGCTCAGGCCGGTGTCCGAACCGTCTTCGGCGGTGTAGCCGTTCGCGGTCGAAAGCTGGTTGGTGATGTCGTCGTGGTAGTTGTGCGTGTCCTGGTTCGGCGTGTAGCTCGAAGTCGTCAGAATCGCGTTGATCTTCGTCTCGCTGGTGAATGCGATCTCTTTGTTGAACGCGCTGATGAAGGCAGCCGCGTAATAGTAGGTCACGACGGCCAATTAAATCGCCTTCCCTTCACCACTTGCGGTGGCGGTTGCGCCTGCAATGGCAGCATGGGCCACCTCTGGGCTGAACCCCTGCTCAATGAGCCCCGCCTCGCGTGCCTTGTCCTGCTCGGCCTTCTTGTGCAGTGCCATTGCGTGATGAACAGCCTTCAGCTTGGCCGTCAGTGCGCTGATTTCACTGGTGAGCCGCTGGTCCTCGGCCCTCAAATCCTCGTAACTAGCCATTTAGTAGTCCCCAATTCCTTTCAACTGAACGATGTCCGGAAACGACTGGAGCGGGCTTGTGACCATTCCGGGAGGGGTCCAAACCTTGTGCCGCGGGGCGTGGGCTACGATGCACGCAGGTGCGTGAACCTTGAAGGCTTCCCATCCGAAGTGCGAGTCACAGAGCGGGCAGACGTGGCAGTCGCCCGGGCCGCCCATCTCGCGTTCCATGTCCGCAGCGTCTTTGACCGTGCGGAACTGCGGCGTGATATCGATAGGCCCGATTCTGCGCGGCGCCGCGACCGGCGCGGGGCCGGCTATATGCGCCCGCGCCGGCACGCCCCGGATGTTCACATCACGCCTTGGGTAGATTGGCTCAGCCATTGCCCGCGCCTCCCCCGTTCCGTGCCGCGACCAGCGCCGCCAGCGGGCGAATCAGCACGGCCACCGCCATGCGCGCCCCGGCCATTCCCGTCGCGACTGCCCAGTCCTGCCAGTTCGCCGGCGGGGCATCGCCCGTCAGCAAGAACTCGCCGAGCACGTAGACCGCAAACACGGCCATCGCGAACAGCAGCTCTTCCTTCCACTTGAATGCGTACGTCATTGGTTACCCCTTTGCCTCGACGACCTGCCCCGATGGGACGGCCGCGTGAATGTGGTTCGGTAGAGCGCCGTTCACTGTCAGATCCGCCACGGTCTCCCGCAGCGCGTCGAGTTCCACTGCGATCTGTCCGTTCGTCGCGAGAATCCCCGCCGTGGTCGCATAGGCGCTGGTCCGGCCAGCGGCCGCCGCTTCCTCCCCGAACACCTGCACCTGGAGTTGAAAGATGTCGTTCCGCGCGTCCGTCAGGAGTTCCGTCGTAGCGGTCAGGTCTTCTCGCAGCAGCCGCAATTCGCGGGCTTGTTCTGGTGTCATGTCGTCCTCCTCAAACACGTAGTTCGCATCTCGCCCTCGTCCGCAGACCACGAGCGTGCTGGTCGCCTGGTGGATCGCCACCTTCGCCCAACCGCCGTAAGTGACCGTCTCGATCGGCGAGCGCATCGTTCCGTCGTTCGCGCCGAAGTTCGCGTGCCACAACGGCAGTCGTGCGAACGCCGCGGTGTTGAGCATCTTTTCGCGCCAGAACCCTTCGTAGGTGTAGACGCCCGCACGCAGCCCGGCGGCCGTGATGGCCTGCTCTCCAGCCACGAGGGCCGCAGCACGTTCGTTGAAACCGGCTGGCATGTTGTTGCCTTCTTCGGCGTCCAACCAGACCGTCCCCATTCCGAATTCGAGCGCCAGGTCGATAGCCTTCCGCACCCGAATCTCCGGCGTCTCCACGTCCCAGAGGAACGCGTAGGTGCCGAGCAGCGCGATCCCATTGGCCCGGCAGGTCGTTGCAATCTGCCGAGACAGCGACGGAATCTGCGCACCGAGAATCACCCCGGTCACGCCCGCACCGGCGAGACATGCGCCGTCCGCCGGGTGGTCGTAGTTCGAAAGGTCCAGGACCAGCGCCATTACCGGTAGCCTCCCACGCCCTTGAGGAACACCCCAAGGGTGATAGTCACGCACGCGATGACGAACCCGATTCCTGCGGCGACCACTTCGCGAATGCTCATCGACGTCCTCCTACGCGTTCTACGGCGCCTGTCACGGTGTCTCGGACCTTCCACCAGCCGCGTTCTTCCTGTTTCCGTTTCACCTGCAACACCAGCACCGCCGCCTTCCGCTGCTCCGCTTCGATGCTGTCCAGGCGTGCGGAGTTTGCCTTGTGATGGTCGTTTACGATGTCCGCCGTGAGCTTCTGTTGCTCCGAAATTTCCGTCAGCATTGCCAGCATGGACGGCCCTTTCGCGGGAAACATGGCGGCATACATCTTGTCGTTCTTATCGACCAGCGCTCCCCCGCCGTTCCTTCGAAGCTGCGCCATGGTGACATCGCGGTTGGCCTCGGCGATGGTCAGTGCCCGCCGCACCGGCAGCACCAGCCACTTCAGCACCCCCAGGAATGCCACCACCGCCACAAGAAACTCCGTCAGACTGTCGATACCGGCCAAACTCATCATCGCTCCCGTTCTGACGGCTTCCGCACCGTCACTGTCATCGTTTCGAATCCATCCCCCGGGCAGGCGGTAACCACCTGCACAAGGGCGAACCCCTGCCCGCGAGCCGCCGCCAGCGCCTTCATGAAGGCCTCCCACGTCGGCAACAGCGGCGCCTCCGGTTTCGTGCTCACATCGACCACCCCGGAGGCGGGCAACCCGCCGGCAGCGTCACCGGCAGCCCAATCAACAGCCGCTTGATAATCACGAGGTCGCTCGAGTCCATCTCTCCATTGCAGTTCAGGTCCGTCGGCGAAACAGACGACGCGCACGGGTCGGCTAGCGGGCCCGGCGGCAGCCCGATGAGCGCGCGCTTCACGTTCAGCATGTCCGCCGCGTCGAGGTCTCCCGTGCAGTTCGTGTCGCCCCAGATCCCCACCGGGTCCGTCGCCGAAACCGTGGCCGGGAGCGCCATCGTCCCCGCGAGAATTGCCACCACCATCAGGATTCGCTTCATTGTTTTGCCCTCCTCAGAGCCCCTGGAAATACGCGTCGTCGAAGTCGAACGTCGTGTTCGTGAACGAAAGAAACCCGTGATTCGTTCGTGTGTTGTTGGCGCTGCTGGATGCATCGATCAGCAGCTTGCGGTTGGCCCACGCCCGGACGCGGTTGCCCTGTGCCATCACGCGCAGCTCCACCACGTCCGGCGGGGTGAACGCCACGCTCTGCACCGTCGTCGAACTCCCGGCGACCACCGTGATAAACGCCAGCGTGTTCGCGCTCGTGCTGAACTGGAGACGGTTGTAGTTGCTGCTGTTGAGCAGCCGGAACGAAAACCCCGCCAGCGCCGTCGCATCGCTGGAGATGTTCGAGATGGTCACTTCGCCGATGAAGTTGGCCGCGCCCAGGTCGAAGTGCTGGACTTCCAACGCCGCCGATAGCGGCCGGGCCTTGTTGTTCAGGATCTTCCAGCCGGTGCCAGCGCCGAGGTCTACCCACGTCTTCCCCGTCGGCGTGATTCCCAGCGAACTCGGATTGTCCGCCCGGTTGAAGTCGTCCCAGACGATGTGGTCGAGGTCCCGGAAGTTGTAGGACGGCCGTAGCAGGACGACTGTCTCCGGGACGCTCCCGATAACCGCGCGCTGCTGCATGCCGATGATCCGATAGGTCTCATCGACGTAGGCGCCGCGAGATGGCCCCACGCTCGTGTCCTGGTAGGCGATCAGCTGGTACAGCTCGGCGAGCTCCATCGCGTTAATCGTGCCGTCGTTCTTCCACGGGAAACTCAGCTCGATCATCTCTTCCGGGTAGCGGTGAATCCGGAGCATCTGCTGTCCGTAGTCGCGCGCCTTCGTGCTGTCCGAAACCCACGGCAACAGGAACGTTTTTCGCTGGCCGCCCTTCACACCCGGAATTGCAAGTTCCGCGGTGTAGGTCTGGCCGGTCTCCGCCACGCCGATCGTCGTGTTGTAGAACACGGTCATCGTCACGTGGTCAATCGAGTAGGTGTCCGCGAGCGCGCTGGAAATGTAGAGCGCAACCCCGAACCCGGCGTTGTTCACATCCTCCGGCGTGAGCGTCGTGCCCCAGGTGTCCGCGCTAGAGCCCAGCGCGATGTACGCCTCGGTCGTCCCGATGGTCGCCGTGCGCGTGGTCGTCTGGACTGCGCCCGCCTTGATCAGCTTTGCGCTGAGAGCCTGCGTGGTCTGTGTCCCATCCTTGCACTCGACTTCGAAGACAACGCCCTGGATGGTGGCCGCGTTCGGGATAGATGCGCCGAGGTCATCGACCGCGAGGTAGTGGCTGGTCTGCCCGGCAGTGAGCACGATGGTCGCGTAGCTGTTGTCGCTCGCCACCACGCGGTCCGGGTTCGTCCACGCGACCGTTCCCGCGCTGGCATCGTCGGCTCCCGTCGGCGAGTCCAGGGTTATCGCGCCCGGCACCGTCCCGGAGCCGTCCGAAATCGCCACCGCTCGGATGCGGAACGATGTCTGGTAGAGGTCGGAGCCGCTGGTGTTTGTGCGCGTGACGTAGTTCCCGCTGAACGTGACGGTCAGGTCCGCCGTCCGATCAGAGCCCGTGCCGTCGCTGCTCGCGGTTGCTGTGTAGTCGAGATATGGCGTTGAAGTCGGCGTGCCCGTCCACCCGCTCTTGCCGCCGATTCGGTTCGGCACGATGTACCACGGACCGATCGACTGGCCCGCCGGGATGAGCTGCGATCGAAATGGCCCACCGGTGTATTTGTCTTCGCCCAGCGGTGCCTCGTAGATGACCACGCCGCCGGCGCCGAGCTGAAACTGCCGTGTCGTGACGTCGACCTTGTCCGCCATCTTGTCGCGCACAATGGTGCGAACCCGGCTCGGGTAGACCTTCGGGCTGCTCGCGTTGTCATCGCCCCAGGTCGCGTCCACAGTGCCGTGCAGGAGGCTGTCCCGCGGCTTGAAGGTGGCGACACCCGCTTTCGTTTCGAACACCGCGCCGCCCATTTCGCTGGCCAACAGGTCGCGGAATACCGTCTGGGCCTTTTCCTTCTGCGCGAAGAACAGCGTGATGGCCTGGTCGCTGTCGCTCGTCACGTAGTCAGTCGTGACGGTCAGGCCGAGCGAGGCGAACGCCGCCGCGAACGCCCCATCGATGTCGTACGGGTCCGCGTCCACGTCGACCTCATCCTCGGCGATGGTCGCGAGCAGGCCGCTGCAACGCAGGTTGATCCAACTCGCGTCGTTCACGCCGGTCGGGTCGTAGTGCGGGCCGTCATACTCGTTAATGTAGCCAGCCCACATCGTCGTCGTGGCGCCATGGACGGACTGGATGCGGATCGGCACGCGTTCGCCCATCAGGCCATACGTGCCAGCGCTCGAGTAGTTCCGGTTGAACTCGCCGCTCACATTGCGCAGGCTCACGTTGAACGACGCGCTTCGAAAGCCGCCATCCTCCGAAGAGCCACCGTTGCTGATATCGAAACCGTTGCCCACGCCGTCGAGGTACCCGGTGTAATCGGAGTACGTCCCGTCGCGGTTCCAGTCGATGCCAAGTACGAATGTCGCAGCAGCCATCAGCCCACCATCGCCTTGTCATCGAGGCGAAGGGCCTCGCGGATCTTGGCCGCGTTGCGGATGAAGTCCTGCGTGTCCATCGCGCTCACGTAGACGTTGACGCTTTTCGGCTCGGATGAAACGTCCTGTGTGCGGCGGCCCACCGTGCGGTAGCTGCCGTCTCGCGAGTGAACCCGCGTGCCGCCGCCTGCCATCGCGTTCGGGTGCCAGGGGTTGTAGTCGTTCCGCGTCGCCGGGTTGTTCTCCGGGTCGATTCCGCGCATCGCCAGGTATGCCTTCCCCTCCGGCGTCTTGAGCCATTCGACTGGCACATCGCCGAACCACGGGTCGCTCGTCCACTCGGAGTCTTCGCCGTAGCCCTTCGCCGCCCAGTCCGCTTTGGTCGTGAACCATTCGAAGTTGTTCATCCGGTGCGGGTCATTCGACATGCTGTTCGGCGTCATCCCGGCGCCGCTCCAGAACGACTGCCACGCCGTCGGCTTCGCCACCGCCGCCTGCAGTCCCTTCTGTCCGAACTTCGCCTGGTCGTTCTGCAGCCGGCTAATCCATGCCACGGCGTCCTGCTGGTATTGCGAATTGAGGAACTTGCCATCCGGGCCGGTTGCCAGTTCGCCGGTCACCACGTCCCGCCACGCACCGTTGCTGTCCTGATAGACCGTCAGTCCGTAGTTCGCTTCGACCGGGTTGAGCGTCACGTAGCCCGTCTCCGGAGACCATCCGACGTTCGAATCCGGCGCAATCTCCTGCGGCCCGATCGGCACGTAGTCGTTGATGTTTGGGTCCCACGCAATTTTCCCGCCCGGCATCGGCACCAGCGGGTAGAGTTGGCTCTTCCCCGGGCCGCTCTGTCCGAGGAACGCGCCATAACCCACCCACGGCTCACTCGGCTCCTCGCCCGTCCCATCCCAGTACACCTTCCCGCCCGCCGTCCGTGTCGTGTCGCCCGGCTGCATCGTTCCGCCCGGGCCCGGCGTGCTCGGGTGGTTCGGCGGACCGGGTGGCGGTGGCGTCGTCTCCCGTGGCGGTGGTGGGGGCGGCGGCGGATGCACAACGTCGATTGGCGGGGGAGCGTTCGGATCTGCCCCGCCGTAGACGATCGGCTTTTCCGGGTCCGGCTCCGCGTCCGGGTCGATCTCGACCCACTTCCACGCGCCGTTGGTCCCAAGTACCCATCCCATCGGGTTGCCATTCTCAGCAGTCGTGGTGCGTCCGTGCCGGTCGAATGGCGTGATGTTCCCGAGCAGGATGCCGTATTCGTCGGTCGCGCCCGCCGCCGCGTCGATGCCCGCTTCGACCATTTGCGCGCTCGCGTCCTGAACGAAGGGCTCACTCGCACGAAGCCCGTCGACATACCCATCGCCCGCGTATCGGCCCAGCTTCTCGTATTCCTTCGAAGGCGACCGAGAATCCTGCGCTGCGTTGGCCGCCCCAATCGCTCCAGCAACCATGTCCCACGCGGCTTGTGCTACGGCCGCAGCCTTTGAGTAGATACCGGCCGACATCCCATCTGCCGCCGATTGCCCGAGTGACATGCCGGAGCTGTAGACCTCGCCGTCCATTGCTTCGAGCCCCGTCACGGCCGCGAAGCCCAGTTGCCCACCTGCCTCTTCCGCAAGCGGTTGCCCCGCCGCAAGCCCATCGTTGAGCGCCTGGACCGCGCTGTTTGAGGCTTCCCCGAACCCTTCGGTCAGGATCGTGTCAGCCTCGCTGCCCATCCCACGAAGGTGGTCGAGAATCGCAGCCTTCTGCGCCGGGTCCGTGATGCTATCGACGACCGTCTTCATGACTTCGGGGGATGTCTCGCCGATGGTCAGAAGCGCACCGATGAAGCCCGGAATGTCGGCAGTCGCCAGTTCCCCGAACGCCTGTCCAACCTGCCCGGCGATTTCGATCTGCGCGTCGGCCGAGAGGTTCGCACCCTGGATGGCATCGTCAATGTTGAGGACTGCCCCCGACAGAATCCCTGCCGAGCCTGCCAGCGATTCCATCGCGCCCATGACATCGCGGTACGCCTGCTCGTTCTCTCCCAGCGCCGCGTTCTGGTCCTCGTAACCGGCGATCGCGTCCTTCATCTGGTCAACGGTCAGGCCCAGCCGGTCGCTGTACTCCCCGCCTGCCCGCGTCACGTCCGCAAGTTCTTCCTTGAGGATGGCCAGATTGATGTTGTTGATGGCCATTTGCGGGTCGAGCGAGCCGAACCGCCCCGCGAGAATGTCCAGTTGCCCGCCAAGTTCCTCGGCGAGTGTCTTGCCTTCACCCAGCCCGGCAACGAAATCCTGCAATGCAGACGTGGCGGGAGGCGCGGCTTCTGCCACTGCGTCCAGCGCCCGCCCTTGCTCCTTAAGCGCATTGATACCTTCAAGGTCCGCCGCCGCCGATTCCTGCACAAGCGCCATCTCGGCGGTAAGAATCCCCTGATAGTTAACGTGTTTGTCGAACAGCTCCTGGAGCTCAGTCGCCTTCCCGAGATAGCCAAGCGAATCGTGGACCTCTTTGTACTGCTCCGCCGTGGCGCCGCCCGACTTCATCGCCTCGGCAAGCTCCTGGATCTTCGCCTTGTTCTCGTCCCATCCCTTCGTGTTAGAGAACTTCCCAAAGTAATTGGTGGCGCTCATGCGCCCTTCTTCGACCTCGTGATTCCATGCTTGCAGCGCCGCCGTCGCCCCATCGATGGGCTTCCCGGTCGCTGCCGCTGCCGTCGCAACGTCCTCGATGTCCTTGACGAAACCCTTGGCCGCGTCCGCCGCGCCCGGGTCTCCGACGATCCATTCCATCAGGCTGTGCCCGCTGAGCTTCGTGACGAGCAAGTCGACCGCGACCGCAGCCGCACCGATACCGAGCGCGATCCCACTCATCGCCATGCCCGCGCTCGGGCCAGATGTCTTGATGGTCGATACCGTCTCCGCGACTTTCTTCACGCCCGCAGCCGCCAGCGGCGCAGCGGATGCAAGGCCCACCATCGTTAGCGCCAGTGTCTGCGTGCTCTCCGGCAGCCCAGCGAACCCATTCACCGCAGCCACGCCCGCATCCGCTATGTTCGTCAGCGCCGGGAGCGCCTTCTCCCCGAGCGAGATAGCCAGCGTTTCCGCGCTGCCCTTGAACGCCTCGAACGACCCCGCAAGGTTGCTCATCCGCTGCTCGGCGATGTCCGAAGCGTTCGTGTTCGCGAGGATGCCGTCTACTTTTTCGTAGGCTTCCCCCGCGCCATCCATCAGCGCGGCAGCCGTCCGGTAGGCGTCATTCCCGAAGATGGTCTTGAGTGCGGCCACCCGCTGGGCCTCCCCCAGCGAGCCCACCTTCGCCTCCAACTCAAGGGCGATCTCGTCCATCCCCTTGAGCTCTCCGGTCGCAGTCCGGAATTCCAACCCGAGATCGGAAATCGCCTGCTTCGCTTTATCACTCGTACCGTCCAGCCCCAGCAAGAACGTCTTAAACGACGTCCCCGCGTCAGAGCCGCTCGCAAAACTGGATGCAGTCAGTGCCACCACAGTGGTCAGTTCGTTGAAATCAACTCCCAGGTCTGCCGCAACGCCGCCCGCTTGTGCCATTGCCGCGACCATGTCGTCCGCCGAGAAGCGGCTTGCGTTAGCAACGCCTGAGAATCGGTTCACCACGTCGTTCACGTCGAGCTGGCTGTTCTTGTAAATGTCCATCGTCGTGGCCATCGCTCGGCCCGATGCAGCAAGGTCCATACCGGAGGCAGCAGCGAGGTCCACGGCTGCGCGCGCTTCCCCGCCGAGAATCTGCGCCACTGTTCGCCCGCCCTGTGCCAGTTCTTCCATCGCGCCTGCTGCCTGCGATGCGCTGAACGCAGTATCGGCGCCGATCTTCTTGGCCGCTCCGCTGAGCTGATCCATCTCCGAGGCCGTCGCGCCCGCAACCGCGCCCACCTGGTCCATGCTCCGCTCGAAGTCCGCAGCCGTCTTAATCGCCAGCCCGCCGAGCGCCGCAATGCCAAGCGTGGCTACCGCCGACGCCCGTACCATGTTCTTCTCGAGGTTCGCCGATGCCGCCGCCGCCTTCTTGTCGAAGGCGTCCATGTTGCCGCCAGCCGCGGCCGCGCTCTTCCCGAAGTTGTCGAGGTCCGCGCCAGCAGCCTTAAGCCCGCTGTTGTCGTTGGTCGTCTTGACCGCGAGGTTGATAGTGCCGCCAGCCATCAGGCGGCCTCTTCTTTCGCGAGCGCCATCAGCCCGAGCGCCGTAGGAGTGCCGCCGCCGAAGATGGTTTCGATGATGGCCAGCCGCACGTTGCGCCCGAAGTACTGGAGCCGCGTGTTCAGTTCGGTGCCGATGTCCCGCACCGGGAGAATCTGACCGGTGCGCTGGTTGTAGAACCGAATGCCCGTGTTCTGGAGTGTCTGCGTGGCCTCAGGAGAGCGCCCAGCGAGCGCGATGAAGAACTCCCGCAACGCTTCCTCTGGAGCGACCGCACCGGACACGCCGAGCGCCGTAGAGAAGTCCTCAACCGCGACGCCCCATGCGATCGCCAGCGTGCCAGCTTCCGCCAACACGCCAGCCGGGTCCGCGCCCTTGAGAATGCGTTCGATCTCGACGACGGCTGCCTGCTCGGGGGTCATACGAGCTCCAGCCCGTAGATCTGCGCTTCCGTCGGAGCGTTCGGCCAACGGAACACCACGTCGCGCTGGGTCATCCCCCCCTTTGTCCAATCGGTTTCGTAATCCAGCAGGATTGCCCGAAACTGCTTCTGCTCAGTCGGATACTTCGCCCCTCGCTTTTCAACCCATGCGGGCATCCGGCGAGGGCTCCACCATGTTGCTTGCTGGAACAACGCCCACGTCTCAGGGCGCTTAGCCTCGTGGTCGAAGGCACGCTGGTCGCCGTCTGGTAGTTCCATCAGCCGCACCACGTGCCCGTAATCGATGTCCAGCCCTTGCCAGCGAACAAGCAGCAGACCGGCATGGTCGTCCCCGCCGGATTCCCATATCCATGACTTCTCGTCAGTAGCTCCAGCTATCCAGCGCGCAACATCGCGGCGCGTACAGAGCATCACGCTCGGCCGTGTCGCAGTCCGCCAGTGCGTCTCGTCCCGTTTTACGATGTAGAACGCAGTCATTCGTCGCTCCCGTCGTCCGCGAACTGGTCCACGGCCTGCTCAAGCCGGGAGATGAGCCGGTAGTGGCGAATCAGGGAGGCAGGCGCGGCCATCACCGCCGTCGGCAGTTGGCCGTATCGCTGGGCAATTGCTTCGATCTCCATCGCCTGTCTCACCTCCCGCGGCATCGCCTGTTCGTGCGCCCCGGCAGCTAGCCAGGCGTCGACCCGTCGTCTAAAGGGGCCGAAACGTTCCAGAACGCCGCCGCCCACGCATCAATCGCGTAGCGCACCAGCGGCGGGGGAGCGAGCAGCACGCCCGCTTTCGTGGGGGGAATAGTCTTCTTGGACTTCGGGTCAACAAGGTTCCACTCGATCAGGACCTTGTCGCCGAACACTTCGTACTGCGTCTTCGCGTCCGCCAGCCCGCCCGCCGGAAACAGTGCCGCGCGTGTCGCCTCGTATTCGTCATAGGACATGTCGAGGCGACAGCGCACGATCGCCTTGGGGTAGCGGGTGCCGACGAACGAAAGGGTCAGGGTGTTAAAAGGGTCGTAGGTCTCCACTGCGTTACAACTCCGGCCCGGTAGAGCGCCCGGGCCATGCGCGCTAGAGGACTACGCCCAGGTCGGAACGACGGTGCTGTTGAGCACGGCGCCGATGCTGAACGTCAGTGCGCCGTCCGCGCCAAGCGCGAGCGGGAAGTCCGGGATGAGGTATTCCCCGGCCAACACCTTCGTCTGCACGGTGTAGGTGTGCGTGCGGGTGACGGCCGTGCTGGATGCGGTCGAGAGCACCACGAACGAGCCGGTGTCGGCGGTGTCGTTGAAGACGCCCGAGTAGTCCATCTTTCCGTCGGTGCGGAGAAGAAGGCGCTCAGCCGCCGAGACGTTGATGCCGGTCACGTCCTGCATTCCGCGGGGGGTCGAGACCGAGATCGAGAGGATGTCGTTGCTGATCGTGCGTGCGGTAGGACCGCCGCTGTCGTCCACGGCCAATGTCGCGCCCAAACCACTCAACTTTGCCAATTTGATACTCCGTATCTGCTAAACGTGTGCCCTACAGGCCCCGCTTGCGGATGGTGATGAGGGAATCGACGCCCTCATCGAGTCGGTAGAAGAACTCGTCGAACGTGACGACCTTGTGGCCGGTGGACGTCGCGAACCGGAACGTCCCGTCGCAGAACCGGCACGGCGCGACGTGTGCGAACGCCATGCCGGTGTCCGACTGCCATCGGTAGCCGTTCCCCGGACATGGGCAGTTCGGATCGGGGCATCGGGCGAAATCGCCGCACTCCACTCCCTGCGGGTGCTTGAACGGCGCGCCTTCGGACTCGCCTTCGTGGCCGAACAGATACCAGGAACACCCCAACTGCTCGCACGTGATGAGCGCGCGCGGGACAGCCGTGCCCATCGCCTGGTAACCGTCGCTCGGACGGATCAGCCGCTTCTCCGGAGCCGGGACAAAGCGCCCCTTCTCCATCACGTCGGCATCAATGTGGTAGTGCGGCGGCAGCCCGGCCGTGTTGAACGGCAGCAGCCGGACGCCCGGACCGAGGTTGATGATCTGCCCACGCGTCGGCATGTCTTTGCGCCGTTGCGGTGCCGCCGACATCGGCCGATTCCATGGGAGGATCAGGGCGGTCATATCGTCGCCACCGTGTGCTTGTTTATGAGGCAGACGAAGGACAAATTTGCGAACGTGCCAGTCGTAATGACGCGGATGTACTGGCGAACCGCCTGCGTCGCGCCCGTCTGGATCACCTCGTTGTCGAGCGCCGCGACCGTCCCGAACGTTCCGCCGGTCAGGTCCGCCCAGCTGGAATCATCGGCCGAGTCCTGGACCTTGATGGTTGGCGTTCCGGAACCGAGCGCCGTACAGACGAGGAAGATGCTGGCACCGAACGACGCGCTTGCCAGGGTGTCGATGCTCGCGCCATTCGTCGCCGTGCTCTCCGTCCGAAGGCCAGCGGTGAGCATCCTTCCAAAGTGGACGCCGTAGTTGTTTGCCATCAGCGAGACGTTCGCTGTCATCGCCCCGTCGGCTGCCTGGGCAAGCGGGTAGTCCGCTTGCTTGGCGACCAGTGCGCCGCCACGAGCGCCGACCGAAGCGGCTTGCGCCCACATCCCCACGACGTCGGCCGTCGGCAACGCCGAGAGGACCGGGTGGGATGCGCCAGCCGCGGTGTTGAAGAGGCTCGTGAAGTCGAGGCCCCCGTCGCGCTTGCCGCCGAGCCGCTCGAACGCTTCGCCGTTGATAGCGCTCACGTCGATGAGCCCAGCGCCTCCACCAATCTTCGAGAGCGCGTTCGTGTCGCCGGACAAATCGTAGCCGCCGACGAAAAACCTCGAGCCCAAACCCGTCTTCTTACTCATCGGTGGCCTCCTTCGGATTGAGGTCGAAGCGTTTCAGAACGTCCGCAAATTCCGGCGGAACTCGCATCTTCACGAGGGCGTACGCTTCGAACGGCTCGAGTTGGAGCGTGATGCTCGCGACGTGGTTCGGAGGTAGTCCGAGCGACTCGCAGACCGCGAGGGCCAGCTTCTGGGCATCACTCCCCGCCATCGGTGGCCTCCTTCGGCTTGCTGCCCGTCGGTGCTTCCTCAGCGGCCGGCGGTTCGAGCGCCATCCACTCTTTGATGGCCTTCTCCGGTGCGTCGCTGATGTCGTCCCCGGCTTCCCGGTTCACCTCACGATCGCCGTCCCGCCAGCTCACGCCGCGAGTCGCGATGTACTTCTTCTTGGTCATGGCGTAATCCCCTCCGCTTCCAGTTCCTGCAGGTACAGCGGCAGGTCGAGCGTGAAGACATCGATCGCCTCCACCCCTGTCCCGACCAGCACCGGCTCAATCCCGCGTTGTGCAAGCCCGAAGTCCAGCCTCGTAACCGCACCGTCCAGTTCGCTGTCCCCGTGGATGGCCTCCTGGATACCCCGCGTCGTGTCCCAGATTTCGAGTTCCACCGCCGTCCGCAACCGCACGTCATCGGTCGCCGGGATGCGCCAGAACGCACGGATGTGGATCTGCTGCGTCACCATCACGTTCCCGAGCGTCTTCGCCTTTTCCGTCTCGCCCTCGAACCAGTACGCGATCGCCCGGTCGCCGCCCAGTCGCTGCAACCCGCCCGGCTCGATCTGAAATCGGTGCGGCACCGCGACTCCCGCGAGTAGCTGGTGAATCCGGCCGATGGCCTTCGCCCGTGCCGCACGCGTGTTCATGAGTTGTTCCCGCCAGCCGCCGCGTGGCTCGCCTCGAACTGCTTTTCGTACGCCTCGACCAGCTTCTTGCCCGCGTACGGCTCGATAGACTTCGCGACCGATGGCCCTGCGATGACACCGAGGTACGGCCGTGCCGGCTGCCCGGGAGAGCGTGCAATCTTGTATCCGCTCTTCATGCTGTAGCCGCTGGGCGAACCGAAGGACGCAGGCGGACGGCTGTAACCCTTCCACCAGTTCTTGCGGCCGAACTCAACAGGGCGCGCCGCCTTATGAGCGATGCCGACCGAGACTCGCCGAGCGTGTGGCTGCCCGCGAAGCACCGGGCTGCCGACCTTGAACGACTGGTACGGTTTCACCGCGTCCATGCCGATCGCGAGGACATTGCCGATGTCCATCAGCGCGCCGTCGATAATCGGGACCGACTGCACGTTCATATCTTTGATCCCCTGTTGGGCGGCCTTGAGCCCGGTGATCCGAATGCTCGTGCTAAACGTGCCCTTCGCGCCGCGAGTCGAGACAGGAATGAACTTGTAGCCAGCCGGAGCCTGTGGCAGTGCCATTACGGGCTCCTCGGAAGTTCGTACGCGAGGATCAGGTCGCGCCAGCGTGGGAACGACGACGTCGCGAACCCGAGCGAGTCAGGCTCCTGCCCGCCGCGGAATTCGTTGTGCCAGAAGTACCGCACGCGCTCAGAGATGCGCTGCACCACGTCCGCCGGGTACTTCCGCCGGTAGATGACCGCCGCCGCGTCGTGCGCTGCCGCCGTCGTCCCGTTGATGCCCCGGGTTACCGTGACCGTGAGCGCGTCGCCCTTCGCCGTGACGTCCAACTGCTCGTCGTCGATGACTAGCGTCTCGCCGACATCGATATCGTGGCCAAGCGCCAGCGTCAGGCTCGCCACGCTGCTCGTGATACCGCCAGCCGCCACCACGGAGCCCGTGGCAGCCTTCTCGTAGCTGTAGCCGAATACCCCGGTGACCTTCACGCGACGCGCGTAGCACGGCCACCCGTAAATGCGCGTGCTGTTCGGGTTGATGTCGATCCGCTGGTAGGGCTGGTCCGAGATGCCGCCCTCGGGCCACAGCCGGTAGTCCGTATCCGCCACCAGCGTGAGTTCGAACGTGTCGTCACCGTCGTCGTCGATCAGCACGCTCGAAAGCGAGATGAACGGTGGCAGCCACAGTTCACGCCCGTTCCAGGAGTTCGGGTAGATGGTCGCGACTCGCGCATAGAGCGGGTTGTTGGTCCCGCGGTCGAACTCGCGACTCACCTGCTCCATGATTTCGAGCAGGCGCGGCTCGTCCCCGGATCCGGAGACCCGTTCGAGCCGATCGCCGGTCGTCCGGCGCACCTGCGAGAGTCGCGGGTAGATGTTCATCACACCCCCACAACAGCAGCGACGCTATAGGTGATTGAGTCGGTGTCGGCGTGCGTCATCGTCACCCGGAATGTTCGCGGCACCATGTCCGCAACAGCGACGTTCGCAACGGGGGTGATTCCTGGAGCTACTCGAAGGACCGTGATGCCGGTGGCGACGATCGCTGCACCAGTGAGGATGGTGTAATAGGTTCCACTGATCGGGTCTTTGCCTTCGATCGTCGGCACAACAGACGGCGTATCAGCGAGCGCGGAGACATTGATGACAACGCTGAGCATGCGCCCGTTGTAGTTCACCTGGTCTGCCGAGCTGGCTGTTGCGGTACGAGCAGCACTGGCGAGAGCAGTAGCCTCGAAGTTCCCACGCTGGCGATCCCAGGTCGTGCCATTGAAAACCTGGCCGCGCACCAGTGCGATGATTGAGCTGAACGCGTTCGACACACCATCTGCACTGGCGGTCCCGCCAACGTTTTCAGACATGGCCCCAGCGGAATGATGCAGTTCCACAGGAAGCAGTCCGCGATTGGTCAACTCAAGATCGCCGCGCTGGCCGTTCGTCAAGGTCGGCAGCGTCGTGTGGTGGACGCCGCCAACCTTCACCGGGTTCCCGGAGTCAGTGGCGCCAGACGCGACGTTCCCGCCGTTCGCGTCCCGAATCGTCCAGTTTGACCCGTCCGTGATGTACTCCACGTTCGTGTCGGTGGCGTAGAACGTCGACCCGGCTGCTGCCGTCGGCTTCGAATCCGCAGCGAGCCCCACATACCGGTTGCTCGATGAAACGAGAACAACAGCCATTGGATCGCCTCCTAGGTGCTGGCGGTTCCGACCAACCCGGCCGCTTCCGTGACGACGTTGGAGAAATAGTTCTCGACCATGCCGCAGCTCGACGGGTCAATGACGGCCGCTAGGCTGACGGCGTACCCGATGAACCCGTAGTTGTGCGCGATGATCCCGTTGCACGCGGCCACGAGGTCGATCACGCCAGCGATGTTCTCCGTCGCGATGTTGTGGATCTGGTTGCGGAGGATGCGCACATCCTTCGACGCGGTGCTGATGCCGTTGATCGCGCTCGTGGTGAAGTCGCCGCTGATGTAGTTGTCTTCGATGACCGCGCGATCGGCGCCGACCAGGCGGATGCACTCCGTGCTCGTGGTGGTCACGGCCGTCGCGTTGACGGTGGCGAGGTATTCGAACGAGCAGCCGCGAATGGTCATGTCGTCCGCGTTCGCGTCCGTGATGACCGTGATCAGGTTCGTCTCAGCCGCCGCGTTGTTGCCGAGAAATTCACAGTCTTCCAGCGTGAAGCCGGCCGCGTTCACATCGATCGGCGCAACGAGCGAGGCGATGTCCGTGACGAACCGAATGCCCTTGATCGTGCAGTTAGCCGCGTCGATATCGATGTCGGCGGTATCCACGGTCGTGAACGTCACGGTAGGGCGAAGCGTGCCCTGTCCGAGCCCGATGATGCGCACGCCGATCACATCCACGTCGATGCCGGCGGCCGCTGCCACACTCTCTGCGTGCCCCGGGAGGACGTAGATGGTGTCGCCCTTGCTGGCCGTGCAGAGGCCGATCGCGTAGTCGATGGTCGCGGCCGGGGCGTCGGGGTTCTGGCCGTAGCCGGCCGCGTCCGTGCCGGTGCCCGAGTGGACGAAATACACGTCGCCGGGGTGGTCCTGGAGTTCTGAGATGGTGAAGACGCCACCGGGCTGGTGGCGGGAGAAAAGCGCGGTTCGATTGCCCATTCCGGGTTACTCCTTGTGAGGGCGTGGTGGTCGGCCCGGGCGGGTAGCATCGCCCGGGCCGCCGAGGGGAATCGGTTCTAGCTGGCGTTGACGTAGACCTTTTCGCCGGCCGCCGCGGCGCCCTGGAGTTGCTTGGCCTTGTTGTGAGCGCCGTAACGCATCAGGAATCCGCCGACGTTGTCCACGCCGGTGTTGCCGCCTTCCGCGACGTAGAGGCGCACGTAGGTGAAGCCGCCTTCGACGTCGAAGTCCTCAGCCTTCGCTTCGAGCACGACGAAGTTTCCGGCCGCGTCGATCGGCGTGTCCGTGTCGTATCCGCCGGTCGACGAATCAGTCGTCAGGTCCTTCGCGCCGGTGCCAGCCGAGTCGGTAGCCTGCTCGAGGCGGCATTCGTCGAGGTCATCACTGGCGTTCCAGCTAGACCCGATCTGGACGTAGGCGTACACGCGTTCGTAGCCGGCCATTGAGACCCAGTCGGTGTTCGCGTTGGTCCCGCCGATGTCCTGCAGGAACGGGTTGCCGGGGGTCGTGTCGAGATTGATCAGCGGCGATACCACCGCATCACGGCTCATCTGATATCCGTTTGCAGCCATGTTGTTGCTCCTTCCTTCCGGGCCTAGCGCCCGGCCAGGGTGACGAACGGCGACTGCGTGGCCGAGCCCTTGTAGGGCGTGAGCGCGCTGTGCCATGCGGGGCGGCCGTTGATGCGGTAGATCCAACGGAAGGTCTGTTCGTCGTACAGGAAGCGCACGTGCATGCTCTGAGCGGCTTCGATGCCGCCCTTGCGAATGAGCAGGTACTCGTTCATGTCCACAAGCGAGATGTCGCCTTCGTCGCCGAGTGCAGATGCCTGCTCGATTTCGACCACCGGGCGGCCCTTGATGCGCATCACGCCAGCGTCGTTGTAGGTGACGACACGCGGTTCGAGGCCACCGGTACCGGCCGCGATGTAGAGACGATCGAGCTGCGGGTTGATCTCGCTGTTGATAAGCCAGACCGAGCGGGCCTTGCTCCGCGCCGGCATCCGCGACCACATGTTCGAAATGTTCTCGGAGATCACGGTGTCGGCTGCCTGGTTGACTTCCTTCGCCTGCTGCACGCGCACCGTGGTGGCGGTCACGTAGCCGAGGGGCTGGCCAACGCCGGTCCCACGCACGATCGCGTCATCGAGCTTGAACCCGAATTCCGACGTAAACGCGGTGGTGAAGATGGATTCGAGCGCGGTCGCGTCCTTGAGCAGGCGGCCGGTGCCATAGGCGATGCCCATGAGTTCCTGGAGGCGGATTTCCATCTCGCCGAGTTCCGGCTTCGTCGCCGTCACGGTGTCGGCTTCGCCCTTCCAGTAGACCTGGACGCCACCGAAGCGCGAGCCGTTGGCCCGGCTGGTTTCCTTGATGTAGGGGAGTTCCACGCCGTCACTGTCGGCGCCGATGTTGATGCTCCGGCACATGGGCGCCAGCACGGATTCAGTCATCGCGGCTTCGAGAAGCGCGGTAGACCAGTCCGTCCGAACCAGGAAGCCGCCGTCTTCCGGAACCCCGGTCGATGCGCCACTCGCAGCCGCGTAGAGGCGGGGGTCGACCTGTCCGCCGGTGAACGGCGCAGATGCAGCACCGGCAACCGACTGGAGGAAGTCGCCCATGCTGGCGAACGGCTTGTCCTCGCGGTTGTCGTGGACGCGGGTCACGCCGTTAGTCGTGCTCGAAATCGGGGTGCCATCGCCCTGGAACGACGCGACCGGGGTAGCCGTGCGCTCGAATTCCTGCGAGGCCTCGATGCGAGCAACGTCCGCGTTGGCCTGCGTAATCTGGGCCATCACCGCGTCGTACTCCGCGCGTTCGGTGTCTTCCCACGCCCGCGATTCCGCAATGGCGTTCAGCGCGTCGGCCTTGGCGATCGCATCGTCGCGGCGCTTCCGGGCGGCAATCAGTGCCTTCATGTGTGTCCCTCGTATCGCTTTGGGGCGTGGGACAGACACGGAAAAGGCGCATCGCCCAACGCCGTGTCGTTTAACACGGTGAGTTGGGAGATACGCCTTCTAGCAACGGCTAGGCGGATTACTCCATCGCCCTCAGGTTCGCCAGCGCATCAACGGATGGCGGCTCGCCCTCGCGGTTTTCGGACTACTGCGCCTGAGGCGGGTCGTCTTCGGCTCAATGATGTACGCGCGTTAGCAGATCCGTCAAGAGGCCCGCCGTGCTCCCCCGGCCATCTCCATCGCCTGTTCGTACAGCGTGCGTTCGTCCAATTCCTTGGCGGTCATGATCCACGCCGCGATTTCGTGCGCTTCCTGCTCCGAACGCGGCGCAACCCAGAACGTATCGAGTCCACGCTGCCCTCTTGCCCGCCAGTCTTCGCGGGCGTGCTCAACGAACCACCCGTCATACCAGTCGGCGTCCATCGGGACCACCTTGATAGTCGTGGCGAACCGTTCCCGCTGGTCCCCGTCCCATGGCTCGCTCATGACGTCCATCGGCCGTCTTCTCCGACCCACTCCCACCGGCGAACTGGCGGCTCTATCCCGGCCAGCTCTTTCGGCGTCGTCCACGGCACGGCCCAGCCTTGATCGATATCGCCCCACTGGACATAGACGCCCGCGTCGCGCCAGCGTTCGAGGATGGCGTGCGCTTCGGCAGTCGGCATGTCGTGGAAGTGGATGATGTCTCGGGGAGTCATGGCCATCGCACCAATGTCCGGCGGGGCCGGCGGCAAGCGGCGCCATAGCCCGATCTCCAGTTCCAGCCGGTTCCGCGTCCAGTAGCTTTCCCTGTAAAGGCTCGCGGTCATCGCCGCACCAGCTTTCGCCGCTGGGCCGCCGTGAGCGCCGCCCTCGGCTCGTGGAGAATGCCTCGCAATGTCTCGCCCGGAGCCAATGTTCCCATCAACGCCGCATCTATGGCTCGATGGGCTGCCCTACGCCGCGCGCGCAACGCCTCGCGGCTCAGATCTGGATACCTATCCTTCAAAATGAATCACATCGCTCATCGGTACAGCCACCCGCACGTCTGGCAGTCGGCAAGCACGCCGTCGTGCATTCCCGTGACCGGAATGCGTGTCTCCCAATTGAGAAGGGGAACGTGCCAGAACGCATTCGGGCGAAATATCCAACTGACCGCCCCCGAAGACGCCACCGTCGACCATGCTTCTGCGCTCATCGGTACAACCACCCACACGTGTGGCAGTCGGCTTCGATGCCACGATGAAGAACGGTCCCCGGCGCGATAGGCCCGTCCCCGTGCGGAAGGTGGAAGTCTGGCAAAGGATGGGACAGATACATCGCCCGCCCGGCTGAGCACATCGGCTGCGAAAGACGGCCAGCGAGATCCGGCCCCCATGACCTGAGCATATCAACGTGCGCCATCACGAGTACCGCGCCCGGGCCAGCGCCAGTTCTCGCGCTCGCCGCACGTGCTCCGGGTCGCGCTCGTCCGCTTCCTTGAGCGCCGCCGCGAGGTCCAGCGACGCCTCGGTTGCGTCGCGCGTGGACTGCGCAAGGTCCGGTTCGTCGAGGTCCACATCATGGGCTGGGCAATCCGGACCGCAGGCCAGATGGCTGAACGGCCCGGGCGTCTCAGCCCTCATCCCGCGCGCCGGCGCACCGCTCCCCGCGCCCAGCTTCGCCAGCACCTGCTCCATCGTCCGCACGCCGTCCGCCATCCCCGCCGCCACCGCATCCTTCGCCGTCAGCACGCGTCCCTGCCCGAAGTTGCCCTCAACATGCGCGCGGCTCACTCCCCGAAACCGAGCGAGGTCGCCCGCGAACATCGCGTAGAACTTGTCGCACTCGGCCTGCATGTGCGTCCGCGCCTCTTCGCTCAGCGGCTCAAACGGGTTGCCCTCGACCTTGTACTTCCCGGAATGGATGAACGTGGTTTTCACGCCCTCATTCTCAGCCATGACGGACACGTCCTGGTGCATCTGGAGCACGCCGACGCTGCCCACCTGTGCCGATGGGGAGACGTAGAACTCTCCCGCGGCTGACGCAATATGAAGCGCCGCGCTCGCCGCCAGATGGTTCGCCACCGCCACAACCGGCTTCGTGTCGCGCGATTCGAAAATCGCCTGGGCGAACTCCGCGATTCCGTAGACACTGCCGCCCGGTGAGTTCACGTCCAGCACGATCGCCTTCACCTCGGGGTCGTTCACCAGTGCGCGGAACGTCGATTGCAGCCGGTTGACGCCCACGACGCCGCTCGACTCCATCATCTCGTGCGCCCGGTTCTGGAGGACGCCGGTGATCGGCAGGACCGCCACCATGCCGGGAGCCCGCTGCACGCCGCGACTGGCCGCCGCCTCCGGCCCGATGCGCGCCTGGATTTCCTCCGGCGTGTACCGCTGCCCGCTCGCCCGGAACGCCAGCAGCGACTCGATCACCGCCAGCTTCTCCGGCAGTATCGCCCACGGCTGGGACCGCATCTCCGCAATCAAGAGTTCGTACATGCTGGTGGACTCCTCGTCTGGCTTGGCTTATATTCCTGAGTGTCAACCCGTCGGAATGCCGTTAGGTAGTTCGAACCGCAACCGGCCCTCGTGGCCGGTTTTGCGTTGTTATAGTCACCACGCTCTAAAAACCATGCGGTTCAACCATGCCGGTTCGACGGGCGGCATGGTCATTTTCACCGGCTCCCTGCAGAGCCATAGAGGGCGGCAAGCGTGTATCTCCATGTGGCTGATGAACTTGCCGCAGTCCATGCAGGGGACAACGCCGTGTTCAACCATCATCTCTCCCCTAAACTCATCTATCTGAGCCCGAAACTGCGGCGGCCACGTCTCGCCCGGGTGGAACGCTTCCCATTCGCAGATGTCACACATCAGTTGGCCTCCATGGTCATGGCTAGTATAACTCCACGCTCTCACCCGCCGCAGCCGCCTCGCGACAGCCTTTGGCAAATTGCAGTGCCGTGCCTCGTATCCCGAGACGAGCGAGATGCCCAGTGCCATCGGCTGGAAGGGCGGTGGCGATCGCTTCGAGGCGATCAGCTAACGGCTGAAGCATCCAGACCTCAAGGTCTCCTTCGCAGTCGGAATGATAGAAAAGGTAGTCCATCGGTTCGTCGGATGGGAAAGCCTTAAACGCACCAGATGGCATGTTCTGCCATCCGCCTGGGTTCTCCGGATATGTCACGCGCCAGAGCGCGTCCCTGAATCGATTGAAGGCACTGTAAGATCCTTGCCAACAGCCGTGAGTTACATCGAGCCCCATCGTGTCTCCTACGCGGCCAGCGCCGCCGCTGCCAGTTCGTTCGATGTCCATGACTCCAGCACGGCCACCCCGTTCGCGATCACGTCCCGCTCCCGAAGCGCGCAGTAGTTCCGCGCCGTATCCTCGTCCATCTCCAACACCTCCTGCAACCGCGTATGGTGCTGCCCGTAGAACTCGACCACCGCCGCAGCCCAGCCGGAAGCGTCACCGCTCGCGTGGACCTTCGCCGCCCGCTTGATCCCCTCGATCTCGCGCCGCAGTTCCCGCTCGGCGACCTTCTCCATGACCCGGATCGCCTTCGTGGGCGAACCTGAACCGCGTGGCGCCGTCTGCGGCCGTGGCCCCTGCGTGCCGTTCTCGCCCAGGTTGTTTGGCTCCAGCGGCTTGTCCAACCCCGGCAGCCAGTTCAGGTTCTCAATCGCGCGCGCCTCGTTCCGCGTCATCGTCCCGTTGAGCACCATCCGGTTCAGGTACGCGCCACGCGTCTCCGAGTCCGCCCGCAGCAGGCCATCGACGATGAACTCACAGAAGTACTCCGGGTCGTCCGCGAAGAACATGCCGTTGAGCCGCTGCTCCCACCGCACGAGGATCGGCATCATGCCGTGCGTCACGAAGTCGATAGCCTGGTGTTCGATGTTGCTGAACGTCGCGCGGAGCAGGTGCGCGATCATATGCGGCGGAACCCCGAAAATCCCACAGACCCGCTCGAGCGTCCACCCGCTCGTCTCGAGCCACTGCGCCTCTTCCGGGGTGAGCGAGAACTTTTGCAGCTCCATGCCCTCTTCGAGCACGGGCACCTGGCCGGAGTTCCCCGAACCCTGGAGCGACGCCCGCATGTCCGCCTTGAACCGCGCCGCGCCTTCGGGGGTCCAATCCGGCGCATCCTTCGGCCGCTTGATGACCACCGACGGGCGCATGGCGTTCCGGAAGAACGACGACGACGACTTGTCGATGCCCTGGGCGCGCCCGAAGAGTTCCTTCTGGACCGCGATCGGGCTCATGCCCAGAAACCGGTTCTTCGGCTGGCCCTTGAGATGCAGGATGTCCGACGACGGTATCGGATTGGGGTAGCCATCATCCTCGCGGTATGTGTAACGAATCGCCTCGCGCCCGGTAAGCTTGTCCCGCAACACGTCGACGGTCATCTGGTCCGTGTTCAGGGACCGCATGGACCGCGGAATACCGTTCGAATCCCACTGCGTCACATGGGTGTAAGCGTTCCCCCGGAAGTTGAGCGAGTTCTGTTCGAGCGAGCGCCAGTCCATCGACGTCTCGAACGGCGAGATGGCGTCGTGCAGCAGCTTGTACATCGGGTGGTCGGTCGCGCGTTCCTTGCCGTGGCCGTTCGGCAACCGCTTGTAGACCACCAGCGGCAGCACGCCCGTCGAGTTGTTCAGCACCCGGTCGCAGCCATAAACCGCCGGCACGGTGAGCGCAGAATCTACGCTGACTCGCTCGCCTGACTGTGCGACTTGCCCGCCGAACGGGCCATACCAGAAGTCATCGTGTGGCGCCCTGCCCTCGCCCGACGACGCCATGAACCGCTGGATTAAGCCAACCATCCGCGTATCCTCGCACTCAGCCCGAGCGGC
>Ga0172380_10002642_pt1 | contig 26885 bp, 24 predicted proteins | sample Leawe162metaG_FD_119747 | JGI IMG/M metagenome (GOLD analysis project Ga0172380, IMG submission 119747) | Leachate microbial communities from a municipal landfill in Southern Ontario, Canada - Leachate well 162 metaG | ecosystem: Engineered > Solid waste > Landfill > Unclassified | place...
AGCAGCATGTGAATGTCGCCGTGGCCGTGCGGCTTGAGGATGAGTTTGTATTTTTCGGCCAGCGCGAGGCGTCCGTCGTTGTCGGCGATGGCGGGGACGAGTTCCTGCTTGAGGATATGAATCTGTTCTTTTTGGAGGCCGAAGAAGTTATGGGCTTCGAGCGAGGCGCGGGTTTTGGAGTCGGTGTCGTCGGAGACCATGATGATGAATGGAACCGGGCGCGGATTTTCCATGCGCGCTTCCATGGCTTTGAGACAGGCGGCGTAATGGGCGAGGTAGGGGGTGGGTTCGGTGACTTCGACGGGGATGTCGAGTTTGATGCCGGAGTAGCCGAGGCGCTCACCGAGTCCGCCCGCGACGAGGACGACGGCGGTTTTTTCGAAATGCGCTTTGCCGAGTGCTTCATAGCGGTCGTATTCGGCGTCGAACCGGGTCAGGTCAACCATGTCGGGCTGATGCGGCACAAAGCCTTCAAACGGATTGGCACCGGCTTTGGCTTCGGCGAGCAGTTTCCGGGCATTGGAAATGTAGCCGGTCAGTCCGCCGGGATAGGAGCCGTTGATGTGCGCGAGGCTTTGCAGAAAAACGGCTTTGGCATCATCGTTGGTTCCGGGATCATCCCAGTCGGCAAAAAGGTGTTCCTGTCCAGCCGCCAGCAGTTCTATAACCAGCGCCTGTTCATTTGTGCTTTCAGTCAATGGATTCATGCTCACGGGAAGTACCTCTTTTAGAAGCCGGGGGCTAAGATAGATAGGAACAGCAGTAATCTGAAACGACGGGAACCTTCAACTTAAATTTGCTGTTGGCCGGAACCGTGAAAGAGGTGCCTTCTTTGAAGGTTTTCCATTCGGTTTCACCGGGGAGCAGTACATCCATCTGGCCGCCGAGCATTTCCATGATTTCAGCGGCTTCGGTGCCGAATTCATAGTCGCCGGGCATCATGATGCCGAGAGTCTTTTTTGTTCCGTCGGCAAACAGGACGGTACGGCTGGTGACTTTGCCGTCAAAATAGATATTTGCTTTTTTGACGATGGTCACGTTTTTAAATTCAGACATGGTTTCCTCCTTTGTTTCTTATGATTCTGAAAGTCGTTTTTTCGGGGCTTCAAAGAGCATGGCGTGGGCTTCGCGCAGGATTTCCGGAATACGGTCGGCAAAAGGGCTGTCTTTGAGCGCGTCGGTGAGATCAACATCGTCAAGTCTGGCGGCGTTCTGCCCGGGGAACCAGTGGTCGGCGTTGCCAAGCAGGTTGTAGCGCATTTTACCGAACTCAACCATGTCGAGCCCTTTGGCAAACGTCCATAGACGCAGGATTTCCGGAATATTGATTTCGCCGGGGGTGTCGATTTGGCGCGGAAGGCCTTTATGCCAGCCGTGCGTCCAGTCGGCGCCAAGTTCTTTTTCCAATGCTTGGAAAAGTTTGGCCTCGATTTTTCCAATGGTTGGAACCCTATTGCATAGGGGCGCACAGTGTTCTTGATCTTCGCAGCTGGTTTCCATCCCTTGGACGGCGGCGACGTGTTCGTCGAAGTCGGATGGGCGCGAAGCGCCGATGGAGAGGGTGTGGACTTCGGAGCGGCGCAGGCAATAGAGATCGTTGAAGGCCATCGGAGAGAGTGGCTGGCAAAGGTCGGTGAGCAGCGGCGGCGGTTCGTAGAGTTTTCCGCCTTTGTCGTTGGGGCTGATGATGAGTACGCCCATATCCTGTTTTGCAGCGGCTTCGACCGGGGCCCAGTTGATCGGATGATAGACAAAGTACCAGTGGAGGTTGACATAGTCGAAGAGGCCGGTGTTGATGGCTTTGATGACGGGATCGGGCGGGCCGTGGGTGGAGAAGCCGTTGAAACGGATGCGCCCCTCTGTTTTGAGCTGCTCAATGGCGGGCATGCAGCGGAGCGCCTGTTCGAGGGTTTCGTCGTTGTTGATACCGTGAATAGCGAGCAAATCGACATAGCTGAGCTTCAATGCCGCCATGGAGGTTTCAAAGGTTTCGAGAAATTCTTCGGGCGTGTCTTGAGGGTTGATTTTGGTTTGAACAATGATTTCGTCGCGCGGGAGCGTCGGTAGAATTTTACCGAGTTGGTATTCGGAAGTGCCGTAGCCGCGCGCGGTTTCAATGTGGTTAATGCCGAGGTCGAGCGCGTAACGGATGCAGGCCTCAAGGTTTTTCTGGTTTTTTTCGGTGACACTTTTGCGAGCCTCTTCATCGTCCTGCCAGCTTTGCAGGTAGCGCATGCCGCCGCAGGTGATGACGGGCATTTGCAATCCGGTTTTTCCGAAACGGCGTTTGGGCACAGACACGGCTACCCTCCAAAGGCGATGATGATGCTTAGCGAAACCGCCGAGAGCAATGTGCTGACGACGATGATATGTGCGGCGAGGTCGCGGTCGCTGCCGAAGATGTCGGCCAGAACATAACTGGCGACGGCGGTCGGGCAGGCGAGATAGATGAGGAGTATCTGGCGTTCGACCGCCGGCAGGTTCCAGAGAAGCGCGAGGCCGAGGCCGATCAGCGGCTGGATGAATACTTTGATAGAGGCCGCGCTCAGCGAGTAGAGCAGTCCGTTGCCGATTCCTTTGAAGGAGAGCGAGGTGCCGATACTTAACAGCGCCAGCGCCAGCGCTGCGCCGCCCAGCGCGGATAGGGATCGTTGAATGGCGGTCGGGAAATGTATCCCGAGGAAGTTCAGCAGGAGGGCGGCCGCGCAGGAGATGAGCAGCGGGTTGGTCGCGAGCTGTTTGACGAACAGTTGAACCGTTTTCCATGTGCCGAGTCCTTTGCGGTCGCTGTGCGCGAGCAGGACAGAGACGGAAAGGATGTTGTAGAAAACAATGGCCGGAGCCAGGGCGACGGTGGCCAGAGCCTCGACGCCGGGGGTGAGGGCGGCCATGGAATAGAGGATGACCGGCAGCCCGATGAAGGCGTTGTTAGAGCGCGCCGAGCCCTGAACAAAGGCCCCGATGGATTTGGGTTTGAGCCGCAGAATCAACGCAGCAAGATAGGCGACCAGTGCGGATCCGCAGGTTGCTGCAACCAGCAGAACAGATATCCGTGTGACATCACCGGAATTAAAAGAAGCGTTGGTTACTTTGTCGAGCAGGAGCGCCGGCAGGGCGACCCAATAGGTCAGCCGATTGAGACTCTTGGCGAGGCTGTCAGAAAAAAAACCGGTACGGCAAAGCAGTTTTCCCAGGGCAATGATCAGGAAAATCGGCATTAGGCTGTTGAGTACATACATGGCAAAATAGAGTAAAGAGGCTGAGGGTGTGAGACAAGTGGAAAGACGCCCAACCGTTTCGGTTGACATCAATGGTCATTTCCGTACAATGCGCGCTTCTTTTTTACGGCGGCGGGATAGCTCAGTTGGTAGAGCAGAGGACTGTCCGCTCCGGCGGATCTGCCGAAGGCAGAAAAATCGGATTTGCAGTCCTTATAGCGATAAGTAATGCTGTCGCCTTAAGATAGTAGAAGAATTTGAGTGTGGCGGGATAGCTCAGTTGGTAGAGCAGAGGACTGAAAATCCTCGTGTCCCCGGTTCGATTCCGGGTCCCGCCACCAGTCTGAAAACAGGGCTGAGCATGGGTATCTACGACAGAGACTACATGAAAGCGCCGCAGGCGCAGAACAAGCCGGCAAAACCTTCTTTATGGCAGCAGTTTCGCTTTTGGCTTTGGATGCTTTTTCGCAAAGGGGAAAAGAAATAAGCAGTGAGCGGTGCGTAAGAATTATTTTTCAACCCGAAGTTCATTTGCAATTGAGATATCCATTTACGAGTCGAGTAAACAAAAACAGCTCAAAGATGAATGTAAATCCGGTTGACGGCGAAATTTAGGCTGTGTACAAACATAATTCATGCGTAGGAATAATCGGGGCTGGATATAACGAGTCCGCCGGAGGAGTTCAGAAAGGTATCTTTGGTGCAGTAGTGCCAATAGCTGTAGCAGTTTGATGCAGGTTTGTTTAGAAATCACAAAATCAAATGAGAGTGTTGTTTTAGAACTCTCATGAAGTATGTTTCGAAATTCAAGGGGTATTCTTATGATCGGTCGCACCAACATTTTATTATTTATGGTTGATCAGGTAATGGTTTCGACGCTGAGGGCTTATGGCGGAAAGCTTTGCCAAACCCCCAATCTGAACCGGCTTGCAGAGGAAGGTCTGGTTTTTGATCGAGCATACACGACATCATCGCTTTGTTCTCCGGCGCGTGCCTCCGTATTTACAGGTGTGCTGCCGCATCGGCATGGTATTTTAAATAATGTCACGAACGCCAGCTATGGACGACCCGAGCTGTCTGAAGAGCAGCCCGTTTTATCCCAGGAGTTAAATCGGGCCGGCTATGCCTGTGGATATTACGGGAAATGGCACATTGGCATTGAAAAAGGTCCTGTTGACTACGGTTTTTCAGGTACAGCCTATCCGGGATATGGCCTTCCCAGTGATTTCGTTGCCGAATATGATGACTTTTTAAAGAGAAACGGGCACGCTGGTCTGGAATATATCAATGTGTCTAAAATCAAATCCGGGACGCCGTTAAATAAGGTACACCTTCCTTTTAATCACCCTGACAACCCTGAAATCGGGTGCGAATGTTACAGTGGTGTGATTGATGTCCCCTCAGAGTTGTCTCCTTCTGGGTATATTGCACAGGAGTCAATAGAGTATCTGAGAAAACACAAAGAGGATCCCTTTTTCTTGGTCTCCGCTTTTTGGGGGCCCCATCACCCTGCGCTACCTTCGCCGGAATTTGCAGGAACGCACGACCCTTCTTTGATTCCGGAATGGCCAAACTACAATGACGACCTAAGCGATAAACCTCGAATTCAAAGCCGCTATGTGAAAAACCTGCACCGTACTTTGGATCGAGACGGCTGGGCCGGATGGCAGGAGATTGTGGCCGCTCATTTCGACTTCATGAGTATGATCGATGCTCAAATCGGACGGGTTCTGGATGAGCTTGCTCAGTTGGGGTTGGATAAAAATACGATTGTTATTTTCACGTCGGATCACGGAGATACGTTAGGTTGTCATGGCGGCCAATGGGATAAGGGGCCGTATATGTATGAAGAAACCTATAGGGTTCCTCTGATTGTAAGGGGCCCGGGAATCCGTGCCGGCAGACATAATAGTTCCCTGGTGAGTAATATGGATCTCTTTGCGACGGTTCTGGACCAGGCGGGGGTTTCAGTTGCAGGAACAACAGATTCGATTAGTCTTCGGCCAATTATGCAGGGAGATAAAGAAACTGTCCGTGACTGTTTGGTCGGGGAATTTCATGGGTTTGACAGCCGCGGATCTTTTTTACAACGGATGCTGTTAAAAGATAATCTGAAATATATTTACAATCCATCCGATTACGATGAGCTGTACGATTTGCAAAAGGATCCTGACGAGCTTAAGAATCGGATTAACGACCCTTCCTATCAACAAGCCGCGCAGGTTTTAAAAAAGGCACTGACTGCAGAGATGACCCGCACGAAAGATCCGTTTGCTCCGTTTGCCGGGGCTCTAATGGGGCTTGAGTAATTGTGACCTGAGCGCCTCGTTCAAGATGCCAATGATCTGCTCTACAGTGTGACGCTTCTTCATTCCTGAGTCCTCCTTCTCGGTTTTTACCACGGAGAACTCTCACTTCAAGCCGTCCAGTTCTATGGGCTCAGGTCACAACGACCGGCCGGATTTTAACCGGCCCTATTACCACACTCCTATCGGATCAGCTAGTGGACGAATCGCTTCTATTTGCAGTTGATTGAGCTTTTGCAACAGCCCGGCTTGTAGCTTGATGTCAGTATTCCACAGGTTATGTTTTTCCTGAGGGTCGTTTTTCAGGTCAAACAATTCTCCTTCATCGGTGCCTGAGTAGATGCTTAGTCTATATCCCTTGTAAACAACAGTCCGCAGGCCGTTTCCTTCAACCAGAACGCCATCATGTATTTTAGTTTGTTCTGTAATTAACGGAATAATACTTTTGGCTGTAACTTTCGGTTTTGAGATTCCAGCCAGGTCTAAAATAGTCGGCATAAGGTCATAGCTCAGTATCTCATCATCAACCACTCCGGGCGCGAACAGCTTCGGATAAGACATAATAAAGGGAACTCTTATCAACCCTTGGTAGTGATAAGGCCCTTTAAGAGCAATGCCATGATCGCCCAAAAGCTCCCCATGGTCTGAAATAAAGAAAATCACTGTATCGTCATATAAGCCGTCTTCTTTTAAATAGCTGATGACTTTGCCTATTTGTTTGTCCAGAAGCGATATCATACCATAGTAATGGGCTATAACCTGTTGCCAGTCAGATGCAGAATGTTTCTTGAAACTCTTCCAATTTCCTTTGTCACTGGAGTTATCTTTTTCATAGTAGGTTCTGAAATGACTCGGCAAAGCATCAAAATCACTCTCTTCTGCCGGAATAGGCAACGGCATATCATCCGGATTATACATATCTCTGTATTGGGCGGGCGGATCAAAGGGATGATGCGGATCAAAAAATGAGCAATGAAGCAGAAACGGCTTGTCCGAATTCCGGTTTTTCAGCATGTCTATGGCTTTATCCGCTGTCCATGTACTGCGATGAACTTCTTCAGATATCGGAGACGCATTTGTCTGTAAAGGAGCGTCCGGGTGTTCTTGAACTACGTGATGGTTTGCTGATTCCCAAAGTTCAGGATGATGCTCCTGAATGAATTTAAGATAGTTTGATTTATATCCCTCAATAAATTCCACCTTTTCAAATCCATAGTAGGGAAAATCATCTGGGATTTCTCCCGGTTCAGTTATTTTTTTCCCGTTACAAGTCTGCACATATTTTTTTTCTTCGTCCCTGCTTAATGCGCAGTTGGTTTTGTCATAAAATCTGCTAATGGGATTCAAATGCATTTTCCCACTCGCTAACGTTTCATATCCGGCCTGCCGCAGCAGTTCCGGATAGGTTGCAAAATAATCAGGCAGGCGAACCCCGTTTATAGAAGATCCGTGAACACTCGGATACAACCCTGTAATCCATGAGCATCTTTGAGGAACGCAAAGAGGCAGATTGCTGTATGCATTCGAAAACCGTATGCCCCGCCTTGACAAGGCGTCGATATTCGGAGTTTGAACAATGGAATTCCCACTGCAACCTAATGCGTCGTATCTCATCTGATCGACAATAAAGATTAGAAAATTCGGTTTCATAATTCAGTCCTTGTCCTTCATAAATACAAAAACCCCATGGCTGACCACAGACGTTCTGTACTCAACTTTTACCCTTCGCACGGCTTCAGGTGAAAGCTGTGCAGCTCTTGGTTTAGAGTGCTCAACTCTCCCGTGATCACTCAGGTGCCAAACTATAACGCTGTACTTCGCGTTCCGGCCTTTGTGCGCTATCTTTTTTACACGCACAGTTGGCCTCCCGGCTTACAGATTAGTTGCAATCTTCCGGGGTAAAACAGGGCAATACAAGTAGAATGTACGGGTAAATTGGGTTTACGGAATGCTCCATTTTACTCAATATTCACAATAGTTTGCCGTAGTTTTTAGCAAAACGAGAAAAAGAGGTGGCGGAGGAGGAGGGATTCGAACCCCCGATACCTTGCGGTACACACGATTTCGAGTCGCGCGCCTTCAACCACTCAGCCACTCCTCCGCGAAAAGGTGTTACAAGGTAGTGTCTTCGGGAGACTCTGCCAAGCCATTTTCAAACGGTTCTGCGGACTCGTCCGGCAAGGAATAAATGGAAGACAGGTCGGGTTTTGGAGTGCTATCCGCTGTTTGCCGGTTGATAAATTCCCGGGCAAGCAGACGGTAGGCGTTGGCGCCTTTGGATGCCGAATCGTATTCGGTAATCGGCTGGCCGTGGCTGGGTGCTTCGCTCAGTCGCACACTGCGCGGAATGAACGTTTTGTAGAGCCGGTCACCGAAATGTTTCTGAACTTCTGCGGCCACCTGCTGAGCAAGATTGGTGCGTACGTCGTACATCGTCAGTACAATGCCCTCGATGGAGAGGCCGGGATTGCCGGCGCTGCGCACCTGCTCGATCACACTCACAATCACGCTCAAGCCTTCCAGCGCCAGATATTCCGCTTGGATCGGAATAACGATTGAATCGGCTGTGTAGAGCGCGTTCATGAACAGAATGCCGAGCGACGGCGGGCAATCCAGCAGGATCACATCGTATTCGTCCTGTTCCACAATCGGGCGCAATGCGTTTTTCAGGCAGTGCAGATAATTGTCCATGCGGGCAATGGCAATTTCGCAACCGGCCAGATCAAGCTCCGAGGGAATCAGGTGTAATTTCTTGGTTGCGGTCGGCTTAATCAGCGTCCGGACATCTACTTCGCCGAGCAGCGCGGAATAAATACTTGCACCTTCCTCCTTTGCCAGACCCAGCGCGCTCGTCGCATTGGCCTGCGGATCGAGGTCGATCAGCAGAACATTTTTACGGCGTTCGGCCAGCGCGGCGGCCAGATTGACGGCCGTCGTCGTTTTACCGACGCCGCCCTTTTGATTCGCGAGTGCAATAACTTTAGTGCTCATGTACGGGCTAGAATAGCTCATAAGCCAGCACGCTCAACCCGAAAATAGCGGCGGTTTCAGTTCGCAGGATCTGATTCCCGAAAGTGACGGGGATTGCGCCCGCCGCGACAGCGGCATCCATTTCCTCTTTGGTGAAGTCGCCTTCCGGCCCGATCAGCAGCGCAGCAGTCTGAATTTTTGATTTTTCCAATGTCTGGAAAACTTCCCGGAAGGGTTTCGCGTCGGGATGTAATGATCCAATGAAAATCACATCCTGCTTTCCAATGGTTGCCTCTCCACTTCGTTTCGTTGCCGTCGCAATAGCGTCGGCCTCTCTCGACTTCGTCTCGGGTGGAAAAACCTCTGTGCCCCAATGCAGTTGGTTTTCCAAAGATTGGAAAATCGGAAGCCAGGCGGTGCCGCACTGCTGGGCGGCGTTACGGATAATTGCTTCTCCGCGTTCGGCCATCTTTTCGATTTTACCGGCGGGCAGGCTGGCGTTTTTCGTGATAACCGGCTGAATGCGCCGGACGCCTAGCTCGGTCGCTTTTTGCAGGATCAGTTCGAAGCGGTCGGGTTTGCAGACGGCTTGAATCAAAGTAATTTCGACAGGCGGCGGCGGAACCGTTTCGCGCGAAGTGATCCGGACGGTTACCTCTTTTTTTGTAACGGAATCTACAACGCCTTCGGCGCGCGTTCCCTCTCCGTCGAACAGCGTCAGCTCCTGACCCGCCTCAACGCGCAGAACCCGTGCGAGGTGGTGCGCCTCTTCGGGCGAAAGAGAGACGAGATTGCCACTCAGTTCACCGGGAGGTACGAAGCTGTTGATTCTCATTGCGCTTTCTCGAGTATCCGTTTGCGGTCGTAGAAAACTTTGGCCGCTTTATTCATTTTCTGCATCAGCGGGAAATGTTTCTCGTTCAGGACGGAGACGGCTTCTTCGAGTTTTTTCTTCTCTTTGCTGCTGAGCCCCTGCGGGATTTCGATCTGCACAACAACGTGCTGATCGCCGGTGCCGTAGCGCGGGCTCGTGATCCCTTTTCCCTTCATGCGGAACACCTTGCCGCTTTCGGTGCCGGCGGGAATTTTCAGGGCTGCGCTGCCGTGGATTGTCGGTGCGTGCACTTCGCCGCCGAGCATGGCGATATGGAAGGGGACGGGCACTTCGCAGATAATGTCGAGGTCGTTGCGACGGAAGAACTCGTGTTCGCGGACGTGCAGCACAATATACAGGTCGCCGGCCGGGCCGCCGCGCAGTCCGCCTTCGCCCTTGCCGGCGATGCGCAGCCGTGAGCCGGTTTCGACGCCGGAAGGAATCTTTACATCGATGGTGCGCTTGTTGCGAACCAGTCCCTGTCCGTGGCAGGATGTGCAGGGTTTTTCGATCACCTGGCCGGTGCCGCGGCAGGTGGGGCAGGTCTGGCGAAACTGAATAAAGCCGCCGCCGCTGATGACCTGTCCTTGACCTTTGCAGGTTGCGCAGGTTTTTCGACCCGAGCCGGGTTCCGCACCGCTGCCTTTGCAGTGATCGCAGGTTTCGTTGACGTTAATGCGGATTTCGCGCGAAGAGCCAAGCACGGCCTCTTCAAAATCGATGTCCAGGTCGAAGCGCAGATCGGCGCCTTCCTGCGGGGCGTTGGGATTATGGGAACGTCCGCCGCCGAAAAAGTTTTCAAAAATACTGCCGCCGCCGCCCGAGGCGCCCATAAAGGTGCGCAATGCTTCTTCGAGGTCGATTCCGCCGCCGCCGAATCCGCCGCCGCCCGCTCCGCGACCCGCGCCGAACGCGGCATGGCCGAACTGGTCATACTGCTGGCGTTTCGAGGCGTCGCTGAGCACCTCGTAGGCTTCGGAAACCTCTTTAAATTTTTCTTCGGCGGCTTTGTCGCCGGGGTTTTTATCGGGGTGATACTGAATGGCCATTTTGCGGTAGGCCTTCTTGATTTCTTCGGCGGACGCGCCTTTGGCAACACCCAGTACTTCGTAATAGTCTCGTTTCTGGTTGGGCATTATTCAGATTCCTTTGCTTCTGCCGGTTCAGCAGGACCGCTGGAGACGATCACTTGCGCGGCGCGCAGCAGTTTGTCGCCGAGCATATAACCGCGGCGCACCTGTTCCAAAACGGTTTCGGCCGGTTTATCCGACGGCATGTGCAGAATGGCTTCGTGGCGATGCGGATTAAACGGCTCGCCGACCGCGTCAATGGGAGTCACGTTGAATTTTTTCAGCACGTCGAGCAGCTGGTTATAAACCATTCGGAAGCCTTCAGTGACGGCGCTGTCGGTCTGATGCGATTCGGCGCTCTTGAAGCCCATTTCAAAATGGTCAATCACCGGCAGCATTTCCAGAAACAGCGATTCGTTGGCGAAAAGAAACAATTCATTGCGTTCGCGCTGAGTCCGCTTGCGAAAGTTATCAAAGTCTGCCTGAAGACGAAGCATCTGAAGTTTCAAGGGCTCCTCTTCCTCCTTTTGAATCACGGCCGGTTCAGCGGCCGGCTCTACCGGCTCCGGTTTTTCTTCATGTTTCTGTTTTTTGCTCATTATTAAAACTCCTGTTTTTCCAATGATTGGAAGATTTACGGACGTTTTTTCCGAAGTTTGGAAAAAACGGCTCCAAGGGTTGGGAAAAGTACGGATTCGGGCGGGTTTAGTCAATGCCGGAGAGGGGAGGCCGGGGTTTAATGGATTTTAAGGGCAAGCAGGGTCATGTCGTCATACTGCTGTTGCGCTCCGACATGCAGGGCGAGCCGGCTTTGAATGGCCTCAATGAGGGTCTCTACTCCGCTGGATGATTCGGTGTCGATCGTTTTTAACAGCTGGTTTGTGCCCCATTCTTCATTTTTGTCATTGAGCGCTTCGGTGATGCCGTCGGTATAGACAACGATGACATCACCGGTGGCGAGCTGAATGGAGGTGTCTTGGATGGCGCCGTCGAAGACTTCTGTATTTGCCAGACCGATAGCGATGCCGGCAGCGTCGAGCGCTTCTGCTGTGCCGGTGCCGGCGCGTTTGAGTAGCGGGCGCTCGTGGCCGGCACGGGCGAATTTGAGTTCACGGGTGCGGGTGTTGAAGACCATGTAAAGCATGGTGATGAACATATCTTCGGCAAGATTGGCGCTCAGAACGCGGTTCAGTTCCGACAGGATGCGTGAAGGGCTCTGTTCCTGTGGAGCGCGGGCGCGCAGAACACCTTGACAGACGGCCATCATCATGGCTCCGCCGATGCCTTTGCCGGATACGTCGGCAATGGCGATGCCGATATGCTCGTCGTCGATGCGGATGAAATCATAGTAGTCTCCGCCGATGTTGAAGGCGGGCAGATTGTAGGCGGCGAGCCGGATTCCTTCAAGTTGCGGCAGGTGCTGCGGCAGCAGGGACATTTGAATCTGCTGTGCAGCTTGCATATCGCGGTCGAGCTGCCGTTTACGGTCAAGGTCGGCTTTAAGTCCGGTGTAGTGGACGGGCACGGAAGCCTGATCGGCCATCGCCTGAAGCAGATTAAGGTCTCCGGGCGTGAAGGGCTCCCCGTCGGTGCGGTTGGCGAGAGCAATAACGCCGAGGACTTCGTTACCGAAGCGCATCGGAACGATCAGCAAAGAATGGATTTTGAGAAAAGCGTCAGCATAGTTCGGAACGCGGGCATCTATTTCCGCATCTTCTATAATAATGCCGTTACCGACCGCAGCGGCAGTGCCGATCAGTCCTTCGCCGGCCTCTACAGGGCGTGTTTTGACCAGCGTTTCAAGATACTGGGATTTAGCCAGAAGCTGTTCGGTGTGTGCCTGATCGGCATCATAAAGTGGCGGGAAAATACCGGAGACGGCGTGTGCAAAGAGCTGTGTGCGCGCCGTGTTATAAAGATAAATGACCCCGGCGGCGGATTTTCCGGTCTTGGTGGCGAAAAAGAGGACGCGCTTGAGAAGCGATTCGATATTGATTTCTTCCGCATCGGCAAAGACCTCGCCGATGTTATGAATGAAATCAAATATCACCTCGCGCTCCTGCCTGAGGCCCATGTTCTGTTTCCGGAGCTTCCGGCTTCTGCAAAACACTCGGCAGAGCACGGCAGACGTTATGGCGCCGAGCAGAAAAATCGGAATTGAAAAGATCCAGACTGACAGGTGTTCTTCCATAAAAGGGTTCAATTAAGCCGGTTTACATCCGCTTTCAGGTATTCTATGACACGTTTAAAGCGGGGGCGGTTTTCCTCATTGAGCTCAACCAGCGTTTCGTGCGCCTGTAGTGCGGTCTCGGCCAGTTCTTTTTTTGTGGCCGAAGCGGTGGCCAGTGGCGCGGCGGCTTGGTCTGGCATTTCGTGACCGTGAGCGTGGCTGTAGTGGGCAATCACTTGATCCACGCCGAGAGTCGCCAGCAGCTGGGCGTTCTTATCAGACAGGTTGATCAGTTCCAGAGTCTGCCCTTTCAGTTTCAACCGTCCGGCAAGTCCGGCGAGCACGCCCATAAAGGTGCTGTCCATGCCAATGCATTCAGCCAGATCGAGCACAACTGTGGAGACCGGTTGCTTGGCGGTAATTTCCGAAAGGAACTGTTTCAGGGTCGCGCTGACTTTAAACGATCCGCGGCCGGTCACCCTCACAAAAACTTTTTTGTCCGCAATGGCGGCCTGTAAATCATCGTTGGTTTGTTCTGCTCCAGGCATAAATCAGAATTTCCTTAATTTCAAACGGCTGAAGTCTAGTCGGCACCATCAGTCAGTGCAAATGATAAGATGCAAAACCTTATTTCACTGAATCAATGATTACAACGCATTCCCCTTTTACGGTTCGTCCGCCGAAATGCTGCCGGATTTCTGGCGGCGTCCCGCTGAGAAGTTCCTCAAATTTTTTGGTCAGTTCACGCGCCACAAAGACGGAACGTTCTGCACCCATTACCGCTTCGATCTCTTCGAGCAGTTTCAACAGACGGTAAGGGGATTCGTAAAAAATCGCGGGAACCGGCAGGGCCGCGCACTGCTCCAGAATCCGCCGCCGCGCGCCGGTTTTGCGCGGCAGGAATCCGGCAAAGAGAAACCCGTGTCCGCCGAACCCGCTCAGTGCCAGTGCAGTCGTTACGGCTGTTGGCCCCGGTGCGGAAGTGATCCGTACACCCGCCGCGCGGCAGGCTTCGACCACGCGCACGCCGGGGTCGGAAATGCACGGCATGCCGGAGTCGGTCACCATCGCTACGGCTTCACCAGTGCGGATGCGCGCGATAATTTCGTCGCACCGCTGCGCCTCGTTGAATTTATGGCAGCTGATACAGTGCGTTTTGATTCCAAAATGATTCAGCAGATTGCGCGTGGTGCGCGTGTCCTCCGCGATAATCAACGAGGCTTCCTTGAGCGTTTCAATGCCGCGTGCGGTCATATCGCCGAGGTGACCGATCGGAGTTCCGACAATATACAGACCCGCATCCATTAGAAATTCTCCAGTTCTTCAATCACTTCACACAGCGGCAGTCCGACGACATTGGAATAGGAGCCGTCGATTCGTCGCACCATGCCTGCCGCGCCGTTTTGAATTGCATAGGCACCCGCCTTATCCAACGGATTGCCGGTCGCGACGTAGGCCGCAATCTCTTTCTCGGAAAGGTCGCGGAACAGCACGGCGGTCGTCACGTGAAAACAGACCGTTTTTCCTGCTGAATGCAGGCAGACGCCGGTGATCACTTCGTGAAGTTTACCGGAAAGCAGCCGCAGCATCGCTTTGGCGTCATCGGCATCTTCCGGTTTACCAAGAATGTGCCCTTCAGCGGACACCACTGTGTCGGCACCGAGCACGACGGTTCCGGAAGCGATTTGAATACTTTCCGCTTTTTCGCGCGCCGTGCGAACAGCGTACTCCACCGGCGTCTCGCCGGCATGCAGCTTTTCATCGGATTCCGGCCGGATCACTTCGAACGCGAGGTTCGCGCTTTTAAGCAGTTCGGCGCGCCGCGGCGACGTACTGGCCAGAATCAGTTTTTGGTTGGTTTCCATAGGTTGGAAAGATAGCATCGAACTGTTTTTAGAAAGCAGAGGATAAACAAAGCATGAAGAAATACCACTTCAATAAACGGGTTCTGGTCACCGGTGGCGCCGGTTTCCTCGGCTCCCATCTGTGTGAAGCTCTTCTGAAGCATGACTGTGATGTCGTTTGCGCCGACAACTTCTTTACGGGCCGGCGCGGCAACGTGGAGCATCTGCTGAACAATCCCCGCTTCGAGATTCTGCGGCATGACATTACCTTTCCGCTGTTTGTTGAGGTCGATGAAATTTATAACCTCGCCTGTCCGGCCTCACCGATCCACTACCAGCACGATCCGGTACAGACCACCAAAACCAGCGTGATTGGTGCGATCAATATGCTGGGTCTCGCCAAACGGGTTGGCGCGAAAATTTTTCAGGCTTCGACCAGCGAAGTTTATGGCGATCCCGACGTTCATCCGCAGCCCGAAAGCTACTGGGGGCGTGTCAATCCCATCGGCACCCGCTCCTGCTACGATGAAGGCAAACGCTGTGCGGAAACGCTGTTCTTTGATTATTACCGCCAGAGCCGTGTGAAAATCAAAGTCGCCCGCATCTTTAATACTTATGGTCCGAACATGCACCCCAACGACGGGCGCGTCGTCAGCAACTTCATTATGCAGGCACTGCGTGGCGAACCGATCACCATTTATGGCGACGGAAAACAAACGCGTTCCTTTTGCTATGTAGATGACTTGATCGCGGGTTTCCTTGCGCTGATGGATTCGCCCGATGAAATCACCGGCCCGGTCAACCTCGGCAATCCCGGCGAGTTCACCATGCTGGAACTGGCGCAGGCCGTTATCAAGCTCACTGGCTCCAAATCCGAGCTGATTTTCAAGCCGCTTCCGGCCGACGACCCGAAACAGCGTCAGCCCGACATTACTCAGGCCAAAGAAAAGCTGGGTTGGGAGCCGCAGGTGCCGCTCGAAGAAGGTCTCAGGCACACCATCAAATACTTCAAACAGTATGCATAAACCCGTTTTTCCAATGGTTGGAACCGGCAACGGCCGGATTTCAGATATTTTTCCAAGCATTGGGAACCCCTCAGTGTGGCGACGCAGGAACTCGATAGTTGAGCGGAATCATTCTGCTCTTGCGATGCGATGCACTGTATAGCAACCTAGTTGCATGAAAAAGACCGATGCCCCCATTCTGAAATACAGCGCCAAAGGGCGCTCCGTAAAAATTGAAGATTTTCTGCTCCGCCCTCCGGTCGAAAAAGGCGCCGACAAAATCGCCGCCGATGTGCTGGCCGAAATTAAAAAGAAAGGCGACAGCGCTGTCGTTAAATTCGCCCGGCAGTTCGACCGTTCGCCGGTCACGCTTGCCACATTGCGTGTTCCCAAGACGGAAATCGCCTCTGCTAAGAAAGCGGTTGATGCGGATTTTAAAAAAGCCGCCAAAGAGGCGCACAAACGGATCGTGGAATTCGCTGTGGCCGGTCTTCGGGAAGACTGGCGGATGCCCGCGCCGCAGGGCGGCTGGCTCGGCGAAAAATTTGTCGCGCTCGACCGCGTCGGCGCCTACATCCCCGGCGGCGCCGCACCGCTTGCTTCCACCGCGCTCATGACCCTCACGCTCGCCGAAGTCGCCGGTGTTCCCGAACGTGTCGCCTGCACACCTGCCCGTGCGGACGGCACGGTGAATCCCTACATTCTTTTCGCGCTTGATCTGGCAGGCGCAACAGAGATTTATAAAGTCGGCGGCATTCAGGCCATCGGTGCAATGGCCTACGGCACCAAGACCATCGGCAAGGTGCAGAAGATTGTCGGCCCCGGCGGACCGTATGTCACTGCCGCCAAGAGGCTCGTTTACGGCGAGGTTGCTCTCGATATGGTGGCTGGCCCGAGCGAAATCGCTGTTTTGGCCGATGAAACCGCCAATCCCTCACACGTCGCCGCCGACCTGCTTTCGCAAGCCGAACACGGCACCGGTTCCGAAAAAGCGCTACTGATTACGACCTCCGAAAAACTGGCCAAAGCCGTTCGTGCGGAACTCGATGCACAGGCCGCAACGCTGACTCGCAAAGGCCCGGTAGCCAAAGTGCTGGCGCGTGGCTGTATTTTGGTCGTGGTTCCAAACATTGGAAAAGGCATCGAACTCTGCAACCGCTTCGCTCCGGAACACATGGAAGTGATTGTAAAGAATGCTGAAAAGGTGGCTGAAAAAATCAACACCGCCGGCGCGATTTTCATGGGACCGTGGACGCCGGAAGCCGTTGGTGACTTTGTCGCCGGCCCGAGCCACGTTCTGCCGACCGGCGGGACTGCCGCATTTTTCTCCGGCCTGACGGTCGAAGATTTCCGCAGGCGCGTGAGCCTGATCTACTTCACCAAAGAAGACCTGAAAGAAACCGTTTCCGTCGTCGAAGCCTTCGGCCGTGTCGAAACGCTCGACGCTCACGCCCGCTCCGCCACCATTCGACTTGATAAATAAGGACCTTTCCGGAAAAGTGTGTCGCCCAAGTTTTTACGCGGGCCGAAAACGCCGATCTTGCATCCTTCACGACATGAGAACTAAAAGCTGTAAATTGTTTTTACCAAGTTTTTATGTAATTTTTCAATCAGGCTATAAAACAGCTTAAAAAGCATAGAATATATTCTGTAACCTGTTGATCAAGATTATTTTGTGAATATGACAATCCCATACTTTTAAAAGTATGGGATGAAGAGTCTTTTTACTCGGCTAGAAAACTCAATTTAAGTGACATATTTACGGCAGGAGCCAGAAATACTGGCGCGGTAAAAACTTATCCGATGGATTCCACCGTAATGCGGGTTTCGGCCTGTTTCCACTTTACTTCGAGATCGAAGAGGTGTGTGCCGTAGATGCGTTCTGGATCATTGGTCTGATAAGCCGGACGCGGGTTATAACTGAGTACATCCAGAATGAGCTGTTGTTTGTGTTTTTCCAATGTTTGGAAAATCACGGCGGCTTGAGGTGCGAAGGTGACGGTATTTTCCGGTTCGGGCGCTTTGTCGGCAAACGCACCGTGCGCGGTCGGAATACTGTCGGCGTATGGAATGTACGGCTTGATGTCTAGCACCGGCGTGCCGTCGAGGAAGTCGCCACCCGCCAACTCGAGCGTTGTTCCGCGGACACCTTTGAGTTCTACGACCGACAGTCCGATCGGGTTGGGGCGAAAAGGGGATCGTGTGGCGAAAACGCCGACGCGGGTGTTGCCGCCGAGCCGCGGCGGTCGCACCGTCGGCTGGAACGTTTCACAGATGCTCTCGTGAAACGCGAAGAGAATCCAAAGATGGGAAAACGCTTCAATGCCGCGCAGAGCCTCTTCAACATTATAAGGCGGCAGCAGTTCGAGTGAGGCGGTTGCGCTTTTTATCAACCCTGGCTGACGCGGAATGCCGAACTTTTCTTTGAAGCACGAGTGAAGTATTCCGATGGGTTCGATGTTCATGTGGATCAGCCTATGGAAAACTTTTCGTTTTCCAATCCAATATTTCCCGGTGGGCCGCGTTATGATGGACAGCATGAAAACAAAAACCATTCTGGCGGTGGGTATTTTTCTTCTGACGGGAATTGTTTCGGCGGCACAGCTTCAGCCGCGAGAATGGATGATTGATGGTGTGGCGCGGCAGGCGTTGGTTTGGATTCCGGATGTTGTGCCGAGCAATGGCTGCCCGCTTATTTTTGCATTTCATGGACATGGCGGAAACATGCAGAACGCAGCCCGCAGTTTTAGAATACACGAAGTCTGGCCGGAGTCAGCGGTGGTGTATATGCAGGGGCTTCCGACCCCCGGACAGCTGACCGATCCCGAAGGAAGGCTGAATGGATGGAATGCAAAGCCGGATGATCCGGATAACCGGGATTTGAAGTTTTTTGATACGGTGCTGGGCAGTATTCAAAAAGAAGCCAGAATTGATCCGGAGAGGGTTTACTGCACGGGTCATTCCAACGGAGGGTCGTTTACGTACTGCCTGTGGGCGGCGCGCGGTGATGTTTTTGCGGCCTTCGCACCGTCGGGAGCGTTTTCCCGCGATGGACTTCCAATGCTAAAGCCTAAACCGGTAATGCATATCGCAGGCGAAAACGATCCGCTGGTAAAGTTTGTATGGCAGGATTGGATGATGAAAGCAGACCGGAAACTGAACGGCTGTACAGAAAACGGTGTGCCGTGGGGATCGTCCGGCGATTTGACCGGTACTCTTTATCCGTCCGCAACCGGTACGCCGGTTGTGACGTTGCTTCATCCCGGCGGGCATACCTTTCCCAAAGAGGCGCCGGAGCTGATCATTCGTTTCTTTAAGGAGTATCCGCGCAGGTAATCAGCGGCGGACGGTCGGCTTTTGAAACGAGGATTTGAATGTCCAGGCCGCAGATGCGACGCAGGGCTTTTCCAAATATTGGAAGAAATCCGCGCTCGGTTTCGGTGTGACCGCAAAGAATGACGCCGACGCCATTCTGAACGGCGGCGAGCACGTCGTGGTGCTTCATTTCGCCCGACAGATAGCAGTCGGCTTTGATGCCGCGCAGCGCTTCAATTCCCGCACCTGCGCAGAGGGCGACGGTTTTTATTTTCTTTTCGACCGCCGCGATCTGAACACTTTTGAGCTTCAGCTGCTGCTTAATAATTTTTCCAAACGTTGGAAACGGGACCGCTTTCTTCAGTTTAATGATACGTGCGAGGCCCTCCGTTCGAATTTCACTCCCGAATAATGAAGCCAGCCAGTTGTTAACGCCGCCGGGCGCGGCATCAAGTGCGGTGTGCGGAGAGTAAACGCCGATGCCTTTCTCGATCAACCGCATGGCGGTGCGCGCCTGCGGGTTCGATTTTTCCAAGGTTTGGAAACTCCCAAAGAAGAGCGGATGGTAGGCGACAATGAAGTCAACTTTGAGGCGGATGGCTTCACGGGCGACGGCCTCCGTGAGGTCGATGGTGAGCAGAACTTTTTTGATGTCTCGCGCTTTGAGCGGTTCAATCAGCAACCCGGTGTTGTCCCATTCTTCAGCCAGTTCCGGTGGGGCGATTTTTTCCAAAGTTCGGATAAGTTCTTTGAGTTTCATGGGTCGCATTGTAGGCTCTGCGACGTGCGATCTCAAGCTGTGCTTGACTTGGGGCGGCAAAACTCCTAGTAAAGCGGTAATATTTAAATTAAATGAGGAACGGCGAATGAAGAAATGGAAATGTGAAGCCTGTGGATATGTCCATGATAGTGATGATGCTCCGGCCAAATGTCCGAAATGCGGAGCCCCTAAAGAGCAATTTGTGCAGCTTGACGAAGCTGCTGCCAAGCTGGTTGAGCGTTCACGCCATACTAATGCACTGCATTCCCGTGTGATTGATTTAGCTCGTCAGGTGGAAGCGGTTTGCAACGACGGTATTAAGGATGAACTGGATCCAGGCTGCGTGGATGTCTTTACCAAGTCCCGCAAAATGGCATGGGATCTGATGAAACTCGCCATGACCGAACAGCAGCTGCATATGAAAAAAGGCAAATGGGGTTGATTCGGGACTGAAATCCCAGCGGTCTTTTAAAAGCGTCCCGGTATTTTCCGGGATGCTTTTTTGTTTTAACGGCTCACAGAAAAAGAATTCCGGAATTCCCCGGTGCCGTTTTTCGACGAATTATAAACGGTAAAATTGTCCGGGAAAGCACAGTTTTGTAAGGATTATTTATTGATCAGAAGCTTGCAGGGGAAACGCCATCCTTTAGAATTCCCGCCTATTTTTGACCAACCCGATTGGAGTAGATTATGGCTGAAGAACTGCAACCGTTACTCGAACAGATCCGCAAGGAGGGCGTCGAGAAGGCCCGGAAAGAGGCTTCGGATATCCTTGCGCAGGCCAAAGAAAAAGCTGCACAGATGGTACGCGATGCCGAGTCGAAAGCTAAAGAACTGGTCGCCAAAGCCGAAACGGACGCTGAAGTCTATACGCAACGTTCTACAGCCACGCTGGAACAGGCAGCACGCGATGTGCTGATCACCGTTGGGCAGGGCATTGAAAACATCATCGCTGAACTGGTCGCCGAATCCACCAAAGAGGCGCTGAAGATTGAGGTGCTGGAGCAGATGATGGTGAAGATGGCGCAGGCTTGCGCCGCGAGCCACGGCGAAACGCGCATCGAACTGCTGGTCAGCGAGGCCGATCAGGCCGAGATGGTGAAATTCTTTGCCGATAAATATCGCGAGAAGATGATTCACGGCATCGAGCTGCACACCGACAAGGAAATTCTCAAGGGCTTTAAGGTCAGTTTTGCTGATGATCACGTTTATCTCGATTTTACACAGGAAGCGATCGCGGAATCTCTGACCGCGTTCCTTCGCCCAAAACTGGCCGAGATTGTCGGCCGTGTTGCCAAAAAAGCTGCTGAATAATGAAGAAGCACTGGTATCTGGTTGCGTCGCTTCCGACGTTGCGCCTCGGCGAAAAACCGCCGATGGATGCGGCGGCGTTTCGCGCCGCCTGTACCGGACACCTTTCCGATGAAGAAACCGCCGTCGTTGAGGCGGTTCTTGAAAATCGTGAACCTGCATCGGGCGCGGCTTCCAACCTTTGGAACGCAGAAGTGCAGTTGCGCGATGCCGTGGTGCGCGTGCGCGCCAAAAACCGGGGAACCGATGCGGGCCGCTTTATTCGTCCGCATGAAGGCTTCAGTGTTTCGATCGAAAAGGCGGTGACGGATGCGTTTACCCGGCCGAATCCGCTGGAGCAGCAGATGGAACTCGACCGCGCGCGCTGGGCGCTGGCCGATGAGCTGGCGTTGACCGATCCGTTTGGTTTCGCCGGAGTTTTATCTTTCGCTGCAAAAGTATGTCTGGCTGAACGCTGGGCGAAACTCGATGATGCCGCCGGGCAGGCGAAGGTGGAAGCGCTGATCGAACAGGCAACCTCTTTAAAAAATGAACAGGAAGCAGAATCATGAACTTAGGCAGGATTGTTGGCGTAAACGGAAACCTGTTGACGGTGGAATTTGAAAAACCCGTCATTCAGAACGAAGTGGGCTTTGCGCGGCTGGGCGATATTGCGCTGAAGGCGGAAGTGATCCGCATTCGCAACCGCCACGCCGAGTTGCAGGTGTTTGAAGATACCACCGGACTCAAAGTGGGCGATCAGGTGGAATTCACCGGCGGACTGCTTTCCGTAGAGCTCGGCCCGGGTCTGCTGACGCAGGTTTTCGACGGTCTGCAGAATCCGCTTCCGGCGCTGGCCGAAGAGTGCGGCTTTTTCCTGCAGCGCGGAAAATATATCAAGCCGCTTCCGCGCGATGTGAAATGGGTCTTCACTCCGCTGGTTAGGGCGGGCGACTCCGTTTTGGCGGGCGATGCGGTCGGTCAGGTTCCCGAAGGAATTTTCGATCATAAAATCATGGTGCCGTTCCGTCTCGCCGGACGTTTGACCGTCAAGTTTGTCGTGGAAGCCGGCGAATTCACCGTCGAGGATACAGTTGCCGTTGTGGTCGACGACAAAGATCGTGAACACGAAGTGAAACTCATGCAGGTCTGGCCGGTGAAGATGCCGATCAAATGCTACGCCGAACGTTTGCGCCCGACCGAGCCGCTGGCCACCTCTCAACGCATCGTGGACACCTTTTTCCCTGTCGCGCGCGGCGGAACCTATTGTATTCCCGGTCCGTTCGGCGCGGGCAAAACCGTTTTGCAGCAGATTACCAGCCGCCATGCCGATGTGGATGTGGTGATTATCGCCGCTTGCGGCGAACGTGCCGGTGAGGTGGTGGAAACGCTGCGCGAATTTCCCGAGCTGACCGACCCGAAGACGGGTAAGAGCCTGATGGAGCGCACGCTGATTATTTGTAACACCAGCTCGATGCCGGTGGCGGCTCGTGAAGCATCGGTTTATACCGGCGTGACGCTGGCGGAATACTACCGCCAAATGGGGCTCGACGTTCTTCTTCTGGCCGACTCAACCTCGCGCTGGGCGCAGGCGCTTCGTGAAATGTCCGGACGCCTCGAAGAAATCCCCGGGGAGGAAGCCTTCCCGGCTTACCTCGAATCGGTGATTGCCGCCTTCTATGAACGCGGCGGTGTGGTGAAGCTGCACAACGGTGAAACCGGTTCGGTCACCATCGGCGGTACGGTTTCTCCGGCTGGCGGTAACTTTGAAGAACCGGTAACGCAGGCCACACTCAAAGTGGTCGGCGCGTTTCACGGTCTGTCGCGCGCCCGTTCCGACGCCCGCCGCTACCCGGCCATCGACCCGCTCGAAAGCTGGAGTAAATACAGCAGCGTAGTGGATGCCGAAGAATTGGTGCAGGCGCGCCATTTCCTGCGCGAAGGCAGCGAAGTCGGACAGATGATGAAAGTGGTCGGTGAGGAGGGAACTTCCATTGAGGACTTTATCGTTTACCTGAAGGGGGAATATCTCGATGCCGTTTATTTGCAGCAGAACGCCTTCAACGATGTCGATGCCGCTACGCCGGTCGACCGCCAGAAACACGTTTTCGGGTTCATCGCTCGTTTTCTGAAAACCAGACTGAAATTCGAGAACAAAGACACCGCGCGCAGCTTCTTCCATAAGCTGACGCAGGCCACGCGTGACTGGAACCAGCACGCATTTGGTTCGGACGAATTTAAAAAACAGCAGGAGCAGCTCGATCACCAGATCGCGGAGGTTACGGATTATGCATAAAGTTTATCACCGCATTGAACAGATTGCCGGCAACGTCATTGTCGTCAGCGCCGAGGGAATTGTCTATGGCGAACTGGCACAGGTCGAGTCCGGGTTCGGCACGTCGCTGGCGCAGGTTATCCGCCTCGAAGGCAGCCGCGTTTATCTGCAGGTTTTTGCCGGCGGGCGCGGCGTGTCCACCGATTCAAAAGTGCGCTTCCTCGGACGCACTATGCAGATTCCGTTTTCCGAGAACCTGATGGGTCGCGTTTTTACCGGCAGTGGCGTTCCGCGCGATAACGGTCCGGCGCTCACTGAGAACCAGATTCCGATCGGCGGGCCGTCGGTCAATCCGGCCAAGCGCATTATTCCGCGCAACATGGTTCGTACCGGGATTCCGATGATCGACGTCTTCAACACGCTGGTCGAATCGCAGAAACTGCCGATCTTTTCGGTCGCAGGCGAGCCGTATAACGAACTGCTCGCTCGCATCGCGCTGCAGGCCGAAGTCGACATCATCATCCTTGGAGGCATGGGTCTTAAGCACGACGACTACCTCTACTTCCGCGACTACCTCGAAGAAAACGGCGCGCTCTCACGTTCGGTTCTTTATGTGCATACCGCCGCAGACCCGACGGTGGAATGTATGCTCGTACCCGACATTGCCCTTGCGACCGCTGAGCAGTTCGCGTTGCAGAACAAGCGCGTACTGGTGCTTTTGACCGACATGACCAACTTTGCCGACGCGATGAAAGAAGTCGCCATTACCATGGAACAGATTCCTTCCAACCGCGGCTATCCCGGCGATCTCTACTCGCAGCTCGCTTCGCGTTATGAAAAAGCTGTGGACTTCGAAGGCTCCGGGTCGATCACCATCTTGGCGGTCACCACCATGCCCGGCGATGATGTCACCCATCCGGTTCCGGACAACACCGGTTACATTACCGAAGGGCAGTTCTATCTCAAGAACGGACGCATCGAACCGTTCGGTTCGCTTTCGCGGTTGAAACAGCAGGTGAACGGCAAAACGCGCGCCGACCACCGCACCATCATGGACACCATGATTCAGCTTTACGCATCGTATAAAGAAACACTGGAAAAGCAGTCCATGGGCTTCCGCATGAGTGGTTGGGACACCAAGCTCCTCAAATACGGCGAACGCTTCGAAAAAGAAATGATGGCGCTCTCCGTCAACATTCCTCTCGAAGGCGCACTCGATCGTGGTTGGCAGATTCTGGCCGACTGCTTCGAGCCGCAGGAAACCGGGATCGCCTCGAAATTGACCGATAAATTCTGGCCCAAGAAGAATTAACCGCAAAAGAACGCAAGGAACGCAAAAAGGAGTTCGATTTTAACAGATTTAACGAGCGAAGCGTTTTAACGATTGATATGGCCAAGATCAAATATACGAAGAACGAGTTGAAGGCGCAGCGCGACGCGCTGACGCGCTTTCGGCGTTATCTGCCGACCCTGCAGCTGAAAAAGCAGCAGTTGCAGATGGAGCTGCGCGGACTCGAAGCGCAGATCGCCGAAAAACGCGGCGAAGAAGAAGAAGCGCGCACCGATCTTGCCTCGTGGGTGAAACTTTTTTCCGAGTCGTTCGATTTTACGCCGTATATTCAGGTGAAAGAAATCGAGCGCTCGACCGGCAACATCGCCGGGGTAGCGATTCCAATCTTTGGAAGCATCTCGTTTGTCGAAGAAACGCCCGACTTGTTTGAAACACCCGCGTGGGTGGACGGCGGGATTGATCTGCTCCGCCAGCTCATCCGTCTGCGCGTCGAGCGGCAGATTATTGAAGAGCAGCACCGTCTGATCTCGGCTGAACTGCGCACGACATCGCAGCGCGTCAATTTATTCGAAAAAGTGAAGATTCCTGAGTGTCGCGAAAACATACGCGTCATCCGTATTTTCATGGGCGACCAGCAGACTGCCGCTGTTGCCCGCTCCAAGATTGCTAAAGGCAAGAGTGTAGAAAAGGTAAGGTCAGCATGAGGAAGAGTGGAATGATGGAATGGTGGAATACTGGAATGGGGCAGGATTATGTCTGTTCTGGTGCTCCGGTATTTCCGTATTTCAATATTTCAATATTCCAATATTCCAACATTCCGAAGCGAAGCGACCGATGATCGTCAAAATGAAAAAACTGACGCTGCTGTGCACGCGCGACTCCCGCGAGGAGACGCTGGCGGCACTGCGTGATCTCGGCGTGGTGCATTTTCAGCACATCCAGCCGCCGGAAGGGGCCGATCTCGAGGAAGCCCGCAATCTTGTCGATCATCTCAACCGCGCGCTCGAAGTGCTGCCGAAACATCCGCATGTCAAGCCGTCCGGAAAAACGCCGTACGACACGGTCAAAGCGGTCTGGGAACTGATTCATCGTAAGCAGACGCTGACCGAGCAGATCGAAGCGCTTGAAATGGAAATCGGTCATTATGAACCGTTCGGCAGTTTTTCGCCCGACACCGTTCGCGATCTGAACGCCAAAGGCGTGACGGTGAAACTGTATAAAACACCGATTAAAGAAGTTCCGGCAGTTCCGGAAGGTGCGCAACGAATCGAACTGAGCCGGGACCGCTCGACGGTTTATTTTGCTTTGATTGGCCGGAACGGCATTTCGATGGATGCCGAAGAGATTCCGCTGCCGGAAACCTCGCTGGAAACTATGAAGATCCGGCTGGAAGAACTGCAGGCTATGCTGGTTTGGACAGAAGGTGAGTTTAACGGGTATGCCGGCGATCATGATGCTGTCGCTTCGCTGGCGGGCGAGGCGGAAGACCGTGTGCATTATCTCGAAGCCCGCACCGGCATGGGCGACACCGAAGACGTCTGGTATCTGCGTGGATTTTTCCCGTCCGAAAACGAAAAAACATTGCGCGCAACTGCCGTGAAAAACGGATGGGCTGTGCTGGTTGAAAAACCGTCGGCCGCCGATCTGGTTCCGACGCTGCTGCGCAATCCGAAATGGGTCAAGCCGATTAAAGCCGTGATGGATATGATCGGGGTTATTCCCGGCTATCACGAACTCGATATCAGTGCGCTGTTTCTGATTTTCCTCAGCGTTTTCTTTGCTTTCCTGATTGGTGACGCGGGGTACGGCCTGCTTTTCATCGGCTTGACGTTTTTTTTCAAACGGAAACTGTGCGGCAATGAAGCGGCCAAGCCGGGGCTGAATTTGCTGATGATCATGAGCAGTTGTACGGTCGTCTGGGGCGCGCTGACTGGTACATGGTTTGGTCTTACGCCCGATGCGCTACCCGCTCCGTTCCAAAGTATGCGCTGGAACTATCTGACGGGCAGTGATGAAACGGTGGCGCAGCACATTATGTTTGTCTGTTTCGTGATCGGGACGGTACACCTTTCCATCGCGCACATCTGGAACTTTTTCCGCAAAATCAATACATGGGGCTGTCTTGCCGATCTCGGCTGGCTTTGCTCGACGGCTACCATGTTTTTTGCGGTCTGCTACATGGTGCTTGGATACGCCTTTCCGCCGATCATGCTCCATGTGCTGACTGCCGGAATTATCCTGATCATCCTTAGTCTGATTCTGGAAAAATCCTGGTTCGGGCTGGTCACGCTGGCGCTTGATGTGATCGCCAACTTTGTAGATATCATCTCCTACGTTCGTCTCTACGCCGTCGGTGCCGCCTCGTTCGCCATTGCCAACTCATTCAATAAAATGGCCGTTGATGCGCTCGGGACCAAAGGTATTGTCGTCGGCGGACTCATCGCCGCGCTCTGCATCTTCGGCGGGCACATTTTGAACATCGTACTAGGTGCCATGGC
>Ga0172380_10002643_pt1 | contig 26881 bp, 39 predicted proteins | sample Leawe162metaG_FD_119747 | JGI IMG/M metagenome (GOLD analysis project Ga0172380, IMG submission 119747) | Leachate microbial communities from a municipal landfill in Southern Ontario, Canada - Leachate well 162 metaG | ecosystem: Engineered > Solid waste > Landfill > Unclassified | place...
GCCGCCGCTACTGCCTTATACGCCAACATGCTATCCTGTAATTCGCCGGCATTTACCGCTACTACATCCGTAGTCGGCGTTTCAAATCCAAATTCCCAATCTGACCAGTCAGTTATTCCTCCACCATCACCAATCTCCGTTCTATCCAAGCCATTAACATCAAACCATTGGCCTTTGGCTACAGTTCCACAACTCGGATTCGGAGTTACCCGCCGGCGGCGAAGCACCTTGTCGCCAAATGTAATATCGTTCACTTCCCAAAATTTTAATGCCTTTAAGCATTTCCGTATCCTTGCTACTTCCGCCCGTAATCCTTCCAAGGGATCGCGCTTTGATTTATAATTGAATACTGACATTATTTTCCGGCCTTATGTTAATGCCTCAGGATAAATCTGGACGGCACTCCCGTCATCTGTATCGCAATATTCTTCAGTAGATAATGTAATTGCCGGTGTAATTTTCACGGTTGCAATACCTGCCACCGCAGTTGCATTTTCCGTAACCCGATATGTATCACCGCCGATAGAAAATTTTGAATATAGATAGACTGTTTCAGTTGCATTACGAAATCCTGAAATTTTCAAGGTAGTATCATCTTCGGCCGGCGGATTCTCTGTATCTGTTAATAGCAATCCGGCATATTGCGCGGTTCTATACTTGACTTCTGACGTTGTTGCGCGTGCGAATAAAGTCCGATACATGGAATATGAACCGTCCTGCTCGCGTTCATACCAGTTTTCAAGAATAACTGGCGTATCGTATCCAGAAAGCGCGGTATCAAACGACACACTCGTAGTATAGGGATACAGACCCGCAATAGACGTGCTGGCAACATTCATCCAGCGCGAGGTTTCAATAACTGTGCCGCGAGCATAATACATCCAGGCATTTTCATTCTGCTCTTCAACCTCGTAATTATGCTTGACAACAAATTTATTACTTGCGGATAAATCGGTAAAAAATCCTTGTCCTAATGTCTGAATAATTACATCAGAACCTTCAAGGTTTTGCCCGCTGGCTGGCCGACTTTCATTCTTGATAACACGGAATGTGCCGGTTATCGCCGCGCCATTCATATAGGGATTGGTAACGCTCTTTACAGCATGGAGCGTATCAATTATACTCTCGGTATGCGTCCGGCCAATACCGTAAATAGCCCGAACCATAATCTTTGCTGATGGATTTTGCGGATCATCGTTGTATGCTTCCTTAACCCATAAGCCGTCTGCTATTGCTGTGCGCCATTTGTTTGCCATAATGATTCACAATCCATTTTAACGACGATATTGACCAACGCGCCACGATTCATATTGCGAAGGTGATAATGCCTCTCCGCTTTGACCGTATGCTGATAAATATTGGTCGTATTCTTCTTGGTTTGTAGCATACCGTTGAATATCATTAAAAGCACCACGTAAGCTTTGAAAACGTTTATCTTGTTCGGGAGTTAAAGGAATACCCCTTGCCAATCGTAAAGAAAAACGATCTAGTTTATCTTTAATGCCAGCGGAAACAGTCTCAAGATATTCACCACGCATTTCAACATCCATATCACGCATGACACTCATCATGTTCCATAAAAACGGCGTAACATTTGGCCCTGCCGGTTGCTCGGATGCTTGGCTTGCTGTTTCACTTTGATACGTCGTTCTTTGCGGAATGTTACGTTGAGATGGAGATGGAATCGGCCCTACGGGTTTCGTCGGATCAACCGCCGGTTTAGGAGTTCCGGGCCATCCTTGTAACGAACGTTGCATTGAAGAAATCCCTAATTCAGATGCTGGTCTTGGAGGCATAAAATTACCAGATGGTTTCGGTATCTGTTGTGCATATTGCATTTGATCTTCATACAAACTTCTAAAAGCCATATTGTTCTTCCTTTCTATTGTTACTTATTGCTGTATCCCATAATGCCGCCGGATTTTACGTGGCACAATATTGAATTGATATACAAACTCGCGCTCATCGCCGTAATCCGCATCGCAAATTTACGGCAGGCCAAAACATTAGTTAACGGCAATAATGCCAGTCCATTGTCATTCGCTGGCCGAATCGTGAATTTGTTTTCTGTTTTCCATGTGTCATTAATCTTGACATCTATGTTTACTGTAGCATAATCAGACGCATTATATTGATATACCAAACCGATTTGATCAACCACCAACGGTTCCGCTTCCTGCCCCACCAGCGTCCGGCTTGTGAACCTGAATCCGCTGGTATTATAATCGTAAAGTCCAACTTGTTCGCCAATATCAATAATAAATTTCGTCGCAGTTGTATAACCGATTATCCGCCGTTTTTGGAAATCAGCTTTTAACGATGTTACTGTCGCACTAGAAAACGCGCCTAAATTATTCCGTATCGGCAAAGTAAGTTCTTGTATCTGCTGGCCGTTATAAGCAAACACACCATGAGTATTCGCCCAAATCAGCGTGTTATCCATAACGATTACGTCCGCCGCTACCGGCAACCCGCTAGCCTGTTTAAGATATTCGGCAACAAAGCCATCTCCAGGATTATCCGCATTTCGGATGATATATATGTGGTCGGACTTGAATATAGCCACATTGTTGCCGAAAGGAATAACGTTGGTTATATTAGATGATTCGTAATCAACCGGAATATAACCCAAGTCTTGAATGAAATAATTTGAATCGTAATTTGGCGCACCGTAATAGAGCGTCGTGCCGCCGGCGGTTACATATCCCCAGAGTCGATTGTGGGCGTATCTCCACGTGCAAGTTGCCGGCGCGTATGTCGGTGCGCTTACAGTTGCTATGCCCGTCCACGCTGCTCCAGATGACGGCGAGGAGTCTGCATATAAATAGCCGTCTTTGTCAAGACCCATCCCGTATGCCTCTGGAGTTTGTCCATCAACAAGTGATTCTGGCGCAGCGTCTTTGGCAAGCGTAGCTGGAAACTTCTGTGCAATAGGCACCCAATCTGGTTCTAGATTCCCGCGAATTGGCATTAGGTTGTTCTCCTAGTATAACTACTGCCATCAAGGTTCATCGTAAATCCACCAAATTCTGCAATATCATCACGCGCCGCACGGTTCATCAATCGTTGTATGTCCACATCCAAAATTTGCATTTCAGTAACAGATGAATAACCGGCTTCCTGCAATCGCCGGAAAACCATCGTTCTCAGTAGTTCGTGATACTTGACTGGAATCGTTATTGTTCCGCTGGTATCATTTACCTCTGCCGGCAGTTTATAATAAAGGAATGTCAAACTATATGTATCATCAGGAGTCGGGGAAAGATAAAGATTCGTTCCCATGATATAGGCATACGTTGGTGCGCCGGTGGAAGAACCATCTTCGTAGAATGTAGATGAGTGCCATTGGTCAATGGTCATCAGTTCTATTTCGCTGTCCTCTGTGGTGTTGCGAAGACCTCCCTTAACACGATAAGGAGTGCAAAAATCAGACGGCAAAGCAACCGTGCGCGTATCGGCGGTGGTTGTCAGCGTCGCAGATGTGCGTAGGAATCCCCAGTTGCGGGTTACAGCAATTTCATTCTGCGAATCATTCAGGGCAGACCAAAAATCGTTGGCAAAGCGAGTATTGTCCGGGCCTTGTGCAAACCGATATTGCGCCGATTGCAGGAGCGTTTGTGCTGTTGCCATGATTGCTCCTTATTCATGTTTATAAATTATCGTAGTTAATGTCGTTTGAGCATTAGTAACAGAATTCGTTATAATCATATAAATAACTTCGTCCAAAACGCAATATCGTTGCCCATCGTTCGTAAAAGCCACCGCCCCACTGCTATCATGTCCATTCAATCGCGGGTAAAACGATACATTTGTGGAGATAGAATCGCTGTCAAACAAGACGGTTGACGTTTCCGACAATATGTTTGAGCTTATCAACCTCAAATCAACAGGCATCGTTGTTTCCGAAAACTTAATATCTATGCGTTCAATGTATCCTGTAATTTTAGGAGAATTAACTTGATTGGCAACAGCCGTTTTTTGGTCTGATTTCAAAACGACTTTATCCAATGAACCGGCTAACAACCATCCAGTTTCAAGTGTAAAAATTGAAAATATTACAACTAGAAATCTCATATTATTCCTTTCGGGTTTATTAGGAAAGGGGAGGGGAAATCTTCCTCCTCCCCGTCCTTTTACATGCTATACACTTGCTCTGCCATTACGGAGCCACATCAAACGCCGGCGAGCTCACCACAACGCCGTTGTGCTGAACGGTGTTGAAATACAGACCAGCCTGTTCGCCAGTCATCGTGATTTCCAGTGTGCTCAAACCGTCTGCCTTGCTCGTCCAAACGGCATAAGCCGTTGACGCTCCGCCGCCGGCAAGAACAGTAGTGCTGTCAGCCCCAGCAATTGACGTAACGTTCGTCCCAACTGCCGCTCCACCTGCCGACTCTGAAAGCCATCCAGTCAGATGTTGCACTCCGGCAATAGACGACTGGAAAGTAACTGTCGCCACCAAGGCAGCGGTTGTTACTCCTGAAACTTGCGCGATTGGAGCAACATAGTCCGTTGTGGACGATGCCACTGAAACGAGGCCCGCACCATTGGCTTTCAGGATACCGCTTGCATTTCCAGCACCACCATTCGCCAGAGGCACAACACCGTTCAGGTTGGTCGCACTCGCACTCACGCCACCGTTCAAGTCGCCGTCGGCAATATTGGTCGTCGCAATAAAGGCCGCTGAACCAGCAATCGTGGAATCGGCCGCACTCAAGTCAATACCACCGAGAACCGTAAGCATCCGGTCTGATGAATCAAACTTGAGAACGTTGGTATTGCCCTCGTCGTAGCATAGAATATCACCAGAGGCAGCATTTGCTCCGCCATAACCGATGAGCAGGTCTTTTACCAACTCAACACGACCCCTTTGAGTTCCAGATAATGTCATGGAAACCACATTCGTGCCAGTTCCGTCCTGACCATAGATAGCCGCACCATCAAAATATGCCGAGCCAGACACTTGAAGTATACCTTCAATCATCACGTCCCCGCCTGCCGGAGTAAGGGTAAGATCGCCGGATGCCGTATCAATTTCACCCTCAATCTGCACTTTACCATCACTAACCGTAAGGGCATATACGCCGTCGGCATCAATCACCAACGCAGCTTCATCGGCCGTATCGGCAGTATCGCCAGTTCTGGCATCGGTAATCTTCATAAGCGGCGTGCTGGCCGTGCCTGCCTTATTCGTCTGAGATATGTCAATTTCATTGCCCGAAAGCGTCATATTAATATCAACGTCGCTGTTATTGACTTCCAGTTCACCGTTTAGTGTAGATTTACCACCAACTGTTATGTTGGTATTAATCGTGGCATTATTCACAACCAAAGTGCCATTAACACTAATCGTGCTTGCGGTTATAGTTGGTGCGCCTATATTGCCGTTTTTGTCAATATAAGTCTGCGGATTTGCCTCTGTGCCATACCAATTCGCAATGTTGGACTTGTAATCGTTGGCTATTACATTTCCAGCAAGGAAACATGACGCACTCACCGCCGCCAAAAATATCAATGCTGACTTGTAGGGGCCACCACCAACACGACCATCTCCGTCTAAATCAGCACCGAGCGTCTTTTCCATCCAGTTCTTTATTTTACGAACCGTAAATGCAATATTGGCAACTTGCTTTCGTAAGTCATTACTTTTATCACCTATCACTTCTGCTGCTTTTTCAATCTTTATTTCTTTTTTTCCGCTCATTTTTCTATCTCCCTTTTGTGGGGTAGGCCGCCGGATGTTATTTCCGGCGGCCCTGACCTTTTTAGTTGTTGTTAATTACGGCGTGCCATCAGTGCCGTAAATCTGATACCAGTCATACGGAGCATGACTTAACCGGCATGTAATCGTCCACATCTTACTGCCATTACGCGCCGTAACTTCAGGCACAACATCGGGTTCCTGGCGCATGTAAAACCGGATAGGCTTATCTTCGCCTGTAACCCACCATGCCGTGCTAGATGACAGATAATGACCGATGAAATAATCCAACCCGCGAATGCGAATTGCGTTGGTTTCGTTGGTCGCTTTATACGGCGTTTCAATAGACTTCAATATCTCAATCGCTGTCCGCTCAAGAGCAGGCGGAATGATCAGCAATTTCGGCATCACCCGGACGGGATTACCTTGATGGTCTTTCAAACCACTAAAGTTATTAACCGCCGCCCAAAGCGAATCCGCTCCAAGAGTAACATCGGTAGACGGACGATTGGCTTGAGCTTCCCCGCCAGCACCAATAAAGGTAGCATGACTGGTAGCACAAAGCGTTTCGTCTGCCGTGTCGCTCGCGCCCACCGTGCTAACGGTGAACGAATTATTGAGGTCGTAAGCACCTTGCGTTTCAATGCGGTGTGCCATTGCTTTCCCCATACTAGCTGCTGTTTGCTCAATAACAGGGAACCGCGCATCATCCATTGATTCACGAGATGCAATCAAGGTGAAACCGTATTTAACGTGAGTCCACGTGCGAACCGGCCCTTCCTGGAACGCAGTTTCGGGAGCATTTTCATACTCACCAAGAACGTTCGGCATAGGCAATTCGCCATACAGTCCAACTTTTTCATACTGATTCTTTGACCCAAGAACCTCGCACCACCGATTTTTTTCTTCTGGATGCGCGTTAAGGTATTGATAAAACACCTTATTTATTCTTGCATCATAAAGATTACTAACATTTGCAGATACAATAGCCATAACTTATTCTCCTTAATTAATTACGATTGCAGAACTCTGGACTGCATACCACCTAAGAACCGGAAGATCACGCGAGGATTAGTATCTCCAACTGCGCTCACCAGTCCAACAACTTCAACCTTTTTTGTAGTCTCATCAGCAATATCAATATACCAATTATTGCCAGACGCAATAAGGGAATAACCCTTACCAATCTCTGACCCTAGCAATACATAATCGGTAGTATTGTTGATTAATGTTCCTTCAAACAGGTTGTAATCGTTTGCCTCATAATAAGGCACGGATGACCCTGCCGTTCCAGTAGCATCTTTAACTGCTACACCTACAATTTCGGTAGCATCAGTTCCGCCAGCCCAAACTTCAATTTCACCACCATCATAGACAAGCGGCGCACCGGCTTTATAGGTCTGGCCGGTCTCTTCACCCAACTCGCGCTCTTCTATGAATCCTTCTTTTGCTTCCTGTCTATAAATAGACAGGGTTCGTTTTGCATGAGTTTTCGCCATAGTTATTAATCCTTATTATGATTGCAAGGCTCTAGTTTGCTTGCCACCGAGGAATCTAACAATGACGCGAGGATTAACATCACCAACAGGGTCAATTAATCCAACGCACTCTACAATAGCAGGGTTATCCGTGCCAGTCGCAGTAACATCAACATACCAATCGTTGCCGGAAGCGATTAGTGAATAAACTGAACCAACTTCCGAACCCAATAAGGTATATGCGTCAGTTCCCTCTATCAGCGAACCTTCAAACAAGTTATAGTCATTCGCTTCATAATAAGGCACATCCGCCCCTGTAGTTCCAGTGGCATCTTTCACCGCAACACCAGCGATTCTGGTGGTATCAGTTCCGCCAGCCCATATTTCCAACTCTTTGCTAGTCGCATCATAGACAAGCGGCGCACCGGCCTTATAGGTCTGACTGGCTTCTTCGCCAGGCTCATGATCCCATATAATGCCTTCTTTGCCTTCCTGTCTATAAATTGACAACGTTCGCATTACTCGTGTCGTTGCCATACTTTATTCTCCTTCTTAATATTTAATTAGCAGGTTCATCAATAGAACTCCTGCTGGTAACTTCGCTGGAATCGTCTGACTCAATTGCCAGACCGCTTTTTCTAGCCATAGAACGGGCTTCCATTTTAGCATCATCTCCAGCTTTAACGTATTGTCGGGCTTGTTTTTCTCTTCGGGCATTAACCATGTGTTTCGGGCAACACATTAAAATCCTATCTCCCCTTATTTTCATCTGACCATCACCACATTTAGAGTTTTCAAGAGGATTGCCTATAATAGTTTCTTTGCCATTTGCAGGAATATATCCCTTCATAGCAAAATCACTCATTTCAATATCATCGCTTTTGCGCCCCCATCTGTATTCCAAATCAGGCCGTTTATTACCAACAAACCAGGGATCAACGTTGGTAAAATCTGCTACAATATCAGCTTTTTTAATTTTCTTTGCATCATTCATTTTGAACAGTCTCCTTAACCATTAGCATATTGCGGACGATTACGTTTAGCCATTTCTCGCGCTTTAGCCGGGTCAGACCAGTCAACCATCTCTTTCTTTGAAGAAAAGTGATTTTTCCCTTTTTCAATTACTTCACTATCATGCGCCCAATCTGGCAATTTAACACCACGTTGACCAGTTCTTGTTCCGCCAGTGTCTCCAGCTAAATCCCTTTCACGATTTACTTTATCACTCATTGCTTCACGTTTATTGTCTGCAACTGCTTTTCCGCGTCCAATCCATTCAATCTTCTGTTCAAATGTTAGATTCGCAAGATCGGGACGTTCATGTTCCAGATTTTCAACAGCGTTTAACAGTTTTGCTTTTTCAGGGTCAAGAGATACCGACCTTTTGAAAGCCCTATTTTCGGCATCGGCAATTCTTTTTTCATACTCTTGCCTTTCCAAATCACGGTCAAACGCCACATCCCTCACTATTTTTTTAATTGCTTCTTTCGGATCATCTTCAAACTTTTTAGCAACATCGTCCAAATACTCGTCAAAAGTTTTATGAGGAACATCAACAGTCTGTTGTGCTTTCTCAAGATTACGAGTCCTACTAATATATTCCTGATTATCTTTGAGCCGTTTTTCCAAAGCAATTTTAGCTTCTTCTGCTTCCTTAACTTTTGCTTGGAAATCAGCCTTTTCCTTTTCATACTGCTGTTGTAATGCAGTTATTTTATCTTCTGGTTTTTCCTCTAATTTTACCTCATCTGGCAAAATATCGGGCTGTCGTTCTATTACGGGCAATTCGGGCGTTTGATTTTGACCAACGGGTTGATCTTCATTTTCTTTGGGCATTTGCGTTCTCCTGTTTTAGCCTACGGGCATAGCTTCTTGTTACACGGGCACTTGACTTCCCGCCTGAATGTTTCCCATTTCGGCAGAAATAGCTTGACCAGACTCTTCACCAGGCGTGGGGGGCATAGAACTCGCCGGCTGCCCGTTTATAGCCGGGAAAGAGTTTATACCCCCCATCGCGGTTTCTGATCGTTTCAAAGATTCGGTCTGCATAATATGTTGACGAATAAAATTAACGTTTGGATTTTGTTCGCGCTGTGCCTGCCATTCGGCTTGACGATGAATGGATAAATGGACATCATGTAATTCGCCCATCTCCGGTTCATCCCACCGGCCATAAACAAGCAACTCATTGTTTTCCCACAAAGCAGCTTTAATTGCTTGGTCTTTTGCAGGAATAACTACAAGTTCTGCTGGATTTTCAATACCCATTGTTCGCGCAATCCGCAATATCAATCTAGAACGTGCAGTCTGGTCTTGTATCATACCAAATAGCTGTATAAGCCCTTGTATTTTTTCGGTTTTACTCATAACCTCCATGACGCCACGAAGTTCAACATTGTAAATATCATTCAGGTCAAATTGAAATTCTGAACCAACCTGTCCAATCTGGTCAGTTATATCTTCAACTCTCATAAATAAATGAACATATTGTGAAAAACGACGCATATACTCGCCTATTAACGCATCCTCAATAGAAGCCATATCGCTAAATATCGGCGTAGTTGCCGCTACTTTTGCACCCATATACTCACTCGCGCTTGTCCGACCACCCATAGCCGCACCGACAACCGCATCTGTGGTATTCATTATCTCGCGCACCTTTTGTTCGCAATATGAAATGGAATTCATAATAGTGCCAGTCATATCAGTAATTTTAAGTTCCATTAAAGCACTCTGAACGTCTCCGTCAACGGGAATAACGTTTGAATGTCCAAAATTATAATTATCCATTTTAACGCGAAGGGGATCACATACAATAGACCGCCTTAAATTCTTTGATCGGTTGTCAATCATTTGATTGACACTAACGCAAATCTGATCGTAATAAGTTTCAATCTTTTCGCCTAAACTGATAGGATACATGCCAATATCGTCTTGTGTCTGATGCGCGGCAAGAATAGGAATTCCGCTCGGAAATATATTAGCACGTATTTCAATAATGTCGCCAGATTCGGGATCGCCCAACATTCGCACGCGGCATCTAGTTTCAGCCCCATTATCGTCCCATTCACCAGTTTGCTTATTAATAGGCAGATTAACCCAATGAACCCAATGTTTATATTGTCCTTTTGTTCTATCCGTTAGTGTCCTATTAGCATTATCAAAACGATCTGATTTTGCACTAGTGAATTGTGTCGCATTTTGCGTCTCTTTATATTTTTCAAACTTGTCGTGAAGGCTCTGGTCGCCATCCTTCTCAAAAATCTTAATCTTGTTTTTCTTAATATCTGAAATAAGTTTTGTCCACGTAATAGGAGTCCGCACCGCAATTAATGGCTGTGCATCAATCGTATCAATGTTTTCGTCCAGATATAAAGAATCAAGCGGGATAAATTCAAAACGTGGTAAATTGTTTCTGGTAACAAGTTTGGACTTACGTTCTCCAGATTCTTTATCTCTATAATCCATATCTATGACTTGTTTATCCCATGGAATCCCAACAAACGCAGTCCCATTTTTATAAATATCATAAAGGCTTTGTTTAAGATTACCCTTAAAATTACTCTCCCGCATTGATTTTCGCACAAGCAATGTCATTATCTCTGCATTACGAGCCCGGACGGTATTCTGCCCCTCGTTGTCCATAATGCTGGTATAACCATAGGAATAATTTTCAACATTATCTGTCATGGTTTTAAAAGCCATAGACACGAGTTGATTAACAGATATATGAAAAACGCCAGTTGCTTCATTTGCTCTATTCTCTTCCTTAACAGACGAATCCGGTTTAACGCGATACATTTGGTCATTTTTCTGCCAGATTGATTCAAGTTCTTCCCTGTCGCTGATATTAGAAAACAAACTGCGTATTCTCTCTTTTGTCTTTTCGGCAATAGATTCGTTTTCGGCGTAATTAGGGAATAACTCTTGGAGTGTCTCGGCAGATGTTTCCGCCAAGTTCGGTGGCTGTGGTATTTCCGGCTCGCCTATCGCCGTATATGGAATATCAATGTTTTCCATGATTACAAAAAAACCCCGTCAAACATTTCTTTTGTTCAAAGAAACACAAAACGGGGTATGTTCCTATTTATCTAATAAAATGATATAACAGTAATCTAATAAAAAGTCAAGCAAAAAAATAAAATTATTTTCTCAATCCAAAACGCACAAAATATCCTTTTCTTCAATCAACCTGCATTTAGTATCATTCTCAACACAAATCATTCCTTTATTTGTCTCAAAATATACACGCTTTTCTGGTTTAACCATCTTGCAATCAACACCAGTTCTAACCACGGTTCCCCAAGATGCACCAGATTCAGTCTTATCTGATAAAACAATATCTCCTGTCCGGCCACTTGGCCTATCCATTCGTATCATAACCCATGCACCCATCGGTATTATACGCTCTACATTGCCAGCAACTACATCTATCACGATTGTTGCCAGAATGTATTTATCCTCGGTAATTGCCATATTGCGTTCATTAAACGGTAAAACGGTATATTCCTTCCAATAAAGAATCTGATCGCCTTTAACAATGTTTTTAACACCTTCTCCAATTTCAACCACTTCCGCCCGACTGCCGCGTTCACGATACACTTCAGGTATTATAATGCCACCCTTTTCCGCGATTTCATCTTCGCGCTTTATCAGCACGTGTTTTGCCAGGGGAATGAAGTTGTCGGGTATATTATCCATTTTTTGCCCTTTCTTTTTCCATTAATTCAATTTCCCTGCGTAGTTCTTTGATTCGTTGTAATATCAACGATATTCCATAAACTGTTCCAACTTGCTTGCCGTTATTAAAAGCATCACCTGTTATTCCTGAAAGACGATCGTATCCCTTACATAATATAAGCCAACTCATTTCAAGTGCCTTGAAACCATCTCCGTTAATAAATACAGCAATCTTTTCCAACTTATCTGCATCAAAATTTTCTAACATTTTATTTTTCCTTTCTTATCTAATGACAAATCCTTTCTTCTTATAAAAGAAATATCACATTCACTACCATCAACCATTTGGCCACTCCCCATAATTTCATAATTAAGACCATCCAGCATTTTCGCAATTTTATGTCTTTCCGCTGGTTCTAATGCCGGCCTGACAGTCATATCATATATAGTTATCTCTTTTCTTATCATTTTTAAAACCCTCCGTATTTACTTACATTCTGAACTTTTACATACACATTTTCAAATTTATCACCAAGATAAGGTGGATTCGCGCAGGCAATATATTCAGTCGCATCAATCAGGTGGTCGTCTTTATTCTGTTTAACCTCTTTGGCGTTATGTGTTTCGTTGCCAAACACCCTTTGAGATACTACGCACCGCTCCCATTCAAACTTCCATTTAACACATTTCCTGGAAATATACATGCGGGGCGCACCTGGCTTCCCCGTTACCATGTGCTTTCGGTTCGGGTCAATTCGCAACATAGCCCGTAAATTTTCAGCACGAGCTTCTTGTTTTAACGTAGTGCTTTCACATACGCGTAATCCATTAATCTGAAAAAAGAAACTAATAGGACGTCCCATTCCTCCGGCTGATTGAAAACTATGCCAGTCCAACCAAGTTCTTACATACCGCTGGCGCACGACCACTTCCTCATAGCGGTCATAATCCATCCCGCTTTTTTTATCATGCACACGCTCTATCAACTGCCGCTTATTACCACTCTGCTCAATAATAGCCGGTGCATGTTCAACCGCATCCTTGCCAGACTTATAATATTCGTCATACATAAATAAATCGCCGTTAGGACTCACAGCCCAAAAGCCAACGGCTGTTGGATTCTGATATCCATAATCAATAGACCGATAATGAGTCCATCCCCTTGTCTTAATATCATCGTATGTCCAGTCAATAAAATGAATGTCGCGTTGAACTTCTGGATAAAATAATCCGCTTACCCTCTGGAATAACCCATAGTATCGCGCTTCCCCTTCCCTTATCGCCTCTTGATCTCCTATTTTATGAGGGATCGTTATATGTTCCATGTATGCTTTTTTCTTCTGTTCTTTATCGTAAATATAATCAGGAACATCATCCACCGTGATGCGTGTTCTCAATACTTTATGTCCCCGCGTATTCTGCCCTGTCCAGATATCGTAAAGCCAACTATTAATTCCGGTATCAGGCCGGCCGTCCACTTTATGCGGCGTAAAAGTTAAATCAAAAAACATACCACCTTCTCCGCGATTGCGTTGATTTAACTCTGTAAAGAAAGATAATGGCATCTGTTCGTCGCCTAACACTTCTGTCGCTTGAACACCAGCACATACACTTGCTTTTTGCTCATAAACCAAGAAGATTATTTTACTACCGCATTTAAGAGTTATACGCGGATGAACATTCCACGTAGGTTCTTTTGTTCCACCAATCGTAGGAAGGCGATAATCTCCAAGCTGATTCGCCGGAGTCCACTTTTGAATAGCAGGCCAAAGGACATCTTTTAACTGTCCCCTATCATATCCAAGCACTACAAGAGTCTTTGGCCCCTGCCAATCATAGAATTTAATGCCATTCTTGAATATCTGCCAGTCCTCTTTACATGGTATAATTTTGAGGATTTTTTTAACAACACCATGCGCTGTTTTACCAACACGATTAGGAGAACAGCATATCCCTATACCGTGTTCCCTATCATTTATCCAATCTGCCGAACTGACTAACTGAAATCCGCAATCATGTCCAAATCTATCCTTGCCGTGTGGCGCAAAAAATTGTAATGCGTTTTCTGTTTTTTTTCTAACAAGGGCTTTTAACTCGCGCTCCAGCTTTTGGTTCTGCTTGATTTCTTCATAGGTAAATTCAATCAACTCATTTCCCAGCCAAAGTTGAAATAACTTTAATTGTCCTTCTTGTTCCATTATTTATCCAAACAATTATGCGCCCAAAACGCAAAAAATAAAATCAGTAATAATTGCCAATCATAAAATGCAAGAGCAAAAAAAACATGCCTATCAAACAAAATACTCCTGCAATTTTCTTTGCTTTTTGTATGTTTTTCATATTACGCAATCAAACTTCCCTTAAATGTTCTCATTCCGTTGACCGAATGTTTAACAGGCACATCCCAATCCACATACATATCTACTCCATACTTAATTGCCTGTTTTGCAAAAAAATAATCTTCCGTTGACATTCTATCTTTACCAATCATCTCCGGCCCGAAAAACCACGGATAAGGGATTTTATCAAATACATCCTTCCGAATAATAACCATTTCTCCGCCATTGGCGGCAATCTTTTCAACACCGGTTTTTTTAATAGCATCCTCGTTTTTAACTGGACGAAATGCGTCTTTATCAGGATCGTAATAATCACATACATGGCACATGAACGGATGGCACCTGCCACTAGCCCACCCACCAACAATAGGTAAATTATGGTTTATCAACTTCATAATATCACTAGGATTCCACGCAATATCGTTTGAAAGAATGACGAAGTAATCCGCCTCCCATTTCCTATATTCAGTAACTATCATTGTCAGGGCGTTACATGCCCACTGCGCGGTGCTGGCCGATAGCCGCACTTCCGCCCCTTCTGGAAACTTTGTTTTCCACAAGCTAATAGCGAACATGAATTTGCAGTCGTCGTTATAATTTGGAACGCAAAGTCCTATTTTCACGGATTTAATTCCTTTACTTCGCTGTTTATGTCAATGGCCGGTTGCGGATCATCATCATCTGTATCATCATCGCTTTCGTCAGTTTTACGCTTATATTCCGTAACCCGCATCTTTTTCTTGATTGAAAAGATAAGTTCGGTAACATTCTCATCCTTATGTTCGCTTGGTTCCTGCGCCTGTGTCCGTGCTGTTCCTGCGCTATCCATCAGGTGTTTGATAGAAGCCGCCTTCTTATCGTCTGGAATATTGTCAACATCCATCTTCTGCAATAACTCCACTACCCGACGTTCTGACATATCAGCAATGGCAAAATTCCGCCCAAGCCGCGCCGCTTCAAGTATATCACGATTATCAACTGAACACTGGCGCACGTAAGCTGGTGTTAAATTTAACATGCTGGCAATTTCCGGAGCAGTATAGAATGAATGTAGAAACGCTACAAGCCGAGACCGTCGGCGAGTATTCATAGACCGAAAGGTATCGCTTAAATTGTTTGGCTTTAATAACGCGCCCACATCACCGTGCGGCACAATGGCATCCGGGTGTTTGGAATAATTATATTTTTTAGTCAAGCCAATTCTCCTTTTCTCTTTAGGTCGCTTCGGGGGAATTACAAGACGTTCTTTTACCCAAGCTATCTCCTTCTTCCGAAGTTCGCGTTGTGCCTTGTTCATTATTAATTATCCAAGTTCTGTCTTTAATAGCCGCATCGCGGAGCATAATCCATGACTGACCGGGGGATTTTTGGCGGGTGAAGAATGTCTTGCCACTACCATGAAAATGTTTATCTGATTTCATCAGTAATCTATTTCGGAGGTAATATACTAAAACAATCAACATAAGTAAAGAAAAAAATAAAATAATTTTTTATTGACAAAAAAACAAAATCTGATATATTTCCGTTAATGAGCGCATGGACTTCTTTCATTGTTTGTAATTTTGCTCCCCGTCGTGGCATGATTCCTCCTGGCATCCTGCGCTCAAAACACGGCGGGGAGTTCTTTTATAACAAGGTAAAACGTTATGACGTTAAGTGAAATTGTTGCTGTCTTTGACGCAAAACAGTGTAGCAACGGATTTTTAGCTCACTGTCCGGCACATGACGATAATCGTTCATCACTTTCAATTTCACAAGGAAATAACGGAAACGTAGTAATTCATTGCTTTGCCGGATGTAAAACCGAAGATATCCTTGCCATAAAAGGACTTAAAATTCAAGATTTATTTAATAAACCACAAAACAATATTTCTCCAATACTGTCGGCCGCTACAGCCAAAAAGATTATAGAATCATACGATTACACCGACGAAAATGGCAAATTGCTTTATCAGGTTTGCCGTTATGAACCAAAGAATTTCCATCAACGTAGGCCGAATCCAAACAAACCGGGAACTTGGTTATGGAATATGAAAGACCAAGACCGCGTTATTTACTGTCTCCCTGACGTTATATCAGCAGTAGCGAGTAATAATCCGGTGTTTATCTGCGAGGGGGAAAAGGCCGTAAATGCCGCTAAATCAATAGGTCTTGTAGCCACATGTTCTCCTGGCGGCGCAGGAAAATGGCGTAATCAATATACTAAATACTTAAAAAATGCAGATTGTATAATCCTTCCTGATAATGACAAGCCGGGCATTAATCATGCTGAACGTATTGCCGCTTCTATTAAAAATGTTGCCAAATCTGTAAAGATTGTTCCTCTTCCTGGTCTGCCAGAAAAGGGCGATATTTACGACTTTATTGAAGCGCGGGACGCTCAAGAACCAGATGCAATACGCAATGAAATACTGAATATAATATTAGAATTTAAGCCAATCAATCAACCAAGTATATCAACTACAATAGAAGAATTTTACTACGATAAATACTCAAAAGAATATCTCTTATGCAATAAACGTAAGTCATGGCTTTCGTTATCCGAATCTCAATTCAGAAAAGAATTGGCATATCGCGGCATGAGAACGCGAACAGAAAAATGCGAAAATGTGTCTGAAGTGGACGAATTTATAATAAATCTTCGTAATACCCGCGATGTTGACTACGCCGGCCCGTTAGCTGGATATAATTCAGGACTGTATGAAATGAATGGATACCGCGTTCTGGTAACAGAATCTCCATCAATCATAACATCGGGCCACGGAGAATGGAATACAATTAAATCATATATATCAGGCCTTTTACGCGATGAACAGTATAATCAAGAGCAGTATTTGTTCGGATGGCTTAAAATCGCTTACGAATCGTTAGTATCAGGAATCCGACGTCCAGGGCAAACAATGGCAATCTGCGGCCCTCATAACTGTGGAAAATCGTTGTTACAGTTGCTTATCACTGCCATGCTTGGCGGTCGTTCTGCTAAACCATACGCTTACATGACGGAAAAAACGGACTTTAATGGCGAGTTATTCACCGCCGAACACCTTTGTATTGAGGACGAACCGGCAAGCACCGACCTTCGCACTCGCCGCTCCTTCGGCGCGCAAATCAAGCAAATAGCCGGATGCGAAACCCAGCGATGCCACGGAAAACACAAACAGGCTATAACTTTAACCCCATTCTGGCGGCTTTCTATCTCGCTGAATGACGAACCAGAAAACCTCATGGTCTTGCCCCCAATAGACAACAGTATTGAGGACAAGATCATTATACTTAAATCATCAAATTTTGATATGCCGATGCCGTCGGAAACAAACGAAGAACGCACCGCGTTCTGGAATACGTTAGTATCTGAACTGCCGGCGTTCGTCAATTTTCTCTCTCAATGGCAAATACCAGAGGAAATCAGAAGCAGACGTTATGGAATAACCCATTTCCACCACAACGACATTCTGCACGAAATAGACGCGCTTTCTCCTGAATTCCGCCTGCTCGCCATCATTGATAAAGACATCTTTGGCGAAGCAATACCCACTACATGGACCGGGACCGCCGAGGACCTTGAAACACACTTGACCACAAAGGGCGACATGCAATATGAGTCTCGTAAGTTACTCTCGTGGAGCAACGCCTGCGGCACATACCTCGGCCGCCTCGCAAAAAAATATCCACTGCGTTTCGCACAAAAGAGAACAATGAAAAATCGTATTTGGACTATTGAACCAGCCACCCTCCAGGCTGACGAAGAATAACAAATCTCAATAGCCGAATCGCACGAAAACACCCGCCAGTAGACGTTATTGTGTCAATAACACGCTTCCGTCCCGGCGGCGGCTATGACACCATGACACCCACCTATGACACCATGCTTCCAGAGGGTGTCATGCTTAAAATCCCCGCCAGTATTGCGTTTTAAGCGGCTTATGACGCATGACACCCTATTTCGTGGTTTAGGCCATAAAAACTATAATTCTGCCCTCTTTTTATATGATTTTACTCTTATTTTCTTTTGGTAGATTTCTACATATTTAAAATATGGTGTCATGCCGTCATAACAGCGTTTTTAGTCAATAGTATCAGGCCTCAAAGCATGACACCATGCCCAAAATGAGGGTGTCATGGGTGTCATACATGGTGTCATACCATCCTACAAAATTTTACCAAAAATCTAGGGGAGACAGATACTATATATACATAAAATACGGGCGGGATGGCCAAACCGGCATGGCATACCCCACCCCGCAATCATACACAAACCACGCCAGGCGCGACAGTTTGACTCTATTTGACGTTCGCGATCATGCTATTTTTGCATTCGCGCTTGTGCATTTTGTTCGCACCTAACAACTTACGTTATTTGCCACACGAAAAAAATAGTAGACATAACATTTATTATGCGACTCAACTTATATAATTACATAACAATCAATGATTTACGATGGCAGGATAAAGACGTATTATGCGACGTTACAAGGGCAACGCATTATAACGATCTTGCTATAATTATAACGATCTTGCTATCCGGGTTTCTCACGTTTGCAAAATTGATTATCATTCTTGCGAAAATGACAGTAAAAAACGGGTGTAACCCGCCATAAAAAATATCCCATGGGAAAAATTATCTTACGTAATCATCGCTCTTGTAATAGGTTGCATAACAATACCCGCGCCTGGTGGCGGAGTTGGCATGGTATATGCTCTATAAGGTGGTGCTGGCGCAAGGTGTGCTGGCCGCGCCCCCGGCGGAATCCGGGGAATCAGTGGAAGGACGAACTATGAAACATAAATATACAGTAGAGAGCAGAGACGGGCAAATTGATTGCGGGCACAATCACCAGACGGTTGAGGCGGCCATAAAATGTAGGTCAAAATTATTAGATGATGCCCGGTTTTACGAGGCAATAATACTGCGGGACGGTGTACGCGCAAACGGGATCGGCTTATGGGCAGATGGTGAGCCTAATTATTAACAGTGACTGGGTCAAAAATAATTGTTGACGCAATGTTACATTTTTGTTATATTGCTTTAAAAGTTTCAATCCGCGCATAGTTGTGGAATAGCAAGCAAGGAGGAAATAATGCAATTAATAATAAAAATAAATCTTGATAATGAAGCATTTTTTGAAAATGCTGGCGAAATTGACCGGATATTAAATCAATACGTAATCGGGCAAATTGCGGATGATTATGACCCCGAAATCAGAAAGCCATTGCTGGACATGAATGGAAACGTGGTAGGAATTGTCAAAATTACTCATTAACAGCCCGAAACGCGCCGCCCCCGGGCGCGTCCGGCGGTAAATTGCCGCCACTGATGAGGGACAGGAATCCTAGAAGGAGAAAAAAAAATGAACAACGATAACTTGGGCAAAATGGTAAAATGCAAGTTTGCCGGCAATTTGCCAGACTGCGACAAATGCCCACACGCGATCACACATGAAAAACGGGTGGAATGCATGGTCCCGCGTGATACATGCGTAAACGTTGACACGTATAAACATGAGGAGTCGGGGAATTGTCGCCCGAGGGAATAATCAACCGGCCTTCGGGCCGGTAATGCGGCCCGCCTAGCATAGTGTCAGGCGGACGGTGGCAAGCCCGATAAACGCAGAGTCAAGGAGATAAAAAAATGAACGGGATTGCACAAAAACGAAAACTGACGGCGGCGGACATAACGCCAGACATCAAAACGGCTGTCAACGCGGTCTTATTGGCGCGGATATATGCCAAAGTTAAGCGGGCCGATGTTGACAAAATTGAGCGGGCTGTTTTGGCTGAAGCTCCGTTGACAAATGGCCTGGAAGTGGAACACGGCCTGCCAGCGCGGATGATAACCGAACCAAAAGAAACCTATCTTTGCACGGACAAGGAAATTTTGGCCAATTACTATGCGGAAGTCAACAAGCACGAACGGCAGACGGGAATCAAGCCGGACACAATGCCAGATGATTGCGACCCGGCTTGCTGCGCGGAGGAGGTTTTGCGGACAGCGCAACACCTTTTGATCAAAGCCGCTGAACCCGTTTTTGATGCAACTCTGTATCAATTACTTTGCGCCGGTCTGTACAAATACCGCGAATATATTAATCTACTTTGCGGCCTGGTTGTCAATTTGCCGGACTTCAAAAACCCGTTAAAAGAAGCATAACAACAACATCCCGGCCATTTGGGTAAATAAGGAGATAAATAACATGAAAAACGGAGTGAGCATAAATTTTTTGAACGGGCAAAAAAAAGTATTATCCGAATTATGTAGTGTAAGAAAGCAAACTCGCAAAAATCGTGAAAGATATTACGCGCAAATAGAACTTTTGGAATATCTGATAAAAATCGCAGAAAAGGAAAATTAAGAAAAAAAGGAAAACATGAACACAGAAACGAAACACACGCCGGGGCCGTGGGTTATAGCGTGGGATTATGATGGCGGCATCTACCCGTTACACACTAATCCCAAGGCCATACCAAATGGAGCGGCAATCTACAAACCATGTATTGCGCGCGCGGAAAGGCGACAGGACACCCGGCTGATCGCCGCCGCGCCGGAATTGCTGGAGGCATGCAAATATGCGTTAATTATGTGCCAAAACGGACATACGGCCCAGGAATATTATGATTGTGCAAGTAAATTGAAGTCCGCAATCGCAAAGGCGGAAAGGGGGCAGGAATGAATCACGGCAACTTGCCCGAACGAATGAAGACGGGAACGCAAATTATCATCAACGGCCATGTCCGGGCAGTGGTGCGGGCGGGCCAGGATGACGACGACTGCCCGCTTTACCGGCTCCGGCATCCGGGCGGATTGACCGGAAACGGGGTCTGGACCGTAGATGCTTTGAACCAGATGGAGGCAAAATTACATGAATGAACAAAACAACAACGAAATCGGTATGCAATGGGGACGGGAGGGTCTGCACGTGGAACGGGGCAGGCGAGAAATCGCTGTCCTAGATTGCTACGATCTGGCCGTCCTGCATATTACCTACGGCGATAACCTGGACACTACGCCGGAGGGTTGGTATAAAACCAAGCGGGAACGGGTGCTGGACTGGCTACGGCAGACAAACGGAGGGCGGCAGGTGTGTCAAGGAGGGGGGAAACCCGATAAGCCCATATAAGGCATTTTAACAGGTGTTTTTTAATGTGAAGAGGGCAAAAAAGTGAATGAAAACAGGAAAAACAACAAAAACGATGGTTATTGCGGCATTTATCTGCGCTGTCCTCGGCATCCTAGCCGGGGAGGTGACTGCCAGCGGCCAATCTGCGACATATTACGCCAATTTGAAGGGGAACGGGGCCACGAACAAACATGCGCTTGGGTGCGGCACGGCCTTGCAAGGGTGTGTGTCCGTTTCCGACGACTCGTTAGAGCGGTTGCTGGACGCAATCGCCACCGTGGAAAGCGGCGGCAGGGCGGGGATCATGGGCGACAACGGCAGGGCGGTGGGAATGTATCAGTTGCACGCGGTAACCGTTAAGGACGTCAACCGGCGGTGCGGCACGGTCTATAAATGGCCGACGGACTGCCTAAATCCTACAACGGGGCGGGAAATTGCGCGAAAATATTTGCTTATGTATGCTCGGCCAGGGGCGACGCTTGAGACGCTGGCCCGCAATTACAACGGCGGTCCGCGTGGATGGCAGAAGGCGGCTACGGAGAAATACTGGCAGAGAGTCAAAACTGCGATAAAAATTCAGGGAAAATAATTCTTTTTTTTTGTTGACATAATGTTCCAGTTTTGTTATATTCGTTCTCAAAAGAAAGGAAAGGACTATGAGCAAAAAAGACTTTGAACTTTTGCATATTCGCTTGCCAAAAAAATTACTACGAATGATTGACGTTGAGCGGCAAAAATACTTGAGGACACGGACGGAAATTATCCGCGAGTGGCTTTGGGGGAAGTGCCTCGCCGCGCCGAAAACTAGGGAAGATGAACGATGAGCTACGAACTTGAACTCAAAGCCGACGAACGCGCCGTGGAGCAGGAACGCCGCTTACCAGTGGACACGCACGGCGATTTTATCACCGAGGACGATATAAGGGAATGGCATCGTGCAAAAAGAAAATATACCATTCCGGCGTGGTTGAATTGGTTGATCGGTGGTAAAAAGTAAGTGAAAATAAACCAAATAGGAGATAGAAGATGAACGAGAAAAAAACGATCGTAGTTGACGGGATTGAGTATGTTCAAAAGAAAGCCGTGTCCGACAAATATTATATCGTTAGAACATATTCCGCCGGTGTTTTCTTCGGAGAAATTATTAAACGTGAAGGACAAGAAGTTATGATGCGTAATGCGAGACGGATATGGTATTGGTCAGGAGCCGCCAGTCTTTCGCAGTTGGCAATGGAAGGAACGAAGAACCCTTCTCAATGTAAATTCCCCTGCCCTGTGGACGAGATAATTCTTACTCAAGCCATTGAGATTATCCCTTGTACAGAACAAGCGATTAAAAGCATAAACGAGGTGAAAATATGGAAAGAGTAACTTCTGGCTCTGGCTATGGCTCTGGCTCTGGCTATGGCTATGGCTCTGGCTCTGGCGATGGCTCTGGCTCTGGCGATGGCTCTGGCTATGGCGATGGCTCTGGCTATGGCGATGGCTCTGGCTCTGGCTATGGCTCTGGCTATGGCTATGGCTATGGCTATGGCTCTGGCTATGGCTATGGCTCTGGCTCTGGCGATGGCTCTGGCTCTGGCTCTGGCGATGGTGATGGTGATGGTAATAATTTGTAACTAAATAGAAAGGGCAAAATCATGTCAGAAACAAAAGAAATAACGCTGTTTGATAAAATTCAAGACCCGGTTCAAGCCATAGAGAAATTGGGCGAATGGATAAGCAAGTCCGGTTTGTTTGGGTGCGAGAAAGTTGAACAGGGGATGGTGCTGGCAATGGCATCGTTGTCGGAGAAACGGCCGATCACTGATATTTGCCGCCGGTATCACATAGTCAAGGGCAAATTGTCCATGAAGGCCGAGGCGATGCTGGCCGAATTCAACCAGCGCGGCGGACGGCATAAGTGGATAAAGTCCGATGATAAAGAAGCTATTATTTCCTTGACATTTGGAGATTTCAAAGATTTTCCGGTGCGATATGCCATTACGGACGCTGAACGTGCTGGATTGTGCGGGAAGGACGGGGCAAAACTACCTGGACAAAGCGGTATCGGATCGTGGCAGAAACAACCGGACGCAATGCTGAGGGCGCGGGTAACGAGTAAAGGAATCAGAATGGTCTGTCCGGAAATAGTGGCGGGAGTTTATACACCCGAAGAAGTTGATGACATGCGGCTAACTTTGCCTCCGGCAACAACCGCATCAGTTTCCTTTCTATCTTCACCGGCTATCCCGGTTGAGGCAATTCCAGAGACAGAAACACCGAAAGCAGAAGCTGCCATACCTCAAGAACTTGCTCTGATAGATAAACTTAAGCAAGCACTTGAACCAATGGAAGACGCCGTGAATGAATACATCCGCGATCAGAAATGGGTTGCTATTGAACAGACATTCCGCGATTTGCCAGCAGAAAAAGCGACTGCTATTCTAGAAAGATTGCCAATTTTTAAAATGAATGTCAGACGGTTTGCAAGTCAGTATAATTTAAACAAAAGCAAGGAAATGAAAAATAAATAGGAGGTAAATCATGTGTCAATTCAAATCGGCAATAGTCTTAAAAAACGGAGATGTAATTCATTCAGAATATACAGATTTACACGAAAACCTAATTGACATGATGGAAACCTAATTGACATGATGGAAATGTCTGATCGCGGTAACGGTGCTTTTGTGCGCGTGGAATTTATTCCGGAAGACAACAAATACGACAATCTAGAAACCTACCGACTGATAGTTGACCAACCAGACACACCGGAATGGTGGACGGAAAATGTTGTTAATCGCACGAAAACTTTTTTACGCGAAATTATAAAGCGCATGATTATCAGTTCTGAAAAAAAATGTCTTATTGGTGGACAATATATTTTAACTAAAGATGCGCGTATCGGGCGTTGTGTGGCCGTCAACGTGGTTGCAATGTCGGGATTGTCAAAATCGGCGTGATGTCGGGATCGTCAAAAGTCGGCGAGATGTTGGAATCGTCAAAGGTAGAAAAAGACAATAGGATAAAAAAATAAGATAGTTAGGAGAATTAAATGACTCCATTACATCAAAAACGACATCAGGAATTGCATAAATGTTTGGACGAATTAGTAAGCGACTTTATCCGTGAAGTTCCAGGCGCTTATTTGAGTAAAGCAACATTACTTGAATTAATGCGCTGGTCAAGTTCGCAAGCAAATAAACAAGAGGAATCCAATGGGAAACAAGTCTGAACATCATCCCACGTTTTCGCCAAGTAAATTGGACATCTTGGTGGTATGCCCGTTTTTCCAAAGTGCGCCGGCTGGCGAAGCGGCTGAAATGGGGACGCGGCACCACGCTTATGCAGAATCTCTTTTACGGCTTCCGCCTGGAACAGCGACACCAGATTTGCCGGCCGATGAAAAGGAAGCAGTAGAATGGTATGTGGATTATGTGCGTGCGACTGCCAGCGGAGAACTTGCCGTTGAGCAAAAGCTGGAATTGCAGGACGATAACCTGTGGGTGGTTACTTTTGGAACGCTTGACGCCGCCGCTGGGACGGACATTTTTGACTACAAAAGTGACCGCGAGGAACGGCCGCATACCTACCAAATGGCCGCTTATGCCCTGATGTGGATGAGGGCAAAAAGTATGCCAACGGTTACAGCGCATATTTGCTACGGCCGATTGCGTAAGGTGGTTAAGCTGTCATTCACCGAGCAAGAGGCGGCGGATATGGTGGAATTGGTGCAAGCTATTTATTACAACCCCGAACGCAAACACACGCCGTCCGAGTATTGCGGCTGGTGCGCCAACGCCACTACCTGTCCTGTTCTTTCCAGATGCACGGAAATTGTTGTTAAAAATACTGCGCCGGATGAAAATATTACGCCGTGGAATCCGGCGGAAGTAACCGATCCTGCTGTCGTTGGCCGCATGTTAAACATGGCGCGAATCGTGGCGGCGTGGTCAGATGCCGTTGAAAAACACGCTCGCCTGATGATGGCAGCGGGACAATTAATTCCCGGCTGGTCTGTATTGGAACGCGCCGGCGCACGGCAGATTAAAGATATTGTCAAGGCGTTTCAGTTGACCGGTTTGCCTGAATCTGCATTTTTACAGACGTGTAAAGTTGGCGTTGGCGAGCTTGAGGCAATCTTTGCCAAAGAGAAAGGTCTAAAAAAGGCAGAAGCTAAAAGGCAACTTAATGACCTATTGGCCGATGTGATAGAACGCAAAAAACCGTCATTAATATTAACGAAAGAAAAATAAGGAGTCAATATGAGCATACGACATCAGTTTAACGACGAAGATAATCGCGCCAGTTTTGTCAAACCCGGCGTCTATCCGGCGACCATCGTCAGGGCAGAGGAAACCATCAGCAAAGCAAGCGGGAACGAGATGATTAAATTGGCGTGGAAATTGGACACGCCGGCCGATTGGGTGTGGGATTATCTTACATTCAGCAGTAAAACAACCTGGCGCGTTAATACTTTCTTGAAAGCATGTGGTATTGCGCCGGAAAAAGGCAATGACATTGAATTAGTAGCGGATGAATTGGTGGGGCTTCACGCCTTGCTTGAGTTAGAAATTGAGGAAGATAGAAACGGCCAAACGCGCAATCGCGTGGCGCGATATGTTGCCGAAGAATCGGAAGTGCCGGATAAGGAAAAGAAAGAAAAGAAAGATAATTTACCATTCTGACCGTGAAATATACCTTTCGCAATAAACAATGCCTCCGCGCTGTTCAATCCGGCACGGAGTGCGTTCTAGGCAAACCGGAACTGAAAGACTTTCTGTGCCTGCGGATTGATTCGCGGGAACAAGCTCCGCTTGTATTTGATAGCGAGTATGTAAAGTCAGAGCGCGGTTGCGTTCCCGTTTTTGACTACGCGCTGGAAGGCGACCAAAACCAGTTTTCACTGGAACGCAAAAGCCTCGCGGATTTTATTCAGTCGGTGGTGTTGTCAAAGTCTTGGAAACGCGAACTTGAAAAAATAAGGAAAGCGCAAGAGCGGCTTTTACCTGTCGTGTATATTTGTGAATTCAACTTTGATGAAATCCGTAAGTATGACTACATGCAATTCCATAGCGGACGAGTTACGCCGCAGTTTGTATATCGTCGTATTGCCGAATTGATTTACAACCTTAACGTGCATGTTGTCTTTGCCGACAGTCGGGAGGGCGCGGCATACGCTATTTGTTTAATTCTTAAACGCCGGTCAAACGAACTCGTTAAAACATCACCGCGAGAAGAAGGAGAAAAATGAAACATTACGATTATATGACAGGTTACAAGGCAACGGACAAAGATATGCAATGCCACGGAGACGGTTCGGTTAATTTCCAGTTTGAAATTGGTAAGTGGTATAAGCACGAGGGAGAAATTGAGCTTTGTAAAAAAGGATTTCACTTCTGCAAATATCAAAGTGGCCCGTGGGCTTACTATACAGATAGCGGGACGAGAATTTTTAAAGTAGAGGCCAAAGGTGTTGTTGAAGAATATATCCCTGGTGCAGATTTAAAATTTGTTTGCCGTGAAATACGATTAACCGAAGAAATAAAAAGAACCGGCGATTGCAATGCCGGCAATGGCAATGCCGGC
>Ga0172380_10002644_pt1 | contig 26876 bp, 20 predicted proteins | sample Leawe162metaG_FD_119747 | JGI IMG/M metagenome (GOLD analysis project Ga0172380, IMG submission 119747) | Leachate microbial communities from a municipal landfill in Southern Ontario, Canada - Leachate well 162 metaG | ecosystem: Engineered > Solid waste > Landfill > Unclassified | place...
CGGCGATCGCGCGACGGCCGATGTGGTTGAGGCCGTCCGTGAGCCCCAGCGTCATCGTCGTCTTGCCCTCGCCCTCGGGCGTCGGCGTGATCGCCGTCACGACGATGAGCTTCGCCTGCTGCGCGGTCGCCGGGAACGCGGAGAGCGGCACCTTCGCCATCGCCCGCCCGCGCGGCTCCAGGTCGTCCCACGCGAGCCCCATCGCTCCCGCGACATCGGCGATCGGACGCATGGCTCGCTCCCTGCGCACCCCGGGGCCCGTGCGCAGCATGCGCCGGGGCGGGCCCCGCTCGCCAGCCTCCGCTCGCCCCGCGCGAGTCAGGACATAACGCGTGAACGCGGACGAGGCGCTCGGCCTCGGCACGCCCCTGTATCACAAGTGTGAACGTGGCTATAACGCAGGTGATACGCACACGCAGCCGAAATCCCGCGGCGATCCAGCGGCGAGTGACGGCTGTGACCGTATCAGAGGGAGCCACAGTTGGCCGAGTCAACGTTCGGGAAGGATGGGTCCATCGGTCGAGGGCTGAATCGTCGCGCGTTTCTCCGGTCCGCGGCGGCGGGTGGCGTGGGTGCCACAGCGTTCCTCGCGGGCTGTCGAAGCGCGACGCCGGCGCAACCCGGAGCGGCCGCACCGGGCGGTGCGGGGTCGTCGCCCGCGGCGTCCAGCCTCGGGCTGTTCCAGGTCGCGGAGGGCAAGCGGGGCGGGACGATCACCGACATGGCGACGGAGCCGACCACGGGCTTCGACCCCCATGCCACCTCTGCCTCGCAGAGCAACCAGGTCTTTGAGGCCATGCACATCAAGCTCATCCGGCACGACTACCGGAAGGGCTACAAGACCGGCGCCGACGCGCTCATCGGTGAGCTTGCCGCGAAGTGGGAGTCGCCGGATCCGCTGACCTACAACTTCGTACTGCGGAAGGGCGTGAACTGGCCGGACCAGGAGCCGATGAAGGGTCGGCCGATCACCGCCCAGGATGTGAAGTACTCCTTCGATCACGCCCTGCTCCCCACCAGCCAGGTCCAGGAATACGTCTACGGCAACATCGCCTCCGTCACCGCCGTGGACGATGGCTCGCTCACGATCAAGCTGAAGCAGCCCAACCTCTTCTTCCCCAGCGATGTCGACTCGCTGAACTCGATGATCCTCCCGAAGGGCATCTACGAGTGGGCGGGCGGCGACATCAAGGGCGCGGACAAGGTGCGCGGCGGCGGCCCATGGATGCTGGAGGAGTATCGGGCGAACTCCGTGATCCGCTTCACCGCGAACGAGACCTACCGCAAGGTCTTCGGCGTGCCGTACTTCGACCGCCTGAACATGGCCATCATCGCGACGGGCGCGCCCCGGCTGCAGGCCTTCGTGGCGAAGAACACGGACTTCTTCAACCCGGCGGCCGGGCAGCTGGAGTCGGCCAAGAAGGCCCGTCCCGACGCCAGGGTCGTTGACGACGCGTTCCCGGCATCCGGTGGCACCTCGGTCTCGATCAACCGCAAGGAGAAGCCGTTCGACGACCTCCGCGTGCGGCGCGCGATGTCGATGGCGATCGACCGCGAGGGCTGGGGGAAGGCGCTCCAGGTCCCGTACAAGTGGGAGTGCGGTCCGATCTCGTGGGGCTACCCGGAGTGGAAGGTGGACCCTGCTCAGATGCCGGCCGAGGTCGCGAAGTGGCTGAAGTCCGACGTCGCCGAGGCCAAGAAGCTGATGGACGCCGCGGGCTACAAGAGCAACGCCGAGATCCCCCTGAACTACTACCCGTACAGCCCGGACTACACCCCGCTGGGGCAGTTCATCATCGACTCGTTCGGGAAGATCGGCCTCAACCTGAAGCCCCGGATCCACGAGTACAACAACTGGCTCGCCACCGTCTTCATCGGCAAGTACAACGGGCTGATGCATAACCCGGACTCCAGCATCGACCGGCCGTCGCCGCAGTTCGCCGACCGGCTGCGCAAGGGATCGGCGCGCAACCACTCGTTCATCGAGGACGACGAGACGCAGAAGCTGCTCAAGGACTTCTGGGGCGCCAGGAGCATCGAGGAGGCAAAGGCCGTCGGCGTGAAGATCCAGACGCGCTCGGTGGACGACGTCTTCTCGGTCTACGGGCCGATGGGCGTCGCGCCGCACTTCTGGGATCCGTCGGTCCAGAACTACGAGGGCCAGTGGGCATTCAACCACCAGTACGCGTACAAGGACGCGTACTACTGGCGGACGTAGCCGTGCGTACGTCGCCGTAGAGGCGTACACCGCGTGAATGCTGTCGCGCGGAGCTCGCGTCCCCCCGCGGGTTCCGCATCACAGCCCGTGCCGCGGCGGCCCGGTCGCCATGCGCGACCAGGCCGCCGGCGGCACGCGTCATCCAGCGTCGCTGCCGCGCGCTGCCGAACGGGGGAGACGAGCCGCCGCGAGGATCGCGCGGCCCAGGTACGGCACGCCCTGCCGGATCGGCGCGGTGTGGATCCACTCGCGCGGCGTGTGCGCCTCGCCGCCGGTCGTCACGCCGATGCACGTCGTGGGGTAGCCCGCGCCGAACGCGGCGTTGGCGTCCGTCGACCCCGCGGTGAACTCCGGTGCCGGCATCCGCAGACCACGACGCGCTCCGACCACGGCCTGCACCAGTGGGATGTCCGCGGACAGGCTGCCGCCGGGCCGCGCGCCGATGCGCTTGAAGCGCACCTCGGCGGCGGCGCCCACCGCGCGGCGGACCGCGGATCGCACCGCGCGGAGCAGGGCGTCCACGTTCGCCGGCTCCACCGAGCGGATGTCCAGCTCGAAGGCCGCGTCCGGGGCGATCGTGTTCACGCTGCGGCCCCCGCGGATCACGCCCACGTTCATCGTCGTCTTCGGCTGCGCGGCGGGGTCCGGCATCAGCGGCTCCAGCGCGACGATGCCGCGCGCCAGCAGCGCGATGGCGTTGCTGCGCCCGTATGCACCCCAGGAATGGCCGCCCTCGGTCTGCACGCTCACCTCGTAGCGGAGCGAGGCGACCGCCGCCGTCTGCACACGGTGCAGCGAGTGCCCCTCGATCGCGATCACCGCGTCGAAGTCCCGCGCGTAGTCGTTGATCAGCCGGCGCGCGCCCCGCAGGTCGCCGCGTCCCTCCTCTCCGACGTTCGCCGCGAAGATGATGTCGCCCGCGCCGCGCACGGCGGATGCCTGCATCACCTCGGCGACCCCCAGCATCGCTGCGACGCCGAGGCTGTTGTCGCCCACGCCGCGTCCCGTGAGGCGGCCGCGGCTCCGCAGCACCGGCGTCTCCCGGTCCGGGAACACGGTGTCCGTGTGCGCGCAGACCAGCAGCCGCGCGCGGCCCGCCTCGCCGCGCCGGATGGCGACGACGTTCGACAGGGCGTCGATGCTGAGGTGCGACCAGCCGCCGATGCCCGCGAACCGGTCGTGGACGTACTGCGCGCGGGTGCGCTCGTGGAACGTGGGCGCGGGAATCTCCGTCACCTGAATCGTCTCCTCGATCACGCGTGGCACGGCGCGATCCAGGGCGCGCTCATAGGCGGTGGGGGTCATGGCTCCTCGCATCCTGCCGGGGGCGCGGTGGGGCGTCTCCGGCGCACGCGTGTGTTATACACGGGTGGGCGTGGCGAGCGCATTCGCGGCCGGGCGCGGACGAGCAACTTCGTCGCGTGGCCCCCCGCGGGCTACACTGCCGACCGAACCCGCGCACCGACCACCCTCTGACGGGAGAGGCCCTCGACATGATCCGACCAGTTGCAGCGTTCGACCGCCTCGGCACGGAGACGGCGTTCGAGGTCCTCGCCCGCGCCCAGCAGCTCGCCGCCGAGGGGCGGGACATCATCAACCTGGGGATCGGCCAGCCGGACTTCCGCACCCCGGACCACATCGTGGAGGCGGCCAAGCGCGCGCTGGACGAAGGCGCGCACGGCTATACCGCCGCGGCGGGCATCCCGGCGCTGCGCAAGGCGGTCACCGTCGACCTCCACAAGCGCCACGGCGTGGACGTGGATGAGCGCGCGGTGCTGATCGCGCCGGGCGCGAAGCCGATCATGTACTTCACGATCCTGATGTTCGGGGAGCCCGGCGCGGAGATCCTGTACCCGAACCCCGGCTTCCCGATCTACGAGTCGATGATCGCGTACACGGGAGCGAAGCCGGTGCCGATCGAGCTGCACGAGAGCGCCGGGTTCTCGTTCGACGCGGACCAGGTGCTCTCGCGGGTGAACGAGCGCACGCGCCTCATCATCCTCAACAGCCCCGGCAATCCAACCGGCGGCGTGATCCCCGCCGCCCAGATCGAGCGGCTGCTCGAGGGCCTCGAGGCGTACCCGGACTGCGTGATCCTGAGCGACGAGGTCTATAGCAAGATCCTCTACGAGGGCCGCAAGCACGTCAGCCTGCTCTCGTATCCGCAGATCCGCGACCGCCTGATCGTCATCGACGGGTGGAGCAAGACGTACGCCATGACCGGGTGGCGGGTCGGCTACGGGATCTTCCCGGAGGCGCTCTTCCCGCACGCGGAGCGGCTGGCGGTCAACTCCTACTCCTGCGTGAACGCCGCGACGCAGTTCGCCGCGCTCGCCGCCCTCGAGGGCCCGCAGGACGACGCCGCACGCATGGTGGCGGCGTTCGACGAGCGCCGGAAGCTGATCGTGCGCGAGCTCAACACCATTCCCGGCGTGCGCTGCGCCGACCCGGGAGGGGCGTTTTACACGTTCCCCAACATCACCGGGACCGGCCTGGACTCGCGCACGTTCCAGCGCCGGCTGCTGGACGAGTCGGGCATCGCGGTCGTGTCGGGCACCAGCTTTGGCGCGCTGGGCGAGGGCTACGTGCGCTTCTCGTACGCCGCCTCCACGGAGGCGATCAGCGAGGCCATGCGGCGTCTGCGCACGTTCGTTGAAGCGAGCGCGGTGAAGTAGCCACGCGTTCGCGCGTCCACGCCGGCGAGGAGGCAGCACCCATGCGCGTGAACACCACGAAGGCGAAGCTCCTGGGCGGCGGGGTCGTCTTCGGCGGCATCGTGAGCGGCTTCTCGCCCGAGACCGTGGAGCTGCTCGGCCTGATCGGCTACGACTTCGTGTTCATCGACTGCGAGCACGGCTCGTTTGGCCTGGACCAGGTTGAGCAGATGGTGCGCGCCGCCGAGGTGGCCGGGATCACGCCGATCGCACGCGTCCCGGATCACCAGGACGCCACCATCCTGCGCATCCTCGACCGGGGGGTGCAGGGGATCATCGTGCCGCACGTGAACACGGCCGCGGACGCCGTGCGGGTCACCACCGCGGCGCGGTACTACCCGGAGGGGCACCGCGGCGCGGGAGGCGGGCGCGCGCACGACTACAATGTGCACGCCTCCCGCGTGGACACCTCGCGCTGGCTGAACGAGCAACTCCTCGTGATCCCGATGTGCGAGGAGACGGAGGCCGTCGCGAATCTCGAGGCGATCCTCGCGGTGCCGGGCGTGGACGTCGTGCACGTCGCGTCGGGCGATCTCGGGCAGAGCATGGGCAACCCGCCCGCCGCGGAGGTGCGCCGCGTGATGGCGGACGTGGTGCATCGCGTGCGGGCGGCCGGCAAGTACGCGGGTGTCGGCGGGAACGCGCCGTCGGATCCCGATGGGGTGGCGGCGCTGATCGCGGAGGGCGCGTCCTTCGTCACGGTCCCCGCTCTCGGTCTGTTGCGGCTGGGCGCCGAGGCGTTCCAAAACGGGGTGGCCGCTGCCCGGGAGCGCCGAGGGGCGTAGCCGGCCCTCGATGCGGGCTAGCCGGGCCTGCCGGTCGACTGACACAATGCGCAGCATCCAGCCGGCCCGGACTCGCGCGAGGCACGCGATGCGCGCGCCACGACACGGGCCGGGTGAGCGGGAGTGCTCGGTCCCGGAGGGCCACATGCCCTGGGTGATCCTCGGTCTGCGCCTGGTGCTCGCCGGGATGTTCGCATTCGCCGCGGCGATGAAGCTCGGCGGGCTGTCCGAGTTCCGGCGCGCCGTCCGCGACTTCGGCGTGCCGGACCGCGTGGCCCCGCTCGCCGCCGTGCTGGTGCCGCTGGCGGAGATCGCCGTCGCCGCCGCCCTGCTCCCGGCGGGCTCCGCCGCGTGGGCTGCAGGGGGCGCCGCCGTGCTTCTCACCGCCTTCACGGTCGCCGTGGCGATCAACCTCGCGCTGGGACGGCGGCCCGGCTGCAGCTGCTTCGGCGAGGCCTCCGCCGGGCCGATCGGTCCGCGCACCATGGCGAGGAACCTCGCGCTGATCGCCGTCGCTGCGGCCGTACTCGCGGCCGGCGATCGCACCGCGACGCTGAGCGCCGTCGCATGGCTCCCGCACGCCGGAATTGCCGGGGTCGCGTCCCTCGCCGCGCTGTTCGCGGCCGTGAGCGTGCTGGTATGCGTGCTGGTATGGAGGACATCGCTCGCCTCGCTCGTGGGCGCCCTCTCCATCCGGGACGTCCGGGGTGCGAACGCGCTGGCGCCGATGGGCCGCCCCGCCCCCGGGGGACCCGCGCGGTCGTACACACCACGGCCCGGGCCGGCCGGCGGACTGCCGATCGGCTCGCCCGCCCCCCCGTTCACCCTCGGCACCCTCGACGGGCGCACCGAGTCGCTGGGCGCGTTGCTGGGGGCGGGGCGGCCGCTCCTGCTCGCGTTCGTGGATCCGATGTGCGCGCGCTGCGGCGACCTCGCACCGTGGTTCGCGAAATGGCAGCGCGAAGCGGGCTCCTCCTACACGCTCGCGCTGATCTCGCGGCTCTCCGCCGCCGAGAACCGTGCGAAGTGGGCGGACCGCGGCCTGCCTCCCGTCCTGATCCAGGACGGCCGCGAGATCATGGACGCCTACCTGGTCACGGGGACGCCAAGCATGATCGCCGTGCTCGCGGACGGCACCATCGGCAGCGCGGCGGTGCACTGGAACCCGGACATCGAGGCACTCGTCTCGCGCTTCACCGGCGCCGCCGGTGAGGCAGCGGCGGGCGCGCCGAACTGGTGAGGCTGCCCCAGCCTTCGCTTCGGGCGGATGCCGCGGCGGTCGCTCCTCGTACCGCATTCCCGGCTCTGGCGGCCTCGCCGTTTCCACGTTCCGGCCCGGAACTGCTAAACTCGCGCCGCTCATTACCTGATGGTTCAACGACCAGACCTGCGCCCTCCGGGCGCACCGGATTGGCAGGGGTGTCATGGCGGGGTTTCTCGATCGTGTGCGCGTGCTGGACCTGACGCAGGGGATCGCCGGTCCGGCGTGCACCAAGCTGCTGGCCGACTGGGGCGCCGACGTCGTCAAGGTCGAGGAGCCGGTCGAGGGTGACGCCTCGCGACACTGGGGGCCGTTCGCCGGCGACCAGGAGGGGCTGGAGCGCGGCCTCAACTTCCTCTACCAGAACGGCAACAAGCGCAGCGTCACGCTGAACATCGCCACGCCCGGCGGGAAGCGCGCCCTGGATGAGCTGGTCCGCTGGGCCGACATCGTGGTGGAGAGCTACGAGCCGAAGACCGCCGAGGACCTCGGCCTGACCTACGAGCGCATCTCCACCGTCAACCCGGGCGCCATCATGGTGTCGGTCACCAGCTTCGGGCACAACGGCCCGTACCGGGACTATGAGGCGACGCAGATCGTGGAGTACGCGCTCTCCGGCGTCATGTACCACATCGGCACGTATGACCGGGAGCCGGTGATCCACGGCACGCCGCAGGGTGAGTACATGGCGGCCATCAACGGCGCCATCGGCGCCATGGCGGCCCTCCTGCACCGCGACGCCACCGGCGAGGGCCAGCACGTCGACATCTCGATCGTCGAGTGCCTGTCGATGATGCTCTCCGCCAACGAGTTCTCGGCGTACGCCTTCGCGGGCGGGGTGCCTCGTCGCACGCCCCGGCGGCCGGTGGGGGTCAACCAGATCGTCGAGTGCGCGGACGGCTACATCGTCCCCATCGCGCAGCGCGACTGGGAGATGTTCGCGGCCTTCCTGGAGGCGCCGGCGCTGCTGGAGGACCGCTTCCTGGACGTCACTCAGCGCTTCCGCCTTGGCGAGGAGGTGGTGGCGATCATCAAGGAGGCCGTGGCAAACAAGGGGCGCTACGAGCTATTCCACGGCGCGCAGGCGCTGGAGCTTTCCTTCGGACTGGTGCAGGACACCGCCGACCTGGTCGCCTGCCCGCAGCTGGAGTCGCGTAACTACTGGGCGCAGGTCCAGCATCCGGAAGCGGGGGAGCTGCGGTACCCGGGCGTGCCCTTCCAGCCGTCCGTGTCGACCTCCACCCCGCCCGCCGCCGCACCGCGACTGGGGCAGCACAACCAGGAAGTGCTCGAGGGGGTGCTGGGGCTCCCACTGCAGGAACTGGAGCGGGATGGCGCGTTCTCCCGGTGAGCCAACCGAGGTGGCGTTCGCCCAACCAGTGCCATTCGCACAGGTTCAGTGCCTGTCTGGTGCGAATGCGTCTGCTTGTCAATTTGGAGCGTATCGGCTAAGAACGTGGTACCGGTGAAGGGCTGCGCCCCGGGGGGATTCGGCACACGTCCGAACCAGGCGCGGTCAGGGGCAAACCGGACCACGAGGGCGGCGGGGTTACCGCCGTCGTGGGTGGTGCGCATGTCAGTGCGTGCCGCAGAAGGAGGGGCTCTGTGATCGGTTACGCGATTCGACGCGCGTTGCTGTTCTTCCCGACGATCGCCATGGTTTCGATTATCGTGTTCTCGCTGCTGAGCCTGGCTCCGGGAGATGCCGCAACGATCATCGGGCAGGACTCCTCGCCCGAGAAGATCGAGGCGCTCCGCGAGTCCCTGCACCTGAATGACCCGATCCCCGTGCAATACGGGCGATGGCTCGGCAGCCTCGTCACCGGGAACCTCGGGAAGTCGATCTTCACCGGTCGTCCCGTCATCCAGGACATCACCTACCGCCTCCCGACGACGTTCGAGCTCGGATCGATATCGCTCTTCCTCACCGCCGTGGTCGGCTCCACGATCGGCATGATCTCAGCCGCGAAGCCGGAAAGCATGGTGGACCAGTTCTCCCGTGCGTTCGCGATCCTGGGCCTGTCCCTGCCGCTCTTCTGGGTGGCCGCGATCGTGCTGGTGGTGCCCGCGCTCCGGTTCCACTACAGCCCGCCAGCGTTCTACGCCGGCCCGTTCGAGAATCTCGCGGACAACCTGCGGATCCTGATCCCCGCCGGCGCCGTCCTGGCATTGAGCGGCATCGGACGCATCTCGCGCCTGATGCGGGCGACGATGCTGGACGTCATGAGTCAGGACTACATGCGGACCGCGCGGGCGAAGGGGCTCAAGGAGTCCACGGTGCTGCTCCGGCACGGCCTGCGGAATGGGTTGATTCCCGTGGTCACGCTGCTGGGCCTGGAGGTGCCGTTCCTCTTCGGCGGCGCGGTGATCATCGAGCAGGTTTTCGCCATCCCCGGGATGGGCAACTACCTGTACGACGCAATCAACAAGCGCGACATCATCGTGGTGATGGACCTCAACATGTTCATCTCCTCGATCGTGCTGATCTCGAGCCTGGGCGTTGACCTGACGTACGGCGTGATTGACCCCCGGATGCGTATCAGGGGCTAGCCGCCAGCGTCCAACCTCCGACTGGATTCGTGACTCGCACGAAGGAGCGAAGCAATGCAAGAGGGCAGTCTCGCCGGGTCGAGCGCGCTTGAGTTCAACGAGTATGAGAAGCGGACCCGCACCCAGCGCATCGTGCGCGTGCTCGTGCGGAAGCGCCTGTTCACCTTCAGCCTTCTGATGCTGCTGATCATCGGCGGCGCATCCGCTGCCGCGCCCTGGATCGCCCCGTACTCGTACGTCGCCACGGACACGGCGAACACGCTGTCGTCCCCGACCAGGCTGCACTGGTTCGGTTCGGACGTGGTTGGTGCGGACACGTTCAGCCGCGTGCTGTACGGCGGGCAGGTCGCGTTCTCGGTCGGCGGTCTGTCGTCGCTCATCGCCACCGTGCTCGCACTGATCTGGGGACTGACCTCCGTCCAGATCGGCGGCTGGTTCGACAGCATCTTCCAGCGCGTCGTCGACGCCTGGCTGAGCATGCCGTTCCTCGTCGTGGTCCTGACAGCGGTGGCGCTGTTCGGCCCGGGACTGTGGACCGTCATCATCATCCTCGGCGTATCGCGGAGCTTCGGCATGTCGCGCATCGTGCGCGGCTCTGCGCTCCGTGAGAAGAACATGACGTACGTGGAGGCCGCTGAGTCGATCGGCGCGAGCAACGCGCGCGTCGCCATCCGGCACGTGCTGCCGAACGTGCTTCCCGTGGTGATCGTGTTGACGAGCCTCTCGTTCGCTCAGGCGATCCTGGCGGAGGCGTCCCTGAGCTTCCTCGGCTGGGGCGTTCCGCCCCCCAAGCCGTCGTGGGGCTCCATGCTCAGCGGCCAGGTCATCCAGTACATGTACCAGCAGCCGTGGCTGGGCGTGTTCCCGGGCATCGCGCTCACGGCCACCGTGTGGGCAGGCAACCTCGCCGGCGATGGCCTGCGAGACATCCTCGACCCGCGCCTGCGTGGGCAGAACGTCTAGCCGGACCCAGGCGGGGCCGGACGCGCAGAGGCACACGAGGGACACACGAGGGAGGAGCCGACAGGCTCCTCCCTCTCTCTCCCCTGCATCTCGAGCAGCCCGGCGGTGAGCCGGTGTCCGAATCGCGCCCAGGGCTTCGGGTACCGCGTGCGCGCCGGAGCCGGCGCAGGGCTTGACGGCACTGGACACCCCCTATAGCGTCACGCACGCGCGTCGAGGGCACTTGCCTCGGCGCGCCTGATATAGCCAACCCGGCGAGCAGATGAAGAGCCCTATGACGACTGTCGCATTGCAGGATCTCGCCGTGCTCGAGTGCGGCACCCGGCTCAGCGTCGGGATGTGTGGCAAGCTTCTTTCCGACCTCGGCGCCCGTGTCACGAAGGTCGAGCCGATCGACGGCGACCCCGCCCGGCGCATCGGCCCCTTCCCGGGCGATGTCCCGCACCAGGAGCAGAGCGGCCTCTTCGCGTACCTGAACCAGGGCAAGCGTGGCATCACGCTCGACCTGGAGACGGCCGCGGGCCGGTCCGCGCTGCGCCGCCTCGCACCGAGCTACGACATCGTCATCGCCGGCGGGAGCTACGACGAGCTGGAGCGCTGGGGCCTGCTCTACGACTCGCTGGGAGACGTCAAGCCCGGGCTCATCTGCACCGCCATCACCCCGTTCGGGCTCACGGGACCTCGCCGCGCCTTCGCGGATAGCGAGATCGTGGTCACCGCGCAGAGCGGCATCGGCTACTACGTCCCCGGGCCGGTGCCATCACTCTCCATGCCGCCGGTCATCCCCGGGACGCACCTCACCGCGTTCTGCGCGGGCGTGCAGAGCGCGACCGCGACCATGGTGGCCGTCACCGGGCGGTCCGAGGGCCGCGGCCGGCAGGTGGACGTCTCCGAGCAGGAGACCTTCCTCGACAGCCTGCGCATGTACCTGAGCACGTACGCCTACGAGGGCGTGGTCCATCCGCGCGGGGCCGCCGAGCAGGCCGTCGCCATCCGCGGCCAGACGGGCCAATGCCGGGACGGGTACATCTCGAACGTTCCCGGCCCGCAGTCCACCGACCAGGCGTGGCTCGCGCTCGTGGACGCGATGGACAACCCGGAATGGGCCACCGACGTCCAGATGTTCGACCTGGAGTACCGGCGCGCACACGCCCCCGAGATCATCGCGCGCATCAACGACTGGACCATGAGCCTGACGAAGGACGAGGTCGCGCGGCGACTCCAGCTGCGACACCAGACCTCTCTGCCCGTCAACGAGATCGACGACCTGCTGCGGGACGAGCAGCTCGAGGCGCGCGGGTACTTCACCAGCATGGTGCAGCCGGGCCTGGAACACGCGCGCATTCCCCTGAGCCCGATCCGCTTCGATGGCGCGTCGATCACCAGCGGGGCCCTGCGCGCCCCCCTCCTGGGCGAACACAACGCCGAGGTCCTGTCGGAGGCTGGCTTCTCTGCCGAAGAGCGCCTGTGGTTCGAGCGCTCAGAGGTGATGTAGGAAGGTGGATGCGGTGACGCTGCCCCTGGAAGGCATACGTGTCCTCGACTTGACCTGGTGGATCGCCGGGCCGCTGGCCACCACGCAGATGGCGATGATGGGCGCAGACGTAATCCGCCTTGAAAGCCGCGCCCGGCCGGACAGCATGCGCCTGACCACGCCCTTCGCGAACGGCGAGCCGGGCGTGAACCGCAGCGGCCGCTGGAACAGCCATAACTTCAGCAAGCGCTCGGCCGCGCTCAACCTCACCAAGCCCGAGGCACAGGCCCTGGCGCGGCGCCTGGTCGCGCAGAGCGACGTGGTGTTGGAGAACTTCGCCGCGGGTGTGCTCGATCGCCTCGGTCTCGACTGGGAGACGCTGAAGGCCGCGAACCCGAAGATCACCCTCTGCTCCGTCTCGGTCGTCGGCCGCGATGGCCCCCGCAGCTCGTACATCGGCTTCGGGCCGGGCGCGATCGCGTACTCCGGTCTCGGCGCCGTCACCGGGCACAGGGGGGGCACGCCGGGCACCATCCCGCCGTTCCTCGCCGACTACACCACCGCGTGGCACGTCGCCCTCTCGGTGCTCGCCGCTCTGCACGAACGCAAGCGCACCGGCGTGGGCCGCCGCATCGAGCTGTCGATGGTCGAGGCGCAGGCGAGCCAGCTGCCCGAGGCATTCATCGACGCCTCCATGAACGGGCGCGTCGCGAAGCCGAAGGGGAACGACCATCTCTCCGTGGCCCCTCACGGCTACTACCCGTGCGCCGGGGACGACCGCTGGATCGCGATCTCGGCGGAGAACGACCGGCAGTGGAATGGGCTGTGCTCCGTGCTGGACGGGCCGGAGCGGCGCCTCAGCGGCGACGCCCGCTTCGCGGATGGCCTTGCGCGCTTCGAGCACCGCGACGAGCTGGACGAGGTGATCGCGGGCGTCACGTGCGCGTTCGCAGACGCCGACCTGGAGGCGCGCCTGCAGGCCGCGGGCGTACCCGCCGGCATCGCCATGACCCCGGCCGACCTGTACGTGGACGAGCACCTGAAGGCCCGCGAGGCCTTCATCAGCCCCGCGCACCCCGAGGTGGGCCCGTACCCGATGGCGGGCCTGGCGTGGAAGCTCTCCGACGCCCCGCCGGTCATCAAGCCCTCGCCGTTGCTGGGGCAGGACAACGCGTACGTATACGGCCAGCTGCTGGGACTGAGCGAGGCCGAGATCGCGGCCCTCGAGGCCTCGGGCATCGTCGCCTGACTCCGTCGGCGTGACCTGTGAAGAAGCCCGCCATTGGCGGGCTTCTTCGTGCCATCGAGGCGAGCGAATGCGCTATCCCCAGCCGCCCCCGTCGCGGAACTCCCGCGGCACCGGGCTGCCGTCCGGGAAGGTGTTCCCGACGCCGATCGGGTTCGACCCGTGCAGGATGCGCATGCCGTTGTCGGACAGCATCGTTCGCTTCTGCGCGTCGCTCAGCAGCGGCAGGTTGAGCACGATATCGATCTCGTTCTTGCGGTTGCCGTCGAACTCGTGCAGCGGGAAGTTCGTGCCGAACGCGCAGTGCTCGGCGCCGACGCGGATGATCAGCCTCGAGAGGTCTGCGGCCAGCTCGGGGTGCTCGGCGACGCGAGGCAGGACCACCGTCATGTCGAAGAACACGTGCTCGAAGCGGTCGGCGAGGTGGTACGTGTCACCCATCATGTCGTTGTAGCCGCCGAGCGCATGGGCCAGCACCACGTTCAGGCGAGGGAAGGTCTCCAGCGTCTCGCGGAAGCGCATCGGGCGGCCCCAGGAGTCGCCGGTGCGCGGGCTGAGACCCATGGCGCCGCTCCCCCCGGACTGCGCGAACAGCGGCATGTTGATGGACTGCATGAACTCGTACATCGGGAAGAGCCGGTGGTCGTCCGCGTGGTGGTGCGTCTGCACGCCCAGGAGCTTCACGCCGCGCGCGCCCTCGTCCCAGCGGTTCTGGACGTAGCTGGCGAGGGCATCGCCGGACATCAACCGCGGATCGACCATGATGAACGGCACCAGCTCCGGGTGCTGCTGGCCGACCCAGCACGCCCAGGCGTTGTTGTGATCCATGCGGCTGAGGAGCTTGTTGTCCAGCGCGAGGCCGGAGTTGCTCTCCCACTGCGGCGTGCCGTAATCACCCCGCTCGCGCAGCGCGCGTTCGCGCATCTCGCGCGTCGGCGTCACGGCGAGCGCCGAGCAGTACGAGACGCCCGCCGCCTTCATCCCCGCGAGGTGATCCTCGGGGACTCCCGTGTATTCGATCTTCGGCGCGTGCCGGGTGTGGAACTGGCGGAGTGCCTGCCGACCGATCTCGGGCGTCCGGAACATGTGCGTGTGGATGTCGACGATCGGGTAATCGGGCATTGCCGCTGGTGGTCCTTCCCTGCCGAACGGTCACTGGACTGGCGGCCGGATCGTAGCAGCGGGCGCCGTTCGAACAAGCGCGCGCGAGGGCTCGTGCGCACGGGGCGGCGCGCGAGGCGAGAACACGTGCGTGAGCGCCGGGATGGCCACGATGAATACGAAGGAGCCCGCCATGCGGCGGGCTCCCGTGCAAGGCTTCCTCGTCTCCGCGCGGCGCGCGGAGAGCGTGCGTGCTATCCCCAGCCGCCGCCGTCGCGGAACTCGCGCGGGACGGGGTTGCCGTCCGGGAAGGTGTTCGCGACGCCGATCGGCTCGGAGCCGCGGATCAGCTTCAGGCCGTTGTCGGACAGGATCATCCGCTTCTCCATGTCGGTGAGCAGCGGGAGCTCCAGCCAGATGTCGATGTCGCGCTTGCGGTCGTGGTTGAACTCCGTGAGCGGGAAGTTCGTGCCGAACGCGATGTGCTCTGCGCCCACGCGCCGGGCCATCTTCGCCAGGTCCATCGCCAGCTCGGGGTGCTCCGCGACGCGCGGCGTGACCACCGTAGTGTCCACGTACACGTTCTCGAAGGTGTCGACCAGGTCCAGCAGGTCGCCCATGGTGTTGTTGTAGCCGCCGAGGGCGTGTGCCAGGATGACGTTCAGCTTCGGGAAGTTCTCCAGGGTCTTGCGGAACTGCCGTGGCCGGCCCCACACGTCGCCGGTCCTGGGGTTGACCTGGACGCCGTTCTGTCCCATCCCCGTGCCGCCACCGGACTGCGCGAAGAGCGGCATGTTGATCGACTGCATGAAGTCGTACATCGGGAACAGGCGCTTGTCGTCCGCGTGGTGGTGCGTCTGCACGTTGAGGAGCTTCACGCCCCGGGCGCCCTCATCCCAGCGGTTCTGCACGTAGCTGGCCAGGGCGTCACCGGCGATCAGCCGCGGGTCGATCATGATGAACGGGACGATCTCGGGGTACTTCTGACCCACCCAGCAGCCCCACGCGTTGTTGTGATCCATGCGCGTGAGGAGCTTCGCGTCCAGCTTCAGGCCGGAGTTGTTGTCCCAGACAGATGTTCCGTACTCGCCGCGCTCGCGCAGGTCGCGCTGACGCATCTCACGGGTGGGCGTCACGATCATCGCCGCGGAGTAGGAGACTCCGGCGTCCTTGTGCCCGGCGATGAAGTCCTCGGGGAGACCGGTGTACGGGATCACCGCGGTGTGCGGGTTCCGCCAGAAGGCTCGCTGCCCGACCTCGGGGGTCCGGAAGAGGTGCGTATGGATATCGACGACTGGGTAATCAGGCATGCCGTGTTCCTCCCGGCGGGCGTTTGAGATAGCGGCGGTATGGTACCAGCGAACGTCAACCGGACCGTAATTCGGTGCGGCGCGGCGAGGGATTTGGTGGGCGCTGGTTCTGGACATTCCCGTGGGGGCAGCGTACAAACGTCTCGGCGCTCGGGGCGGAGCGCCGCCAGCCGGCGCGTGGGCCGTCCCCGTGACGGTCGCCCGCGCCGCGCAGCCATCGGGCATCGGTCGTGCGTGCATGCCGCCGGGACGCGAGTCCGTGCGGCGCACGGGCCGCCGAAGCGATCCCGTGACTGCATGAGCCGCCAGACGCGCATTCGTTCGCATTGATTGAGGAGATGCAGCATGCCGCACCCACTCGACGGAGTGAAGATCATCGAGATCGCGACCTACGCGCCGGCCAACATGGCCGCGGGCTGGCTCGCGGATCTGGGCGCCGACATCATCGTCGTCGAGCCGCCCGCAAACCGCGCGCTCGGCCCCGAGTGGGACAAGAGCGACCGCATCCGCCACCTGGAGAACCGCAACAAGCGCGGCATCGGCCTCAACCTGCGCGAGGCCGAGGGGCAAGAGATCCTGCACAAGCTCGTGAAGGACGCCGACGTCCTCATCGAGGCGAACCGCCCCGGTGTTGCCAAGCGCCTCGGCTACGACTACGAGACGCTCTCGAAGATCAACCCGCGCATCATCGTGCTGTCCTCCACCGGCTACGGCCAGGAGGGTCCATTCAAGATGCTGCCGGGCCACGGCAACGTCTGGGAGGCCACCGGCGGCTGGCTGCTCGCGCAGTCCCAGGGCCTGGGCAACATGGCCGGGGACTTCACCGGCAAGCCCTGGCTCAACCCCTTCAACCTTGCCGACATCAAGTCCGCGCCGTGGATCCTCGCGACGATCCTGACCGCGCTCTACGTGCGCGAGAAGACCGGCGAGGGCCAGTACTGCGACACCGCGCTCTTCGACGCGGTGATCGCGGTGAAGGACCCGGAGAAGGATGCGCGCGGCGGCGACTACCTCCGTGCGCCGCGCCCCAGCTGGAACAACTACGAGTGCAGCGACGGCAAGTACATCGCCTTCGCGGCCGGCGAGGCGATCCAGTGGGCGAACCTCTGCAAGGCCATCGGCCTGGAGCAGTACACGAACGATCGCGGCAACCTGAGCCAGGAGAAGTCCGAGGAGATCATCGCGGCGATGGCGAAGGTCTTCAAGGCGAAGACCCGCGACGAGTGGTTCGCCGAGCTGAGCCAGTACGACATGGAGGTCGCGCCCGTCCTCACGCTGGAGGAGTCCGCGAACCACCCGCAGGTCAAGGCGCGCGAGATGCACGTGGAGGTCACGGACGACGCTGGATACCGCCAGGTCCAGTACGGCACGCCGATGCACCTGAGCAAGACCCCGCCGAAGCGCAAGCACCGCCGCGCGCCGAAGTTCGGCGAGCACACGGAGCAGGTGCTGGCCGAGCTCGGGTACAGCGCCGCCGACATCACCAGGCTCACCACGTCCGGCGTGGCGATCGCGAAGAAGTGGTAGCTGCGTCGGAGGCGTCAGCCTTCACGCGGTGACACGGCACAATTCGAGACTCCCCGGTGCGGCGGTTCACGGACCGTCACCCCGGGGAGTCCTCGCGTCCGGCGTCGCGCGAGGGTGGCACGTGCGTTCCACGGGGCGCGCGGAACGCTACACTCCCCCGTGTCGCGCGGCTGCCGCATGATGGCGCCGTGGGGTAGTGGAGTGAGCACGGACGCGGGGACGGGACGCGCGGAGTGACGCGGAGGGAGCCGGCCATCACGCGAGCACCTGACGCCGGACCCGACGGGCTCTTCTACCTCGACCTGCACACGCACACATCCGACGGTTCGAACGATGCGCACGCGACCGTGGAGGCGTACCTCCGGTGGATCCAGCGCCGCCGCGAGGCCGGGTACCGCATCGACGGCTTCGTGCTGACCGAGCACCGCAACCTTGACCCGCGCCTCGACTACTCGGCGCTGGCGGAGCGCTACGACGCCGTCGTGCTGCGCGGCATGGAGGTGGAGACGGACACCGGCCACGTGCTGGTCTACGGCGTCTCCGACCGCTTCTACCGCGAGATCGACGTCCTGAGTGTCACGCTGCCGTACGAGGACGTCTTCCGCGCCGCTCGCGAGCATGGCGGGATCGCCGTGGGCGCGCACGCCGGGCGGCGTCGCATCGGCCTGGCGCACCACGTGGACCTCGCTGGCATCGCCCTCGACAGCGTCGAGTTGATCGAGGCGCTCAACGGCGGGAGCAGCGAGCAGGAGAACGCCCGGGCGCTCCTGCTCGGGGAGCAGTTCAACCTCGGCATGATCGGCGGGAGCGACTCGCACTTCGTGAGCACGCTCGGCTCGTACCTCACGGCCTTCCGCGAGCCCGTTCGCCACATGGAGGCCCTGGTCGAGCAGCTGCGCGCGGGCCTGGTGCACGCCGTCACCGCCGACGGCGCGCGGAGCGTGCCCGTCGACTAGCCTCCGGTGCGGCCCGAGGGCTGGCCGGCCCGCTGCCCCCGGGAGGGGGCAGCGGGGAGCGGCGTGCGATCTACTTCATGACCCCCTGGGCGAAGGTGCGCAGCTGGTCCAGGTACCCGCCACGGGCGGCGGGGAGGTTGACGACCAGGCGCGTCACGCCCAGCGCCGCGAACGCCTCGACCTCACGGCGAGCGGAGGAGGGCGTGTACCGGTTCCACGTCATCTCGCCGCGGGCGGACATCGTCCCGCTGGTGTCCTCACCCTCGGCGACCATCAGCGGCGACCAGCGCACGGAGATCTCCGGGTACTGGGCGCCCTTCGATGCGCAGTACTCGCGCAGCTTCGCAGCGGAGGGCTCCAGGCGCTCGGCCGAGTTCGCGCTCGGGTGCCAGCCCCCGCCGTACTCGACGATGCGGCGGAACGTGGCGTCGCTGTTCCCGCCGACGAAGACTTGCGGGAACGGCTTCTGTACCGGGTGGATCAGCGGGCGCGAGTTCGCGAACTTGCTGTACTTCCCGTCGAAGTTCGCCACCTCGTGCGTCCACAGCTCGATCATGACCCTCATGTACTCGTCGGTCATCGCACCGCGCTCCTTGTACGGGAGTCCCAGCGCATCCGACTCCATCGGCTCGTGCCCGGAGCCGATGCCGAGGAGCAGGCGGCCGTTCGAGAGGAAGTCGATCGTCGCCAGCTGCTTCGCGGTCTGCACAGGCGGGCGGTAGGGGATTACCAGGACGGTGGTGCCCAGCTTCAGGCGGGTGGTGAGCGCCGCCATGTACGGCAGGACCGACAGCGGGTCCTTGAACTCGTTGCCGTAGTGGTCCGCCATGTTGTCCGGGAAGATGACGTGGTCGTTCACCCACGCGGAGTCGTAGCCGAGCTCCTCCGCGAGCGTCATCGTCTCGCGGATGTGGTCGGGCGTGAACCAGGATGCGAAGTTGGGCATCACGAGACCGAATTCCAAGGGAGCCTCCTCTGCGATGGCGCGCTGCGAGGGCGCAGTCGCCGCGTTCGTCCGCTGGCATCCGGTTCAGTGTGCACGCGGTGGCGCAGAGCACCCGCCCCGGGGGGCGGCAAAGTACCGGAAGTTGTAGGCGTTTGCGTTCGGGCGGTCAAGCCGCGCGCCCTCGTCTGGCCGCGCGGGCGGGGGCGCCGACGGCGGCGCGGCAGGGCCGCTGGCGACTGCGAGTCACGCCCGGCCCGTGGTAACGTGGGCTCAGGCGACAGGCACGGGCCATCGCACCGGTGAAGGTCTCGGCATGCTGCTTGACTTGCACACGCACACGCGTATCGGGTCACCCGACTCCTTCCTGGACCCCGACGAGTTGATCGAGCGATCGAAAGAGGCCGGCCTGGACGGCATCGTGCTGTCCGAGCACGACATGACGTGGGACCGGGAGGAGTTGCAGGCCCTCGCCCGGCACCACAACTTCCTCGTCATCCCCGGCCTCGAGGTTTCCACCGACCGCGGCCACATCCTCGCCTACGGCGTCGCCGCGTTCGAGGAGTTCATGCGCCAGAGCGACGCGCTGGCCGACCGCGTGGCCCTGGTCGGCGGCGCGCTGGTGGCTGCGCATCCCTACCGGGAGCACGCCCCGCTGAACTGGCGCGATGCCGAGGAGTACGAGCGCGCGATCGCGCATGCGGCGGCGAGCTCCGCGTACCGCCGCGTGCACGCCGTGGAGGTGCTCAACGGCCACGGCACGCTGAACGACAACGAGTTCTCCGAGCTCGTCGCGCGGCGGCTCGGGCTGCCGGGGACCGCGGGCACGGACTCCCACCAGCGGTCGGACATCGGCAAGGCCGCCACGTACTTCGAACGCGACATCCACGACGAGCACGACCTGGTGCGGGAGATCCTCGCGGGTCGGTGCTGGGCGGTGGACCTCACGGCCGGGTCGCTGACCCAGGACGCGTCGCGTCACAGCGTGCCGGAGAGCCTCGCCTCCGTGCTCGCCCCCCGCTAGCGCGCCTCTCCGGACGGTGCCTGCGCAGGGCAGCGGCTCCCCGCCTTGGCAAATTGCAAACGTGATACGTATACTCCGGCTCCATTCCGGCTCGTGCGGCGCGCGCTCTGTGCGCCCGTGCGAGGTGCTCCCGCATCGCACGGAGCAGCGCCGGGCGGGCAACGGGGAGTGCGACCATGACCTCCGCGAACGTGACCCGGCCTCAGGCGCCGCCGGGCCCCATGTCGGGCCTGCGGGTGCTGGACCTCACCCGGCGCATCGCCGGCCCGTACTGCACCAAGGTCCTCGCCGACTATGGCGCCGACGTGATCAAGATCGAGCAGCCGGGCACCGGCGATCCGTCGCGCTCTATCCCGCCGTACTTCCACGACGCGCCTGACCCGGAGGGCAGCCTCCACTTCCTCTACCTCAACACCAGCAAGCGCAGCGTGACCCTGGACCTGAAGTCGGAGCGCGGACGCCAGATCGCCCTCGACCTCGCACGGCGGGCCGACGTGGTCGTGGAGAACTTCCGGCCGGGGGTCCTCGGACGCCTCGGGCTGGGGTGGGAGACGCTCCACGCGATCAACCCGCGGCTCGTCCTCACGTCGATCTCGAACTTCGGGCAGACCGGCCCGTACCGCGATCTTCCCGCGAGCGAGCTGGTGGAGTACGCGATGAGCGGCGTGATGACGATCAGCGGCCGCGAGGACCGCTCGCCGCTGAAGCATGGCCTCTCGCAGGGGCAGTACAGCGCAGGCGCGACGGCCGCGTGGGTAACAGCGATGCTCACGTTCGCACAGGCGATGGGCGAGCCCGGGCAATGGATCGACATCTCGATCCTCGAGGCGATCGCCGCGCAGCTCGTCTCGAACGAGCCGTATTACGCGTGGATGGGCGGCATCCAGGGCCGCCGCCCCGCCGCCGGCGACGGCACCGGGAACGGGCTGCGCGACATCATGCCGTGCGAGGACGGCTACGTGATCCTCCAGCCCCGGCAGGGCGAGCCGTGGTCCAAGATCGTCGACCTGCTGCAGGAGCCCGCGCTCGACGATCCGCGCTTCGAGACGGCCGAGGGGCAGCTGATCAACGCCGAGCCGCTGTACAAGATTCTCTCGAAGGCCTTCGTGCGCCGCAAGAAGCACGAGCTGTTCCACGGCGCGGCGGAGCGCCACATCCTGTTCGGGATCGCCCAGGATCCCGCTGACCTCCTGGACTGTCCGCAGCTCAATGCGCGGGGCTACTGGGTGGACATCGATCACCCGGTCACCGGCACGATGAGGTACCCCGGCGCGCCCGTGCGCATCCCGCAGGCCCCGTGGGACGCGCAACGCCACGCGCCCCTGCTGGGCGAGCATACGGACGAGGTGCTCGAGGCCGACGTCGGCCTCGGCCGGGCCGAGCGCGACGCACTGCGCGCCGCACACGTGATCTGAGGCGCTCGATGAACGACGCACCGGCGAGACTCCCGCTGACGGGCATCCGCGTCCTTGACCTCAGCTCCGTCTGGGCCATGCCGTACGCCGCGGGCACCCTGACCGACCTGGGCGCCGAGGTGATCAAGATCGAGGCGCTGCAGCGCTTGGACTCCAGCCGTGCCGGCACCACGAACGGCATGTGGCCCGAAGGCGACGGCGGCCGCGAGCCGTGGAACGTCCCGGGGTCGTTCTCGCTCATCAATCGCGGCAAGCGATCGCTGCTGCTCAACATGGCGGGCCCGGAAGGGCGCGATGTGTTCCGCGAGCTGGTGGCGATCTCGGACGTCGTCATCGAGAACTTCACCGCGCGCGTCATGCGGGACTGGCACCTGGAGTACGAGGACCTGAAGGCACTGAAGCCGGACATCATCATGGTGTCCAACACCGGGTACGGCCATGACAGCCCGTGGGAGAGCTACCCCGCGCAGGGCACCGCGCTGGAGGGCACCACGGGCATCCCGAACTTCTCCGGCTACATGGGCGGGCGCCCGTGGACCGTGGGCCAGTCCTACCCCGACTTCGTCGCCATGTGGCACGGGCTGTTCTCGATCATGGCGTGCCTGCGCCGGAGGGCGATCACCGGCGAGGGCGCCTGGATCGACCTCGGCATGTACCAGGCCAACGTGGGCTTCATGGGCGAGGCGATGCTGGACTACGTCGCCAACGGGCGGCTGGGCGAGCGCCTCGGCAACCGCGACCACATCCAGGGCGTGCAGGGCTGCTACCGGACGCTGGGCGATGACCGCTGGTTCGCCGTCGCCACCCAGAACGACGCCGAGTGGTGCGCGCTGCGCGATCTCATCGGCACGGCGGCATGGGGAGAGAGCACGCCGCCCGCCACGCTCGCCGAGGCCCGCGAGCGCCACGACGAGGTGGATGGCGTGATCGCGGCCTGGGCGGCGGCTCGCACGCGCGAGGATGCAGCGCAGGCGTGCCGCTCCGCGGGGCTCCCGGCGGGCCCCGTGAACGACGCCCGCGATCTGCTGCTCGATCCGCATTTGCGCGCCCGCGGCCTGTACGAGATGGTCGACCACGCCCCGGGCACCGGGGTTGGGCGCCGCCCGATCATCGGACGCCCCTACCGGCTGAGCGCCACGCCCCTGCACGTGCGACACCCCGCTCCTCCCCTCGGCGAGGCGAACGAGTACGTGCTCAAGGAGCTCCTCGGCATGCCGGCGGCGCGCTTCGACGACCTGGTGGCGAAGGAGATCACCGGCTGGCGTGAGCCGCTGGCGGAGCCGGTGCATGGACTGCCGATGCAAACGCTGCTCGATGCGGGGCGCCTGCGCGTGTACGATCCGGAGTACCGCGAGCGCCTCGGGATCGTCCCCGAACAGGCGTAAACGGGCCGCGCGAGCGGGGCTCCAGGGGGTTCGCGCACCTCGGACGCACTTGCTCAGCGCCCTATAATGGCCCGCAGGCTCCGGCGGGCCTCCGGTCCGGGATCCGAGGAAATGGGGAAGATCGATGGCTGACTCCACGCCCAACACGCGACGTCCCGGGCCGCTTGCCGGCCTGCGCGTACTCGACGCCGCGGGGGTCTGGGCGATGCCGCTCGCCGCAGCCATGCTCGGCGACCTCGGCGCCGAGGTGATCAAGGTCGAGAGCACCACGCGCATCGACATGCGCGGCTCCGAGCCCTTTCACGACAACGAGCCCACGGACAACTACTTCAACCGCAGCGGCACCTTTGGCACGCTCAACCGTGGCAAGAAATCGCTGACCATCAACCTCAAGACGGAGCGCGGCATCGAGCTCTATAAGGAGCTGATCGCCAAGAGCGACGTGCTGATCGAGAACAACCGCCCGGGCGTGATGAAGCGCCTCGGGCTGGACTACCCCATCCTCTCGAAGATCAACCCGAAGCTGATTCACCTCTCCAACAGCGGCTACGGCCAGACCGGCCCGTGGCAGCACTACGGCGCCATCGCCCTCAGCCTGGAACCCACCACCGGCGTGAGCTCGCTCACCGGGTACAAGGATGGTCCGCCGCTGCGCTGGAACTGGCTGACGGACTTCCCGACGGCGATGGTGGCGGTGTTCGCCGTCCTCGGCGCCGTCCGCCACCTCCGCCAGACCGGCGAGGGCCAGTGGATCGACCTCTGCATGTACGAGGTCGGCGTCTCCCTGATCGGACCCGAGGTCATGGAGTACACCGTCAACGGCCGCATGCCGGAGCGTCGCGGCAACCGCCACCGCGTCTTCGCGCCGCAGGGCAACTACCGCGCCGCGGGCGACGACCGCTGGGTCACCATCTCCGCTCGTGATGATCAGGACTGGGCCGCGCTCTGCACGCAGATCGGCCGCCCCGAGCTCGCGAGCGACGCACGCTTCGCCACTGTCGCCGCCCGCCGCGAGCACCACGACGCGATCGACGAGATCATCACTGCGTGGACTCAGACCCGGGATGCGCACGACGTCATGCGCACGCTGCAGGCCGCCGGCGTCCCCTCCGGCGCCGTCCTGGACGTCCGTGATGCGTTCAACGACCCGCAGCTGCACGCGCGCGGCCTGTGGCAGGTCGTCGGCACCGAGGAGACGAGCCCGGTGGGGCCGAAGGCCTACCCCACCGGCGGCTGGAAGCTGAGCCGCACTCCCGTCGCGATCCAGGGCCCCGCCCCCACGCTCGGACAGCACAACGAGGAGATCCTGATCGGACTCCTCGGCGTGCAGGCGGACGAGATGTCCGCGCTGGAGGCGACCGGCGTGATCGGCACGCGGCCCGCGCAGGAGGGCTACGTCCCCAGCGTCCTCTCCGTGGAAGAGCGCATCCGTGACGGCCGCTGGCAGTCGCACGACCCGGACTACACGCAGCACATCGCCGATGTGTTCAAGGACGACGCGCAGGCGTAGCCCACGGGGGCGGCGCGCCCCTGTCCGAGACCGTGCGTCTGACATCGAGCGTTTGACATCGAGATGCCGGCACCCGGGTGCCGGCATCATCGCGCCCGCGATCGCCGGTGATCGTCCGCGGTCATCGGTGCCCGCGCTCGGGACGAGGGGTAGCCGATGCGCCTCGGACAAACGGGTTAGGACGAACGGGTTAGGACGAACGGGGATAACGTGGGGCGCGGTGACGAACCGTCACCGCGCCCCTGTGTTCGCTCACGCTCCGGCTCGTGGCCCTCAGGCCGCCGGCCGGCGCGTCGATGCGTTCGTCGCTACTGGATCAGGAACTTCTGCACGCGCTTCCCGTTGTGGACCTCAGCCGTGTAGAGGTTCCCCTTCGAGTCGGCCGCGATGTTGTGCACCCACTCGAACTGGCCCGCCATGCGGCCGCCACGTCCGAACGAGCCCACGATCTCCAGGCTCTTGCGGTTCAGGATCCACACCTTGAAGTTCGTGCCGTCCGGGACGTACAGGAACGTCTGGTCCGGGTCCTTCGACAGCTCGACGTCCCATGTGGAACCGGCGCCGCGCGTCTCGCGGCGGATGAACGTCTCGGCGACGTAGGTGCCGTTCTTCTGGAAGACCTGGATGCGGTCGTTGATGCGGTCCGTGACGTACACCAGGCCGTCGTTCGCGATCCGGACGGAGTGCACGGGGTTGCGGAACGAGCGGATGGTCGGCAGGGCCGGGTCGTACGGCTCCAGCGGGCCGTCCACGGGGCGCTCGCCGAAGGATCCCCAGTGGCGCTTGTACGCGCCCGTGTTGGAGTCGAAGACCACGATGCGGCGGTTGCCGTATCCGTCCGCGATGTAGACCTCGTTGGCCTCGTCGTCCACGGTGATGTCGGCGGGCTGACCGAGCAACTTCTCGTCGTTGCTGCCGTTGGTCTTGCCAAGCTCGCCGATGACCATGAGCTTCTGGCCGTCCACCGTGAGCTTGATCACCACGTGGTCTTCACGGCCGTTGCTGCCCACCCAGACGTTGTCGTTCCCGTCCACGAAGATGCCGTGCTCGTTCTGCATCCACGGGTCGATCTTGCCAATGCCGCCGAAGGCGTGGATCACGTTGCCGGCGGGGTCGAAGCACACGACCGGCGGCGCCGGCACGCAGCACTCGGAGCTCGGCGGGTTCTGGATCGCGCCCGCCTCGGAGGCGTCGAGGCTGTTCCCGCGGTGGATCAGCCACACGTTGTCGTGCTTGTCGACAGCGACGCCCGACACCTGTCCAAAGACCCAGTTCTCGGGCAGCGGCTTCGGCCAGAACGGATCGACCTCGAACTTGGGGACTGCTTGGTTCAACTCTCCCGCCTTCCGGGACATTCCGCGAACACGTTTGCGCGGACTATTCGCCTTCCGCCATACGCCGTCAAGCACGAACGCGAGGTCCGGCGGCGGCGACGCACAGGCCGCCCGGACACGACGCAAGAACGGACGCACGCGGCACTGCGGGGCGGCTCGCGGTGGTCCCTGCCGGCCATTTGGTGAGCACTCGGGGGCCCGCGCCGGGGTCTCTGCCGGGGCGTCGCGACGGGTCCGTCGCGGGTGGTGCGCGCGCCCCAGAGGAGGGGTCGCACGGGCCCTTACACACGCGTTCGGAATTTCCGTTTCGGCCCGGATCCCGGGCTTGCATAAACGGTCGCCGGGACTATCATGCGTTGGCTCGACGCTGCTATGGAGGCAAACAGATGGAATTCGCGTACACGCCCGCCCAGCGGGCCCTGCAGAAGACGATCCAGGACTTCATCGCCAAGGAAGTCACGCCTGAGATCGAAGAGGAGCAGGAAGAACTCGGCAACCAGGGGCCCAAGACCCAGGCCGTCTACGACAAGATCAAGGCGAACGGCTGGCGCGCGATCTCGTGGCCGAAGCAGTACGGCGGCCAGGACGGCAACCGCCTCGACCAGTACATCGTCGAGGAGGAGTTCGCACGCGTGGGGTTCAGCGTCGGCGGTGGCGGCAGTGGCGCGCCGACGATCCTTGCCGGCGGCACCCAGGAGCAGAAGGACTACTACATCCCGAAGCTCATCGCCGGTGAATTCAACTTCTGCCAGGGCTTCACGGAGCCGCAGGGCGGCGCCGACCTCGCGGGCCTGCAGTGCCGTGCGACCAAGGACGGCGACGACTACATCATCAACGGCCAGAAGATGTACACCACGGGCGCGCACCGCGCGACGCACGTCTACCTGATGGCCCGCACCGACCCGGACTCCAAGCGGAACGCCGGGATCTCGATCTTCCTGATCCCCATGGACACGCCGGGCATCACCGTGCGCCCGCTGTGGAGCATCCAGAACGAGCCGCGTGCCCCCCGTGGCACCACGTACGGCGAGCCGCGCACGAACGAGACGTTCTTCGAGGACGTGCGCGTGCCGGCCTCCTGCCTGCTGGGCGAGGAGAACAACGGCTGGAACCTGAGCGCGATGGGTCTGAACCTCGACCGCGTCGGCGCCTCGCGCTAC
>Ga0172380_10002645_pt1 | contig 26873 bp, 25 predicted proteins | sample Leawe162metaG_FD_119747 | JGI IMG/M metagenome (GOLD analysis project Ga0172380, IMG submission 119747) | Leachate microbial communities from a municipal landfill in Southern Ontario, Canada - Leachate well 162 metaG | ecosystem: Engineered > Solid waste > Landfill > Unclassified | place...
CAACAAGCTCAAGCACTTCCGCCGCTTCGCCACCCGCTTCGACAGGCTGGCCAGCCACTACCTGGCCTTCATCCACATCGCCGCTTCCATGCTCTGGATGCGCTGAATGTCGATTCGTCCTAGAGCTTCACGGGGCCGGTCGCCGGGGCCCGCCTCGGGCCGCCCGATAGCGTTTGCAGGCCCCGCCCGATCATCGTCCCGCGGGGAGGGCTTCGGACCGCGGCTGGCGGCGGCGGCGCTCGTGGCCGCCGCCGCGCCGCGATCTATTCGGTGACGGCTGTGATGGTCGCCGTGCCGGAATTGCCGGCCGTGTCGTTGTAGGTCGTCGAGAAGCCGACGGTCGAACCCATTTCGCCGAACGTGACGCAGAGTTCCTGGCCCTCGACCTGGCCGCAGATCTTCTTGGCGGCTTCGTCCATCGTATAGGGCGACGCCGGCTGGCCGTTGGCGCTGGCCGTGCCGTCGGTATTGAACACCACCGTGGTGGTCTGGCCGTCGTTGCGGGCGAACTCGACCGTGGTCGAGGCGGCGAGCGCCGGCGTGGCGACGAGCGCGAGCCCGGCGATGGCGATGAGCAGTCTGGTCTTCATGATTGTCCCCCTGGTTTCCTTCCGGCCTCGTGTCGCGCCGGCGGCCGGGAGGTTAGGCGCGCGCGCGGAAATGGCAATCGGCGCGAACGCGGCGGCTGTCCCCGTTTTGGGGATCCACGATGCCGGCGGCGCCCCGGCGCGCGGTTCGCCCGGCCGGTTGCGTCCTCGCCGGGATTGCCCGAGTCTGGCATCGAGGGCCGCGCGTCGATGGCCAGGAGAATTTCGTCATGAGCCGTTTCACCGGTCCCGTTCGCCAGAACGGCTATGTCGTGCGCGACGTCGAGGCGGCGATGAAGCATTGGATCGACGTGCTGGGCGTGGGGCCGTTCTTCTATATCGAGAAGGTCCCGGTCGACTGGTTCCGCCATCGCGGCGTCGCCCATGACATCGAGCTGTCGATCGCGCTGGCCAACAGCGGCGACCTGCAGATCGAGCTGATCCAGCAGCGCAACGACGTGCCCTCGATGTACCGCGAGTTCGCGGCCCGGCATGGCGAGGGGCTGCAGCACATGTCCTGGTGGTCGATGACCTACCAGGCCGATTATGACGCGGCCTTGGCGCGCGGCCTGACCATTGGCCACGAAGGCCAGATCAACGGCCCCAACGGCCGCTTCGCCTATTTCGACACCGACCAGGACCATCCCGGCACGGTGATCGAGCTGTCGGACGTCAGCGGGACCAAGATGCGCTTCTTCGACCACATCCGCCGCGCGGCCATGGACTGGGATGGCGCGGACCCGATCCGGGCGGTGACCTAGCCGGCTCCGCCGCGCTCGGGAAAAACGCCCGCGCTCAAAGGTCTGATTTTTCACGATTTATTCGCGGATATCCGACCGCGCCGAAACCATCTCCGCCGCCACGCCGCGGCCGGGCCTATGCTTCAGCCATCCCCGCCGCACGGGGAGGGCGTATGGCCATGCGACCTTGCGGCGGCGGGGACGATGATCGAGCGGAACTGTTCATCGGGCCCGGCATCCGTGCGCCGGCCCGTCCGCCGGGATCGCGTCGGCTAAGCGTTAAGACCGCTGCCTACCGACGCCCCCGCCAAAACGGTCATCGCGGAGCGTTCCCGACTGCCGCGAGCCTGCCCAAGCCTGCCCCTCTTGCACCCGGCGACAGCCGGGGCGCTCCGCACCACCTCCCCACCCTCGCTGGTCAAACAGTGGAGGCCGCGAACCTGTTTCCGCGAGGGGACATGTTCCGGCAACGCCGGTACGTGTCCCCTCCGTCGGCAAGGGACACGCACTGAAGTGCATGTCCCTCCCACGCGGCCGGCTAGTCGACGACCGCCCAGGTGCCGTCGGGCTGGCGACAGGCGTGGCCGCGCGAAATCTGCGGTCGGCCCTGGATGTAGATCGTCTGGGTGAAGGTGGTGCAGCGGAAGCCGGACCGGTCGTTGTAGTAGTTGCCGACCACGACATCGCCGCGGTGACGGGTGCGCGGGTTGTTCCAGCTGTAGCGCGCGCCCGGCCGGCCGGAGTTGAAGCCGTTGTAGTAGGAGCGGTAGGCGTAGCTGCGATCCTCGCAGTCCATGTCCTTGGTCATGGCCGCGCCGAGGGCGCCCCCGATGATCACGCCGGCGGCGGTGGAACTGCCCCGGCCGTCGCCGGCGGCGTTGCCGATCAGGCCGCCGATCAACGCGCCGAGCAGCACGCCGGCCGGATCGGTCGAGGTGCGGCACTCGCGGTAATAGACGTCATCCTGATAGGTGTAGGTGCGCCGGTAGGTCTGGTTCCAGCGCTGGTCGCGGTCGTCGCGGTAATAGGTCTCCCCGATCAGGCCCGTGGCGATAACGGCGAGGAAGTAGTTGTTGTCGCCGTAGCGGTACCAGGAATAGCCCCGCGGCGGCTGGCGCAGGCCCAGGCGACGCCACTCGGTCACGCGATAGCGATCCTGGCGGTACTGCGGCGGCAGGCGGTCGCCGCGCGACCAGCGTGGGCCGCCGGGACGATAGTCGGGAGCCGGCGCGGCGCGGTCGCGGTCGGGCGCGGGATAGCGAGCCTGGGCCAGGGCCGACCCGCCGCCCAGCAGCGACAGGGCAAGGGCCGTCGTCAGAACGATCTTCATGGTTGGTCTCCTCGCCAACGGACGGCCAATACGCGGCGCCGCCAGCCTCTTGTTTCGGGGGGAGGTCGAATACTGCTGGAGACCGTGCGCCATCTTGGGCGCGGACAGTTTGACGCACATCAACCTCAGGCGATTTCGCGGCCCGTCAGCGCGCGTAGCCGACCCCCGCCCCCTTTCCGGACTGGCCCCGAGCCGCCCCGGTGGCCCAGTCGAGATCGTCGAGATAGCGGTCGGCGACGGTCAGATGCACGGGCGACAGCATCAGGTGCAGGCCGCGCGGCCGGGTGATGGCGCTGGTCACCCAGCCCCGCTCGTACAGCTTGCCCAGGATGGCCAGGCAGTCGACGTCCTCGCGGGTGAAGGCGATGATACCCAGCCGTGGCGCGCCGACGACGGAAAAGCCGCGCTCGCGGACGCCCGCCTCGATGATCTCGCGGGCCCGGGTCACCTCGCCATGTTTGGCGCGGTAGCCATCGACGCCCAGCACCTGCATCACCGCCCAGGCCGCCGCGATGGCCCCGCCCGGACGCGTCCCGGCCAGGGTCGGGGTGGTCATCGGGCCCGCCGGCCAGTCCCCGACCTGAAAGATCATATGTTTCTTCAGGTCCTCCGAGCGGAAGAACACGGTGGAGGCGCCCTTGGCGCAGTAGCCGTACTTGTGCAGGTCGGCCGACATCGACCGCACGCCCGGAACCTCGAAATCGAACGGCGGCACGTCACCGCCGTTCATGCGCACGAACGGCGCGATATAGCCGCCGACGCAGGCGTCCACGTGCAGCCACAGGTCGCGCCGCAGGGCCAGGGCGCCGAGCGCCTCGATCGGGTCGATCAGGCCGAACGGGAAACAGGGGGCCGAGCCGACGATCATGATGGTGGCGTCATCGACCGCCGCCTCGATGGCCTGGGGATCGGCGAGGAAGTCCTTCAGCGGCGTGCGACGGACCTCGATCTCCATCACCAGGCAGGCCTTGTCGAAGGCCGGATGGGCCGAGTGTGGCAGGACCAGGTTCAGCGGCCCCTGCCGGCCACGCACCTTGCGGGCGTAGTCGCGCGCGGCCTTGACCGCCATCAGGATGGAATCGGTGCCGCCGCTGGTCATCGCCCCGGCCGCGCCCCGCGGCCCATGCAGCAGGGCCAGGCCGGCCGCCACGACTTCCCGCTCCATCCGCGCCAGGCTGGGGAAGGCCGCCGGCCCCAGGCCATTCTCGGAGGCGAACAGGGCGTAGGCCTCCTTCTGCACCCGTTCGACGTCCTCGCCGGCGTTGAACACATAGACGGCGGCCTTGCCGTCGCGCCATTTGACGTCGCCGGCGGCCATCTCGATCATCCGCGCCCGCGTCGCCGCCCAGGGCGCGCCGTGCGGCGAAAGCGCCTGATCCATGAATTGTCTCCGCCCTCTGTTCTTTTCCCCAGCCTAGGGCGCCGGGCGGCCGCGTCGAGCCGTTCCGGCGCGTGAATCGCGGTTTCCCGGCCTTAACCACGCTGAAAACCCTTTGGCGCCATGCTGGGCCATCGAAGGGGGAGGGGTCATGTTCGCCTCGCGCCAGAAGCTGTCGCTGAACGCCGCCGCGGTCCTGCTGGCCTGTCTGGCGCTGGGAGCCTGCGTCTCGCCGCGCTATGCCGTGCGGGGGCCCGACCCCTCGGGGCCGCCGCAGCGGGCGGCGCCGGGCGGCCGCCTGCCAGGGACGATGAGGCCCTATCAGGTGCGCGGGGTCTGGTACACGCCGCGCTACGATCCGAACTACGACGAAAAGGGCGTCGCCAGCTGGTACGGCGCCCAGTTCCACAACCGCAACACCGCCAACGGCGAGCTGTTCGACATGAACCGGCCGTCGGCGGCCCACAAGACCCTGCCGCTGCCCTGTATCGTCGAGGTCACCGATCTGGACACCGGCCGCAAGATCCGCGTGCGGGTCAACGACCGGGGCCCGTTCGTCAGCGGCCGCATCATCGACCTGTCCAGGGCCGCCGCCGAACAGCTGGGTACGGCGCGCAAGGGCGTGGCCCGGGTGCGGGTCCGCTACCTCGGCCCCGCGCCGGCGGCGAGATAGTCCACAGCTCCGGCCGCCGGCATTCTGGACAACGCCGCCGTTCCGTCCGATTGAGAACCCGTGGCGCGCGGAAAATTCATCACCTTCGAAGGCGGGGAGGGGACCGGGAAATCGACCCAGTCCCGCATCCTGACGGCCCGGCTGCAGGCCGAGGGGCGCGCGGCCATCCGCACCCGCGAGCCGGGCGGCTCCGACGGGGCCGAGGCGCTGCGCGGTCTGCTGGTCGAGGGCGGCGCCGATCGCTGGTCGCCGCTGTCGGAAACGCTGATGATGAACGCCGCCCGACGGGATCATCTGGAGCGCACCATCGTGCCGGCGCTGGAGCTGGGCGAATGGGTGGTCTGCGACCGTTTCGCCGACTCGACCCGCGCCTACCAGGGCGCCGGCGGCGGGGTGTCGGCCGAGTTCATCGCCACGGTCGAGCGGGCCGTGGTCGGCGACAACCGGCCCGACCTGACCCTGATCTTCGACCTGCCGCCGGAGATCGGTCTGAAGCGCGCCTTCGGCCGCGACATGTTCGAGGTGCGGTTCGAGACCAAGGAGTTCGCCTTCCACACCCGCCTGCGGGCGGCCTATCTGGCCATCGCCCGCGACGAGCCGGACCGCTGCGTGCTGATCGACGCGTCCGGGACGGAAGACGAGGTCGCCGACCTGGTCTGGCGCGCCGTCATGGATCGGCTGGCCCGATGAGCGGCGAGCCCGTCCACCCCCGCGACGCCTTCGCCCTGGAGGGCGCCCAGGCGCAGGAGCAGGCGTTCCTCGAGGCGATCGACCGCGGCCGGCTGCATCACGCCTGGCTGCTGAGCGGTCCCGAGGGCGTGGGCAAGGCGACCTTCGCCTTTCGCGCCGCCCGCCGGCTGCTGGGGGCGGCCCCCGACCCGGCCAACGGCCTGCTGGGGTCGCTGGCCTCCGACCCCGTCGTGCGTCAGGTTTCGGCCCGCTCGCATCCGGACCTGATGGTGCTGGAGCGGCTCGGCGAAGATGGCAAGCTGCGCAAGGTCATCCCGGTGGACGAGGCCCGCCGCCTGCCGGAGTTCTTTTCCCAGACCCCGGCGACCGCGCCCTACCGGGTGGCGATCATCGACGCGGCCGACGATCTGAACGTCAACTCGGCCAACGCCATCCTCAAGACGCTCGAGGAGCCGCCGCCGCGCGGGGTGATCTTCCTGGTCAGCCACGCGCCGGGGCGGCTGCTGCCGACCATCCGCTCGCGCTGCCGCCGGCTGGCCTTCAGCGCGCCGGGCGAGGCCCTGACCACCGATTTCCTGACCGCCCGAAGCGACCTGACCGCCGACCAGGCCGCCCGGTTGGCCAGGATGGCCGGCGGCGCGCCGGGCCTGGCCCTGCGGCTGGCGGCGGCCGACGCCCTGGGGGCCGACGACGCGGCGCACGAGATCCTGCGCAACCTGCCCCGGCTCGACGAGGCGGCGCTGCTGCATCTGGCCGACAGTTTCCGCGGCGCGGAGGGCCAGGTCCGGTTCGACCTGCTGTTCGACCGCCTGGCCGCCCAGATCCGCGCCATGGCGGTCGGCCAGGCGATGGCCGGCACGGGCGAGGGGCTCGACCGCTGGGTGCTGGCCTGGGAGCGGCTGCGCGTGCTGCCCGACCAGGCGGAGGGGCTGAACCTGGACCGGGCCGACGCCTTCTGGACCGCCCTGCGCGAGCTGCGCGAGCTGCGCGCGGCGGCGGCCTGACCGCGCCATGCTGATCGACAGCCACGTCAACCTGCACGCCCCGCAGTTCGCGCCGGACCGCCAGGCCGTCATCGACCGGGCCCGGGCGGCGGGCATCGCCCTGATGGTCAACATCAGCGACAAGGTCTCGACCTTCGAGACGACCTACGCCGTGGCGAAAGAGAACGCCGACATCTGGGCCACCGTCGGCACGCATCCACACGAAGCCAAGGAAAATCCGGATCTTAAGGCCCAGGACCTCATCCTGCTGGCCGGGCGGCCGAAGGTCGTCGGCATCGGCGAGACGGGCCTGGACTTCCACTACGATCTCAGCCCGCGCGACGTGCAGGCGGCGGTGTTCCGCCAGCATGTCATCGCCGCCCGCGAGACTGGTCTGCCGCTGGTCGTGCACACGCGCGAGGCCGACGAGGAGATGGCGCGGATCCTCGAGGAGGAATACGCGGTCGGCCCGTTCCGCCTGCTCATGCACTGCTACACCAGCGGCCCGGCGCTGGCCCGGCGGGCGGCGGCGCTCGGGGCCTGGTTCTCGGTCTCGGGCATCGCCACCTTCAAGGCCGCCCAGGACGTGCGCGAGGTCATCGCCGACATGCCGGCGGACCGGATCATCGTCGAGACCGACTGCCCCTATCTGGCCCCCGTGCCCATGCGCGGCCGCCGCAACGAGCCGGCCTTTCTGCCGCATGTGCTTGCAAAGCTTGCCGAAATCCGCGGCTGGACGCTCGATGAGACCGAACAGCGCACCGAGGACGCCTTCTTCGCCCTGTTCGACCGGATTCCACGGCCATGAGCGGGGTGCTCGAGGTCACGGTGCTCGGTTGCGGCTCGTCCGGCGGCGTGCCGCGCGCCGACGGGAACTGGGGCGTCTGCGACCCGGCCGAGCCGCGCAACCGCCGCCGCCGCTGCGGCCTGCTCCTGCGGCGCAAGGGGGAGGGCGCGCAGACCACCGTGCTGGTCGATACCGCGCCAGACCTGCGCGAACAGCTGATCGCCGCCGAGGTGGCGCGCATCGACGCGATCCTGTTCACCCACGACCACGCCGATCAGGTGCACGGCATCGACGACGTGCGGGCCTTCTTCCTGCGCCAGCGGGCCAGGATCCCGGCCTGGATGGACTCCGCGACGCGCGAAGTCCTGTTGAAGAGGTTCGGATATATCTTCGAAAATACGGGAGGTTATCCGGCCATTCTCGATGCGGTCCAGCTACCGCCATATGGTCAGCCGTTCACCATCGACGGCCCGTCCGGGGCCATTCCGGTCAACACCTTCGACCAGGAGCACGGCCATATCCGCTGTGTCGGCTACCGGTTCGGGCCGGTGGCGTACTCGCCGGACGTCAACGGCCTGCCGGAAGCGGCGTTCGAGGCGCTGGCCGGCGTGGACACCTGGATCGTGGACGCGCTGCGCTACACGCCGCATCCGACCCATGCGCACCTGGGCCAGACGCTGGACTGGATCGCGCGGATCAAACCCCGCCGCGCCATCCTGACCAACCTGCATATCGACATGGATTACAGACGTTTGCTGGACGAGCTTCCGCCCGGTGTCGAGCCAGCCTGGGACGGCCTGACGCTTGAAGTGGGCCTGTAGCGAGCAAATTCCACCGTCCGGTCATTCTATCGCTTCTGATAATATGCCTTAGACGTTACATGCATGTTCAGCGCTGGATATGGCGAATCCCCCCGCGGTGATCGCGCTAGGCAACAAGCCGAGTGTCGGCTGTGAGATGAGAGGGATTGATATCCGTCTCCTCGACCAAAAGTTGGCGCAGGGCGCGCCACAGGGTTTCTGGCCGAGAGTCCGCGCCTTGCGAGGTGAAGTAGGCGAAGTTCCGGATCGCGACCTTTTGAGCCAAGTCTCCGACTGTCATGCGGCCGTACTGCCCGCGATCGGTCCAGACCATGATCAGGCCGGCCGGAATTAGCAGCAATGCCGGCCAAGCTGCCCGGACGGCCAGGATCAGCAGCGGAGATGCAATGCCCAATAGCAGCGCCACGCATCCGATGACACCCCACCAGAAGAGAGGAAAAGCTGGCTGACGAATCCCCAGTTCTCGCATGAGGCGCGCCGACAGCGCCTTCGGAGCAATGCGGAACTCGGAGAGCCTGGTAGACGGTCTCACAGGTGAAGGACTTCGGCTGAATTCGGCCAAGACCGCGCGGATGCGATAGAACGCCATCGAGGTTGAGCACAGGCCGGGCGTGGCGGCGACAGGAACGCGATCCAAGAGGGCCTGATGGATATCACCGACGGTCCACCATTTCGCCGTCTCGTCGCCGAAATGCACGCCGAACGAGCCCTCGATCGTCAGGATCAGGTCGATGTCGTCGCCGTCTCCCGCAAGACCGAGAGTGTTGGGCTGCGATTTCCGCTCAGACCTTCCCATGATCTTAGGTTGGGCGGCTTGGGCGCCCGGATCAAGTACGTTTCTGGGGCGGCTCCTTTCCTGAGCTCCGACATGGCTTCGGCCGCCCTTCGGTCGCCCCCCTACCCTGATAACTCCAATCGACTGGTCCAGCGACATCCCCATCTGGCGTCAGCAATATAAGGGGACTGGCGGGATAAGGGGACTGGCGGGGCCAGACGCTTCCCAAGGTCGTGGCGCGGGCCTATCTTCGCTGTGAGGGACCGAAAAGCGCGCGGAGCCACATCATGCGTCTGACAGCCTTTATCTCCACCGTCCTGGCCGCCTCGGCGGCGGCGTTCGCGGTCCAGGCCGCGCCGCTGGGGCCCGTGGCCGAGATCCATGTGACCATCGGACCGCAGCTGCAGGACAAGGCCGATGACTATGGCCAGCGAGAGCTCGACTACCTGGCGGGCGACCTGCGCAAGTCGGTCGAACAGGCGCTCGACCGCAGCGGCGGACTGGCCGCCGCCGGCGGCACGCTGGACCTCGTGATCGAGGACGCCATCCCCAACCGGCCGACCCTGCGGCAGATGGCCGTCAAGCCCAGCCTGTCCTACGAGAGCTATGGCATCGGCGGGGCCAGGATCGGCGGCGTCCTGACCACGGCCGACGGCCAGCGTATTGCCGTCGGCTTTCGCTGGTACGAGACCGACATCCGTTGGTCCCAGACGGCCAACACCTGGACGGACGCGCAGAATACGTTCGACCGTTTCGCGCGCAGGCTGGTGACCGGCGAGGCCGTCGCCGAACGCTGAGTCGCGGCGTCGGCCACTGCGCGCGGAGGTCGTTGGCGACGGGCGACATTCGCCGCGCGCGGTCATCCTTTCGCTTGCGTCGCCGCGGCCCTCGGGCTCTGATCATCCTGAACGGCGATCATATAACGCCGACTCCCCCAGTAGCGAGGCGACATGGCCGGCGGCCGACGATCCACCCTGACGCTCGCGGCGTTCGCCGCTCCGTGCCTTCCCCTGGCAGCGTTTGGGCTGCCGCTGGTGATCACGCTTCCCCACTACTATTCCGAAACGCTGGGGGTGAACCTGTCGGCGGTGAGCCTGGCGTTCGTGCTGGTGCGACTGATCGACATCGGCTTCGACCCGATCTTCGGCACCATCCTCGACCGCACGCGCTGGTCTTTCGGGCGGTTCAAGGGCTGGATGGCGATCAGTATCCCGGTGCTGATGCTGGCCATCTACATGCTGTTCATGGCCAAGCCGGGGGTCGGCAGCCTGTATCTTTGGTTCTGGCTGGTCGTGGTCTATTTCGGCTACTCGATCGCGGTGCTGTCGCATACCAGCTGGGCCGCCAAGCTGACCGTTGATTATCACGAGCGCTCGCGCATCTACGCCTTCTGGCAATCGGGCAACGTCATGGGGATGATCATGATCCTGGCCCTGCCGGTGCTGCTGCACACGCTCAAGCTGGGAAGCTCTGAGACCCAGATCGTCAGCGGCCAGGGATGGTTCATCGTCGCCATGCTGCCGCTGATGGCCCTCATCGCCCTCTGGCGGGTGCCCGAGCCGCCGCCGGTGGAGGACGCCAACGGCGAACGGGCGACGTTGAAGGACTATTTCCGGCTTCTGAGGCGGCCGACCGTGCTGCGGATTCTGGCGGCCGACCTGCTCACCGGCCTGGCGCCGGGCATCGCCGGCACGCTGTTCTTCTTCTTCTTCATCCGGGTGAAGCAGTTCACCTTCGTGGAGTCCTCGGCCCTGCTGCTGATCTATTTCGTGGCGGCCATTTTCGGCGCGATGATCTGGACGCGGCTGGCCAAGCGGGTCGGCAAGGCCAAGGCCCTGATCGCCGCCTGCTTGACCTACGCCGTGGTGCAGTTCGGCGTGGTCACGTTGCCGGCGGGCGAGTTCTGGCTGGCCACGCCCTTCCTGATCGCGGCGGGCATCCCCTACTCCGCCGGCGCGCTGCTGCTGCGCTCGATGATGGCCGACTTCGGCGACGAAGAGCGCCTGACCTCGGGCAAGGATCGCACGGGCCTGCTCTACGCCATCCTCACCGGCACGGTGAAAATCGGCTCGGCGCTGGCCGTGACCAGCCTGTTCCTGCTCGATTTCCTCGGCTTCGACGCCAAGAACGCGGCGGCCAGCACGCCGCTGTCGATGGAAGGGCTGCTGGCCCTCTACGCCTTCGCGCCCGGAATCGTCGGCCTGATAGCGGCGGCGGTGATGATCGGCTATCCCCTGACCGAGGCGAGGCACGCCGAGATTCTCCGCCAGCTCGGCGAGAAGGACGCGGTGTTCCCACTCGTCGTTCCGGAAGATGTCGCGGGCACAGAACCGAATGTCGCAAACCCCGCCGTCTCCTGACGCAGACCATCCGGTCTTCCGCCTGCTGGAGATCATGGACCGCCTGCGCGATCCTGACGGCGGCTGCGCCTGGGATCTGGAACAGACCTTCGCGACCATCGCGCCCTATACGGTCGAGGAAGCCTACGAGGTCGCCGACGCCATCGAGCGGGGCGACCTGAAGGACCTGAAGGAGGAACTGGGCGACCTGCTGTTCCAGGTCGTGTTCCACGCCCGCATGGCGACGGAACAGGGCGCCTTTGGCTTCGCCGATGTGGCCACCGCCATCAGCGACAAGATGATCCGCCGCCACCCGCATGTGTTCGGCGACGAAGGCCATCGCACCGCCGGCGAGCAGACCCTCGCCTGGGAGGTGCTCAAGCAGCGGGAGCGGGCCGGCAAGGCGCGCCACGGCATCCTCGACGACGTGCCGGTCGGCCTGCCCGCCCTGACCCGCGCGGTGAAGCTGTCGAAACGCGCGGCCCGCGTCGGCTTTGTCTGGCCCAGCGTCAAGGAGGTGCTCGACAAGCTCGACGAGGAGGTCGCCGAGCTGAAGGCAGAGGTGGCCGGCGGCGACATCGAAAAGCTGCGCGGCGAACTGGGCGACGTGCTGTTCGTGATCGCCAACCTGGCCCGCACCCTCGACATCGAGCCGGAGGACGCCCTGCGCGCGACCAACGCCAAGTTCGTGCGGCGGTTCGGCTTCATCGAGGACGCGCTGGCCGAACGCGGCAAGACGCCGGAAATGTCGGACCTGGCCGAGATGGACGCCCTGTGGGACGAGGCCAAGGCGGCGGAGAAAGGCTGAGGAGAGCCCCTCCCCGTTCCCATTTTTCGTCATCGTCGGACTTGTTCCGACGACCCAGGAACACGGTGAAGGCAGAAGCGGACTGGGCTGGCGCCATGCTCAACAACAACGGGCCGTCGCGCGCTTGGGTCGTCGGAACAAGTCCGACGATGACGGATGGGGGCGCTGAGGCCTACCCCTCCGCTTCCGCCACCACCGCGTCGGGATACATCCGCTCGAACCGGCCGAGCGCCTGGCCGTCGAGGCGGACGCGCAGGTGCAGGGTCCCCTCCCCGCCCTCGTGGCGGCCGACGACGCGGCCGTGGCGATAGAGCCAGGCCAGGGCCTCGCCGGCGTTGGACGACAGCTGGACGTCGATCTCCGGCGTCTCATCGACCATCTCGGCCAGCCGGTTGAGCAGGGCCTCGCAGCCCTCGCCCGTGATCGATGACACCAGCAGCGCGCCGCCGCGCCTGGCCGCGCCCTCAGCTTCGTCCCGGGCTTCTGGCGACAGAAGATCGGCCTTGTTCCACACCTCGATCAGCTTGCGGCCGGACTCGGCGGTCACGCCCAGCTCGGTCAGCACGGTCTCGACGTCGCGCTTCTGGGCCTGGGTGTCGGGCCCGGCGATATCGCGCACATGCAGGATCACGTCGGCCTCCTGCACCTCCTCGAGGGTGGCGCGGAACGACTCGATCAACTCGTGCGGCAGGTCGGAGATGAAGCCCACGGTGTCGGACAGGATGGCCGGCCGGCCGCCGGGCAGCTTCACGTTGCGCAGGGTCGGGTCCAGCGTGGCGAACAGCATGTCCTTGGCCAGCACGCCGCCGGCGGTGATCCTGTTGAACAGCGTCGATTTGCCGGCGTTGGTGTAGCCGACCAGGGCGATGGTCGGGTACGGGACCTTCTTGCGCTGGGTGCGGTGCAGCGCGCGCGTGCGGCGAACCTCGACCAGCTCCTTCTTCATCTTGATGATGCGGTCGGCGATCTGGCGCCGGTCGAGCTCGATCTGGGTTTCGCCCGGACCGCCGGTCGAGCCGGTGCCGCCTCGCTGGCGCTCCAGGTGGGTCCAGGTGCGGACCAGGCGCGACTTTTCGTATTCCAGGCGGGCCAGCTCGACCTGCAGCACGCCTTCCTTGGTCCGCGCGCGGCGGCCGAAGATCTCCAGGATCACGCCGCTGCGATCGACGACCTTGACGTCCCAGGCCTTTTCCAGATTGCGCTGCTGCACCGGAGACAGGGCGTCATCGACGACCACGACATCGATCTCCTCGACCTCGCACAGCAGCCGCAGCTCCTCGACCTTGCCCTTGCCGAACAGGGTCGCGGGCGTGCGCTCGCGCAGGGGCACGATGCGCGACTCGACCACATCGAGGTCGAGCGCCAGGGCGAGCCCCGTCGCTTCCTCAAGCCGGGCCTGGGGATCGCGCGCGCCCGCTTGCTGGGGCCGAACGGGGTGAAGAACCAGCGCCCGTTGGACGGGGTCTTCATGGTCGATGAGTTGGGTCAATCGTCTTGGTCGGAGGGCTCGTACAGCTGGACCGGCTGGGCGGGCATGATGGTGGAGATGGCATGCTTGTACACCAGTTGGGACTGGCCGTCCCGGCGCAGCAGCACGCAGAAATTGTCGAACCAGCTGACCACGCCCTGCAGCTTCACGCCGTTCACGAGGAAGATGGTCAGGGGCGTCTTGGACTTGCGGACGCTGTTGAGAAAGGTGTCCTGCAGATTCTGTTTCTTGTCACTCACGGGGATTCCCCTCTTGTTGGTCGGAAGGCAGAAGGCCTTCCACACACGCAAAGTCAGCCTAGGCGCCGCTCAGAGCCGTCCGCAACCTCTGGCGAGCGCTTCGGTCACGAGATGTTCAAAGCCTGGGCGTTCTCGATATAGAGAGCCCGCAGCCGTTGCGCCACCGGCCCGGGTTTGCCCGTCCCGATCGAGGCGCCGTCGATGGCCACGACAGGCAGAATCAGGGCGCCGGCGCCGGTGATGAAGGCCTCGCGGGCGTTGCGGGCTTCCTCGGGCGTGAAGGCGCGCTCATCCAGGCGGATGTTCGTCTCGCCCAGCAGGCCCATGACCGTCTTGCGGGTGACGCCGCGCAGGATATTGGCGCTGGTGTCGCGCGTACGCAGCACCCCCTCGGCATCGACGATCCAGGCGTTGGACGAGGCCCCCTCTGTGACCAGGCCGTCGGCATCGACGAACCAGGCCTCGGCCGCGCCCTGGTCCCTGGCCGCCGTCTTGGCCATGGCGTTGGGCAGCAGGCCGATGGTCTTGATGTCGCAGCGGCCCCAGCGGTTTTCCGGCGTGGTGATCACCGAGACGCCCCTGGCCGCGCGGACCCCGGCCGCGGCCCAGTCCATCGGCTTGGCCGTGACGACCATGGCCGGATGCGGCGCGGGATCGGGGAAGGCATGATCGCGCCGGGCCACGCCGCGCGTGACCTGCAGATACAGCAGGCCATCCTTGAGCCGGTTACGGCGCACGGCCTCGCCGAGCACCAGCTGCAGCGCCCGCCGGCTCATCGGCATGGCGATCTTCAGTTCGCCCAGACTGCGCTCGAGGCGTTCGAAATGGCCGTCGGCGTCGGCCAGCCGGCCGCCGAACACGGCCCAGACCTCGTAGACGCCGTCGGCCAGCTGATAGCCGCGATCCTCGATATGCACGGCCGCATCGCCATGGCGCACGAACCGGCCGTTCACATAAGCCCAGCGTGACATCAGTCCTCCGTCTCCTCGACGCCCCGCGCCCCGGCCAGGCCCAGCGACTTCAGCTTGCGGTGCAGGGCCGACCGCTCCATGCCGATGAAGGCCGCCGTGCGCGAGATGTTGCCGCCGAACCGCAGGATCTGGGCGTTGAGATACTCGCGCTCGAACAGCTCCCGCGCCTCGCGCAGCGGCAGGGCGATGATCCGTTCGGTGCCGATGGCGCCGTTCTGCGAGGCGCTGGGCGTCTCGGCCGGCAGCATATCGGCGGTGATCGGCTCGTTCGGGTCGCCCGACGCCAGGATCATCATCCGCTCGACGTTGTTGCGCAGCTGGCGCACGTTGCCGGGCCAGTCGTGCACCTGCAGCGTGGCGATGGCGTCCTCGCCCAGGCGGCGGCGCGGCATGCCGGTGGCCTCGGCGATCCGCTCGATGAAGTAGCTGATCATCTCCGGCACGTCGTCGCGCCGCTCGGCCAGGCCCGGCACGCGTACCGGCACCACGTTGAGGCGGTGGAACAGGTCCTCGCGGAAGCGGCCGGCGCTGATCTCCTCGCGCAGATCGCGTGAGCTGGACGAGATGACCCGCACATCGACCTGCACATCGGCGTCGCCGCCGACGCGGCGGAACCGCTGCTCGACCAGCACCCGCAGGATGCGGCTCTGGGTCTCGCGCGGCATGTCGGCCACCTCGTCGAGATACAGGGTGCCGCCGTGAGCCCGCTCGAACACGCCGATCTTGCCTGGCCGGCTGCCCTCGCCCTCCTCGCCGAACAGCTCCAGGTCCATGCGTTCGGGGGCCATGCCGGCGGCGCTGATGGCGACGAACTCGCCCTTGGCCCGCGGACTGGCCGCGTGGATCATGCGGGCGACCATCTCCTTGCCCGACCCGGCCGGGCCGGCGATCAGCACGCGGCTGTTGGCCGGGGCGACCTTGGCGATCATCTGGCGCAGCTGCTGGGCCGGCAGCGACCGGCCGATCAGGCCGTCCGGCGCCAGCGACTGGGTGCGCAGGCGGCGGTTCTCGCGGCGCAGGCTGGCCGACTCGATGGCCCGCTCGACCATCAGCAACAGCCGGTCGGACTTGAACGGCTTCTCGAGGAACTCGTAGGCGCCCCGCTTGATCGCGCTGACGGCCGTCTCGATGTTGCCGTGGCCGCTGATCATGATGACGGGCAGGTCGCCGTCGAGCGCCTTGACCAGGTCAAGCAGCTCCAGCCCGTCCATGCCGCCGCCCTGCATCCAGATGTCGAGCACCACCAGCGTCGGCTTGCGCGCGCGGATGGCCAGCAGGGCCTGTTCGGAGTCGGCCGCCGTTCGCACGGCGTACCCCTCGTCGGTGAGAATGCCGGAGACGAGTTCGCGGATGTCCGCTTCGTCATCGACGACCAGTACGTCAGCCGCCATGGGCCGCCTCCTTGTTTGCGGGCGCGGCCGTCGTACGCGCGTGCGGGAAATTCAGGGTCACGCGAGCTCCGGGAAGGTGGCTGGCGTCCCCCAACGCCAGCTCGCCGCCATGGTCCTCGAGAATGCGCTTTACGATGGCGAGACCAAGGCCTGTGCCCTTCTCGCGCGTCGTCACATAGGGTTCGGTGAGGCGGTCGCGGTCGCGCGACGGCAGACCCACGCCATTGTCCTCGATGCGGAACGACAGGCCGCCGCCCTCCTCGACCAGGGCCGCGGAGATACGGCCCTCCTTCGGCGGCAGGCCCCGGGCCGAAACCGCCTCGGCGGCGTTCTTCAGGATGTTGGCCAGGGCCTGGCCGACCATGCGCTCGTCGCAGACCAGGCTGAGGTCCGTATGCGGCTCGGCCATATCGACCGTCAGTTCCGGACTGGCCACGCGCTGGGCGAACACGGCCTGGCGCAGCAGCTCGGCCGGGTCGTGCGGCGCGAAGCGCGGCGCCGGCATGCGGGCGAAGGCCGAGAATTCATCGACCATCCGGCCGATGTCGCCGACCTGGCGGATGATCGTCTCGGTGCAGCGGTCAAAGGTCTCGACGTCCGAGGTGATTTCCTTGCGGTACTTGCGCTTGATCCGCTCGGCGGAGAGCTGGATCGGGGTCAGCGGGTTCTTGATCTCGTGGGCGATGCGCCGGGCGACATCCTTCCAGGCGGCGTTGCGCTGGGCGGTGATCAGCCGGGTGATGTCGTCGAAGGTCAGCACGATGCCGTCGGCCGCGCAGCAGGCCCGCACGCGCAGGCGGCGGGTCTCCGCGCCGCGCGTGATATCGACCTCCTCCTCCGCCTCGCCGCCAATTTCGACCGCCCGCTGGGCCACGGGCGCGAGTTCGGGGGCGATGACCGCCAGGGCCTGGCCGGTCATGGCCTCCGGATCTGCGCCCAGCAACACGGCGGCCTGGTGATTGGCGGCCGACAGGTTGCCGGCCTGGTCCAGGCCGATGACCCCGGCGCTGACGCCCAGCAGCACCGTCTCGATGAACTGCCGCCGCGATTCCGCGTCCAGACTGGCGGTCCTCAGGGCCACCTGCTGGACCTGAAGATCATGCGTCATACTATTGAAGGCGCGGGACAATACCGCCATTTCCTCGGGTTGATCGCTCGTATCGACCCTGGCGCTCAGATCGCCCGCCGCCACGCGGCCGGCCGCCTTCACCAGACGCGCCACGGGCGCGGCGATCGAGTTGGCGGCGGCGATGGCCAGCCAGGCCGCGCCGACCAGCACCAGCAGGGCCGTCTCGATATAGGTCAGCAGGAACGCGCCCTTGATCCGCTCGCGGTTGTTGGCCGCCTCGCGCAGGGCGACCAGCGCCGCCTCGGCGTCGCGCAGCTGGCTGATGATGCCCGTGCCGACGGGCCGCGCCACGTACAGATAGGCGTCCGGATAGGCCTTGAGCCGGTAGAGGCCGCGGATCACGTTCTGCGCCTCGAAGGTCTCGGCCGTGATGATGCCCTCGTCGGCGGCCTTGAAGCTGGCCGGCGGCGGGGCGATGAAGGCTGGCCCGTTGGGCTTCTCGGCGCGCGCCAGGATGCGCCCGTCGCGATCAAGCACATAGACCGCGGCGAAGGTGCTGGCCGAGATCTGCGCCAGGTAGTGGCCGTAGGCGACCGGCGTGGTCTCCAGCGCCCGCGCGGCGTCGTTCAGGTCGATGGCCACCAGGGTCATGTTGTCGCGCAGGATCAGCTGCTGCTCGGCGACCACGGAGCGGGCCGTGTCGGCGGAGTTCTCGACCAGGGTGCTGATCTTGTCGCCGAACCAGGTCTCGACGCCGGTGAGGATGAAGCCGCCGAAGAAGATGGCCACGATGATGGCGGGGGCCACGGCGGCGAGGCCGAACAGGCCCATGAACCGCAGATGCAGCCGCGCTCCGGCATCGACATTGCGATCCTGCAGCAGACGGAAGACGCGCAGACCGACGAGCAGCGCCAGCCCCAGGATCAGCACGAGATTGAGCCCCAGCACCACCAGCATGGCCTGGACCGCCGGCCCGATCGGCCCGGCCGCCGGTGGGCTCGACACCAGCAGCGCCCCGGTGATGGTCAGCATGGCGGCGATCGCATAGCCGCCGCCGACCACGTAGCGGGACTCAAGGGCCCGTCGCCACGTGGGGAGCGGTGCGTCGCCGCCGAGGGCGGTCTCTGACGCGGACAAACTCATGGGAAACAGCCTAGAACCGCCTGCGCCTAAACTGCAACAGTCTTGTTGCTGTCACGAGACAGCCGCGCCGCCTCATCGCTTGCCGCGCGCCATTTCCACGCCGAGGTCCTGGATCTTCTTGCGCAGGGTGTTGCGGTTGAGGCCGAGGATCTCGGCGGCCCGCACCTGATTGCCACGCGTCGCCGCCAGGGTCAGCTGGATCAGCGGCCGCTCGACCTCTTCCAGCACCCGGTCATAGAGGCCGGGCGCCGGCAGGCCGTCGGGCTGGTCGGCGAAATGGCTGGCCAGATGGCGTTCGACCAGCTGGGACAGGGTCAGGGGGCCGCCCTCCCCGACCACGGGGGCCGGATCGGCCAGCTCCCGCTCGACGATCCGGGCGGTGATCTGGTCCTCGCCGTAGAGGGCGCAGACGCGCCGGACCAGGTTCTCCAGCTCGCGCACGTTGCCGGGCCAGTCGTGGGTCTTCATCCGGTCGAGGGCCGACTGGTCGATGGTCTTGGACGGCAGACCCTCGCGGGCCGCGCGCAGCAGGAAGGACCGGGCCAGGTCGGGGATGTCCTCGACGCGGTCGCGCAGCGGCGGCAGCCGCACCGGCGCCTCGTTGAGACGGAAGAACAGGTCCTCGCGGAACAGGCCCTGCTGGATCAGGCCGCGCAGGTCGCGGTTGGTGGCGGCGATGATGCGCACGTTCGGCGCCCGGCCCGTGCGCGGGTTGAGCGCCGGCTCGGCGCCGTCGATGACCCGCAGCAGGCGGCTCTGGGCGTCCAGCGGCATGTCGCCGATCTCGTCGAGAAACAGGGTGCCCCCGTCGGCCTCGACCAGCTTGCCCAGGTCCCCCTCGCCGCGCCCGAACAGCTCGGTCTCGACCCGCTCGCGCGGCACGGCGGCCAGGTTGATCACGACGAACTTGCCGTCGCGGCGGCGGCCCAGGTCGTGCAGCGCCCGGGCGACCAGCTCCTTGCCAGTGCCGGACTCGCCGAGGATCAACACCTTCAGGTCGGCCCCGACCAGCCGTGCGACCGTGCGATAGACCTCCTGCATCGGGGCCGAGCGGCCGATCAGCGGCAGGCGCTCGTCCTTCATCGCCCGGGCCTGGGCCTTGGCCGCCTCGCTGTCGGTCGGCCGCGACAGGGCCCGGCGGGCGGCGGCCGTGACGTCGTCCAGGTCGAACGGCTTGGATAGATACTCGAACGCCCCGGCGTCGGCGGCGTTGACCGCCGTCAGCAGCGTGTTCTGGGCGCTCATCACGATGATCGGCAGCTTGGGCCGTTCCTTGCGGATCTTGGGCAGGACGTTGAACACGTTCTCGTCCGGCATCATCACGTCGGTCAGGATCAGGTCGCCCTCGCCCTCCTGAACCCATTTGAGCAGGGTCGAGGCGTTGCCCGTGGCGCGCACCTGGTAGCCCAGCCGGGTGAAGGCCTGACTCAGCACCAGCCGGATCGAGCTGTCGTCGTCGGCGATGAGGATCTTCTTGGTGGCAGGGTTCATTTAAGGGGTCCCGGAGGGAGCCACGGGCAACAGGACGCGGAAAACCGTCCTGCCCGGCTCGGAGTCGAAGTCGATGAGGCCGCCGTGGCCGGCCACCAGCTTGGCGACGAGGGCCAGGCCGAGGCCCGCGCCGAAGCTCTTGGAGGTCACGAACGGCTGGAACAGGTGGTCGCGCATGTGCGGCGGCACGCCCGGGCCATTGTCCTGGATCCTGACCTCCAGCGGCGCGCCCTGCAGCAGCTTTCCCCGGGCGTCGCGGATGCGCACGCCGGGGCGCCAGGCCGTGGAGATGGTGATCTCGCCCGCGCCATCGCCGCGCATATGGGCGGCCTCGGCGGCGTTCTTGACCAGGTTGAGGAAGATCTGGATCAGCAGGTCCTCGTCGCCCCAGGTCGGCGGCAACGAGGGATCGTAGCGCTCCTTGAGCGCCAGGTCCTCGGCCACCCCGTTGGCGACCAGCGCGCGAACCCGGTCGAGCACGCTGTGGATGTTGACCGCCACCCGCTCGGGCGGGGCGTCGTCGGAGAAGGCCTCCATGCGATCGACGAGGCGGCGGATGCGCTCGGTCTCATCGACGATCAGCTGGGCCAGGGGCTGGTCCTCGGCCGCCGCGCCGGTCTTGAGCAGCTGCGCCGCCCCGCGGATGCCGGCCAGCGGGTTCTTGATCTCGTGCGCCAGCATGCGGCCAAGGCCGACGACCGAGCGCAGGCCGGCCGGATCGGCGGAGCGTTCCGCCCCCAGGGCCCCGCGCACATGCAGGGTCAGCAGCACCGCGCCGTCCGGCAGGGGCGAGGCGGCGCAGTCGGCCTCGAACCCGGCATGGCCGAACAGGGCGATCTCCACCCCATGCTCGCGCACCCGGACGCCCTCCTCGACGGCCCGGGTCAACAGGGCCATCAGCGGCGAAGTCGGCGGCAGAACGCCGCTGATCCGGCCGCGCGACAGCAGGCCCAGCCCCTGACCGAACAGGGCCTCGGCCGCCTCGTTGGCGGCCGCCAGGGCGCCGTCGGCGCCGATCAGCAGCGCTGGTTCCGGGCTGAGGTCGAAGGCGGCGGCCTTCAGCGCGGCCGCCGAAGCGGCGCTCCGTGGCGAGGCGCGGCCCGTCATGCCGCCAGCCTCCGCGGGTCGCCCGACCACAGGGCCGTCAGCGCGGCTTCGACGTCGGCCGGATAGTCCATGCGGCAGAGCCGCCCGCGCGCCTCGCGACGAGCCTCGGCGGAGGCCGGCGCGGGTGCGTTCTCGACATAGGCGGCCAGATGCTTGCGGAACATGCGCAGGCCCAGGCGCGGGCCGTAGAAGGCGATGCTGTCGCGGAAGTGACCCAGCACGATCTCCAGCCGTTCGGCCAGCGACGGCTCGGCGTCGCCGGCGCCCCGCAGCTGCGCCGCGATCGAGCGGGCGATCCACGGCCGGCCCAGCACGCCGCGGCCGACCATCACGCCATCGGCGCCCGACTGTTCGAGCGCGCGGGCCGCGCTGGCCCCATCGATGATGTCGCCATTGACGATCACCGGGATCGAGACCGCCTCCTTGACCGCCCGCACCGCGGCCCAGTCGGCGGCGCCCTTGTAGAACTGGCAGCGGGTGCGGCCGTGCACGGTCAGGGCCCGGACCCCGACCGCCTCGGCGCGCCGCGCGAATTCGGGTGCGTTGCGACTGGTGTCGTCCCAGCCCAGGCGCATCTTGACCGTCACGGGCGTATCGACGGCCTCGACCGCCGCGGCGACCAGCGACTCAGCCAGATCCAGGTCGCGCATCAGGGCCGAGCCGGACAGCGAGCCGGTCACCTCCCGCGCGGGACAGCCGAAGTTGAGATCGATGATCTGGGCCCCGGCCTGCTGGGCCAGCCGCGCGCCCTCGGCGATCCAGCGCCGCTCGCGGCCGACCAGTTGCACGACCATCAGGGGATGACCGTCGCCGATCGCCGCGCGCCGCACGACATCGGGTCGCGCCCGCGCGAACTCGGCGCAGGCGACCATCTCCGTCGCCGCGTAAGCCGCTCCCAGCCGCCCGGCGGCCTTGCGGAAGGGAAGATCGGAAATGCCCGTCATCGGCGCGATCCACACGCGCCCCGGCACTTCCACGTCTCCGACTGTGAGCGTTGTGCTCATTCTATAATCACCTCGAACGCCGCCTTTTTAGGCAGATTGTGCGGTGCGGTAAAGGTTGGAGATGAGACTTTCGCGCCCTAGACAGAGGGTATGAGCATTTCGTCCGGACATTTCTCGGCCGTCATCGTCGCCGCCGGCGGGGGAACCCGGGCCGGGCCGGGTCTGGCCAAGCAATGGCGCACCGTGGCCGGCAAGGTCGTCCTGCGCTGGTCGGCCGAGGCCCTGCTGGCCGCCGGCGCGCGGGAGCTGATCATTGTCGTCGGCGAGGACGGCGAAGCCCTGGCCGCCCAGGCGTTGCAGGGGCTGGACGGCTGGCGCGCGGCCCGCGGCGGCGCGACGCGGGCGCTGTCGGTGCAGGCGGGCCTCAACGCCATCGCGGGCCCGGCCGACGAGGCGGTTCTGGTCCACGACGCCGCCCGGCCGTTCGTCACGACCGGCCACATCGACGCCCTGCTGAGGGCGCTGGACGGGGCCGACGGGGCCATCCCCGCCCTGCCCGTCGCCGACACGCTCAAGCGCGAAGGCCCGGGCGGCCTGACAACCACGCCCCGGGAGGGCCTCTGGCGGGCCCAGACGCCGCAGGCCTTCCGGCGGGACCGCCTGCTGGCCGCCTACGCTGCCTGGCCGGAAGGCGGCGAGCCGACCGACGACGCCCAGGTGGTCGAGGCCCACGGCGGCCGCGTCGCCATCGCGCCCGGCGATCCCCGACTGATGAAGCTGACATACCCCGAGGATTTCGACATGGCCGAACGGCTGGCGGGCGGCGCCCGCGTCACCCGCATGGGCCAGGGCTTCGACGCCCATCGCTGGGGACCCGGCGAGGCGGTCTGGCTGTGCGGCGTGCGTATCGACCATGACCAGACCCTGGTCGGCCATTCCGACGCCGACGCCGGGCTGCACGCCCTGACCGACGCGATCCTGGGGGCTATCGGCGAGGGCGACATCGGCGACCACTTCCCGCCGACCGACCCGAAGTGGAAGGGCGCGTCCAGCGACCTGTTCCTTGAACACGCCGCGTCGCTGGTCGCGGCGAAGGGCGGCCGGATCGTCAATGTCGATGTCACGCTGATCTGCGAGCGGCCGAAGATCAAGCCGCACCGCCAGGCCATGCGCGAGCGGCTGGCGGCGATCCTGCGCCTGCCGCTCGACCGGGTCAGCGTCAAGGCGACCACCACCGAGGGCATGGGCTTCACCGGTCGCGGCGAGGGCCTGGCCGCCCAGGCCGTGGCGGTGGTGGAGATATAGCCGGGGACATGTACCGGAGGTACGTGTCTCCTAATGCAGAGCGGCAGTTGGTTTAGGGGACACGTACCTCCGGTACATGTCCCCTATTTCCCCGTCAGCCGCGACCACGCGTCCTTCAGGTTTTCCATCATCGGACCACTGCGTTCCTGCATCCGCCGCAGCATCGCGCCGACCAGGTTGGTGTAGTCGTCGGTCCAGGGCCGCACGAGATCGGGCCGCGACGGCGTCCAGCGCGGGTCGGCGCGGAACCGGGCCAACGCCTGTGGCGAGCGGGCGATGATCAGGGCGTCCTCGGACGACTCCCACATGTTCGGCGAATTGCTCGGGACGCGGTGCTCCTGCAGCAGGGCATGGCCGCCGGCCGCCCTGGCCACCGCCATGGCTGGCGCGGTGAGCTCCAGGTTACGGTTGGACAGGTGCAGGATCAGAACCCCGTCCGGCTTGATGTGGGTCAGATATCCGCGCACGGCCTCGACGGTCAGCAGGTGGGCCGGCACCGCGTCGGACGAGAAGGCGTCGATCAGCAGGATGTCGAACGCGTCCTTCGGCTGCTTCTCCAGCGTCAGGCGGGCGTCGCCGAGCACGAAATCGACGGGTCCCCGGGCGCATTTGGTCGTGTAGTCGAACTGGCCGCTGTCATGGGAGATGCGGATCACCAGCGGATCGATCTCGAAGAAGGTCAGGTGATCGCCGGGCCGCACATAGCCGGCCACCGACCCGGTGCCCAGGCCCACGGCGCCGATGCGCAGGGCCGGGCTGGCCGCCTGTCGGGCGGTGAACACCTGGCCGATCGGCGTCTCGGGCGCGTAGTAGACCAGCGGCCGGCAGTGATAGCGCGGATTGACCGCCTGTGCGCCGTGCAGGGTGGTGCCATGAGCGAGCAGCCGCACCTCGCCGCCGGAGAAGTTGGCCATCTCCGGCGGCGGCGTGGGCCAGGTGCGGGGCACGGTCAGCCGCGACTGGCGCAGCACGCCGAAGAAGCTGCGGTCCGTGCGGATCACATCGACCCGGTCGCCGACGGCGCTGGCCGAAAAAAGCAGGGTAACCATCAGGGCGAACATCAGCAGCGCCCGGTCGCGCATCAGGAAGACCGTCACGGTGGTCGCCGCCAGGGCCAGCTTGACGCTGAGGGTCGGGCCGACCTGATCGACCGCCACCGCCGCCATCAGGGCCGACAGCAGGCCGATGGCGACAAGGAACATCTGCACCGTGGTCAGCCGCCCCCGGCCCCACGGCCGCGCCAGCACCGACAGGGCCAGCATCAGCGGGTACTCGAGCACCGAGCGGAAAATGACCGGCGCCACGAAGGCGTTGAACGAGCCGCCGACCACGCCGCCCAGCGACATGCAGAGATAGAACTCGGTCAGGTGCTCGGGGTCCGGTCGCCGCGCGACCAGCGCCTGGTGGCAGACCAGGGCGGTCAGGAAGAAGCAGGCGAGGTGCACGAAGATCTGCAGCTCGATGCCGTTCGAGCCGAACTGCAGGGTGGCGGCGCAGGCGGCGACGGCCGCGGCCTGGAAAGTCAGGGTGGCCCAGCGCGGAATCGCCGGCTTCGTCTGGAACGCGATGATGAAGGTGACTAGGTAGAGGGCCAGCGGCGCGACCCACAGAAAGGGTGCCGAGGCGACGTCCGTGGCCAGGTGGGCGGTGACCCCAAGCATCAGGCTGGAGGGGATGGCGGCCAGCGCCACCCAGATGGCCCGCTCGCGCCAGGTCGGCGCCGGGGTCGCCTTGACCGGAGCCACGGCCGCCTGCCCGGCCGGCATCTCGGCCCGCTTCCACACCAGCATGGCCAGGGCGGCCAGGATCAGCACGAAGGCCCAGTAGCCGCCGCTCCAGGTCCAGCGCTGGGCCTGCAGGGTCTGCAGCGGCTCCATGACGACCGGATAGGCCAGCAGCGCCAGCAGACTGCCCAGGTTGCTGGCGGCGTAGAGGCTGTAAGGCTCGCCCGCCCCCTCCCCCCGGAACACCCGCGCATGCCAGGCCTGCACCAGCGGCGCGGTGGCCGACAGGATGGCGAACGGCAGGCCGATCGACAGCGTCAGCACCGCCAGCAGCCACAGGGCCGGATGGTTGGACGACGGCTCGCCCGCCAGCGTCGAGATGCTCAGCGGAAACAGCGTCAGGCCGGCGATCACCAGGGCCGCGGTATGGACGGTGATCTGCCGCCGCACATGCGGGATCTTCTGCAGGACATGGGCGTAGCCGTAGCCAACCAGCAGCGCGATCTGGAAGAAGGCCATGCTAGTGTTCCACACCGCCGGCGAGCCGCCGAGCAGCGGCAGCACCAGCTTGGCCACCATCGGCTGGACCATGAACACCAGCGCCGCGCTGGTGAAGACCGACACCACGAACAGCGGCGGCGTCGTCGTCCCGGCGGCGCGGGGGGCCTCGATCGTGTCTGTCATGGCTCGAATCGGCTTGTCAGTCGGAGGTGCGGGATGTTGGGCTGCGTCCCGTCGATTTGGCCAGCCCCCCCCGGAGACCGCCGTTATGTTCCCCCTCGAAGTCGAGACCCTGGCCCGGCTGCTGATCGACGAGGTGCGCGAGCGTCACCTGCGCGTCACCACGGCCGAAAGCTGCACGGGCGGCCTGGTGGCCGCGGCCATCTGCTCGATCCCGGGGGCCTCCGACGTCTTCGAGCGCGGCTTCGTCACCTACACCAACCGCGCCAAGCAGGAGATGCTCGGCGTGCCGGGCGACCTGATCGCCGACTTCGGCGAGGTGTCCGAGCCGGTGGCCCGGATGATGGCCGAGGGCGCTCTGGCCCACTCCCACGCCCATATCGCCGTGGCCATCACCGGCGTGGCCGGGCCGGGCGGCGGCAGCCCGATGAAGCCGGTCGGCACGGTCCATCTGGCGACCGCGCGCAGCACGGCGGGCATCCGGCACCGGCACGAGCTCTACGAGGGCCAGTCCCGGCTGGACGTCCAGATGGCCGCGGTCGCGACGGCCCTGCTGATGCTGCGGGACGCGATCTGAGTGCGTCCTTCGAGACGCGGACCTGAGGGTCCGCTCCTCAGGATGACGACGAGGGGCGGGCTGCAAAGCTATTCGTCATGGTGAGGAGCGAGCCTCAAGCGAGCGTCTCGAACCACGCAACCTGCCTACCCCGCCCCGTACAGCCCCCTCGCCCGGTCGTCGAAGCACTGGATCAGCCGGTTCACGGCATGGTCGAAGTTGGCGTCGAGGATGCGGTCGAGGAAGCGCAGCTTGAATTCGAAGTCGATCTCGAACTCGACGCAGACGCCATCCGGATGCTCGACGAACCGCCAACGGTTCCGCAGCCGACGGAACGGGCCGCTGAGCAGGTTCACGTCGATGGTCCGGGCGCCGGCGTCGCCGCGCACGCGGGTCGAGAAGCGTTCCTTGAGAAACGAGAACCCGACCGCCGCCTCAGCGTCGAGCAGCGTCACCCCGTCGCCGGGGTCCTGGCGGTTCCACACCCTCAGGGACGTGATCCACGGCACGAACTCGGGATACCGCTCCACGTCGCCCACCAGCTGGAACAGCTGGTCCGGCGTGTAGGGCAGGATGCGGGTCAGTCGGTGGCGCAAAGCCTCAGCCCGTGGCCTCAAGCGCTTCACGCGCCGCCCTCAGCTGGGCGAAGTCCTCGCCGGCGTGGTGCGAGGAGCGGGTCAGCGGACTGGCCGAGACCATCAGGAAGCCCTTGGCCCGGGCGATCGCCTCATAGGCCGCGAACTCGTCGGGCGTGACGAACCGATCGACGGCAGCGTGGCGACGGGTCGGCTGCAGGTACTGGCCGATGGTCAGGAAGTCGACGCCGGCCGAACGCATGTCGTCCATAACCTG
>Ga0172380_10002646_pt1 | contig 26865 bp, 15 predicted proteins | sample Leawe162metaG_FD_119747 | JGI IMG/M metagenome (GOLD analysis project Ga0172380, IMG submission 119747) | Leachate microbial communities from a municipal landfill in Southern Ontario, Canada - Leachate well 162 metaG | ecosystem: Engineered > Solid waste > Landfill > Unclassified | place...
CGCTCATTACGACCAGCTCAAGCTGGGTATGTGATTCAGCGCCTTCAGGCGCTTCACGTTTTTGCCCCTTCGAGGGGCTAACAAAAATAAACCCCCGGCTTTGCCGGGGGTAACTTAATTTATTGCCGGCGACTGGCCGCGCATCGTGGCGCGCCACGATGAAATACTCAGGCTCATCCAGAACTTGATCGGCAATGCCATCAAATACCGCGTTGCCGGACGCAGGCCGGAAATCACCATCACCAGCCAGACCGCCAAAAACGAATGGCATTTGAGCGTCGCCGACAACGGTATCGGCATCATCCCCGACCAGATCAAGCGCCTGTTTCAGGTATTCCAGCGCCTGCAATCGCGCGAAGCCTACGAAGGCACCGGCATCGGCCTGGCGCTGTGCCGCAAGATCGCCGAAAGCCACAAGGGGCGCATCTGGGCGGAGTCTGCGGGCGAAGGCAAAGGCAGCCGGTTTTGCGTGGTGCTGCCGGTGCCGCGTGAAGAAACGATACCCGGCAAAAAGGGGGAAGCATGAATGCCATTACTCGGGGGCGATTAGCCAGGGGCGGATCGTCTGGGGGGGCGCAGTTTTTCCCTTGCATGAGGAAGGCTGGGAGGGGTGATTCCCCCCTTTGAAAAAGGGGGGTAGGGGGGGATTTACAGCAGGTGGCGAGAGAGCGGCGCACTTTAAATCCCCCTGATGGAACAACTAGCCATTCGACTAGGCTGTCAAAATACGACAGCCAAGTCGCTGGTTATCAGTCCCCCTTTTTCAAAGGGGGAAGCAAAACGCTCAGTCCCCCTTTTGCAAAGGGGGAAGCGAAGCACCCGGCTCGTCCGGCTTAGGATCAGAAATAACCACATGAACATGGAAAAACACATTTTATTAGCACGCATACCTAACATGAAACAACATCAAATCTCCCTCGGCCTTCTTTGAGCAAAGCGGGAAAACGAACCATGAACCAACCGACTAAACCGGATCAAACGAAAATCGTCGCGCTACAGCAAGCGTATCAATCCGCCCTGCTCAGCGTTGACAGGGCGCGTGCGGAGGAGGTGTTGCGCGAGGCTTTGGCCGTGTTTGCGACGCCGCTGGAGGTGGCCGAACTCTGCCTCGCGCCGGTGCTGGAGCAAATGGGGGAAGCCTGGGAAAACGGCCAGTTGGCCTTGTCGCAAATCTATATGGCCAGCCGCATATCCGAGGAGCTGGTGGAGCGTATTCTGCCGCCGCCCAGGGAACTGCGCGGCGAGACTCCCAGGATCGCCTTGGCGCTCCTCGAAGATCATCACATGCTGGGGAAGCAACTGGTGCAATCGGCGCTGCGTCTGGCCGGGATTGCGGTGCTGGACTGGCAGCGGGTCAGCGTCGATGAATTGGTTGCGCGCGCCATTCAGGAGCGGCCGGATTTGATTCTCATTTCCACGCTGATGTTGCGCGCCGCATTGCGCGTCCGCGAGGTGCGCGAGAAACTGGATCGCGCCGGGCTGGCTATTCCCATCTATGTCGGGGGAGCGCCATTCCGGTTTGACCCGTTGTTGTGGCGCGAGGTGGGCGCAAGCGCCATGGGTGCCAATTCCGCCGAAGCCATCCGCCTGGTATCGAGTTTTCGGGAGCGCCACCATGGCATATGAAGAAATGACTTCCATGCAGCGCGTGTTGACCACGCTCGGCCTGAAAGAGCCGGATCGCGTGCCGCTGTTTCTGTTGCCCATCACCCAGGGTGCGGTGGAAATGGGGGTTCCTCTCAAGCACTATTACCATGAGCCTGGCTTGATGGCGGAGGCGCAAGTGCTGTTCCGCGAGCGTTACCGCAACGATTGCCTGTGCGGCTTCACCTATGCGGCGGCCGAGTTCGAGGCCTTTGGCGGCGACACCATTTTTTATGACCGCGCGCCGCCCAATGCCGGTGCGCCGGTGTTCCGCACCGCTGCCGATTTTGCGCGGCTTGCGCCGCCCAGGATCGAAAATTGTCCGGCGCTGTGCCGGACGCTGGAACTTCAGGCGCAGTTGCAGCGTGCGGCGTGCAAAGACGTGCCGGTAGTCGGCGTGGTGATGTCGCCGACCTCGCTTCCGGTCATGCAACTGGGGTTCCCGGCTTATCTGTGGATGCTGATGGAACAGCCGGAATCTTTGACGCCGCTGTTCGAGATCAACGAAGAATTTTGCGTCTCATGGGCCAACGCACAATTGGCGGCGGGCGCCGACGCACTGGTCTATTACGACCCGGTGGGATCGAACACGGTCATCGAGCCTTCGCATTACCGGCGTTTGTGCGCCGGGATGGCCAAGCGCGTCCTGGCGCGGATCAAGGGGCCGACCGCCACCCATTTCGCCAGCGGGCGCTCGCTCGCCATCCTTTCGGATGTGGCCGATACCGGAACCGGTGGCGTGGTGGTGAGCGGCGATGAAGACCTCGCCGCGATCAAGGCCGCCATAGGCAATAGACTCCCCATCCTGGGTAATCTGAACGGCCTCGCCATGCGCCATTGGAATGCCGAAGAGACGGAGCGCCAGGTGAAGCGCGCCATCGCCGCCGCCGGGGTAGGCGGCGGATTCATCCTCACCGATCACCACGGCGAGATTCCCTTCGACGTACCGGAACGCATCCTGATCTGGATATCCGAAAGCGTCGCAAAATGGGGCCAATATCCGCTGACATGGGTGGACGCTTGGCGGGAGCAGCAATGAAAGTGAGAAACCCAATCCCCCCTGATGAAACAACTAGCCATTCGACTAGGCTGTCACAAAACGACAGCCAAGTCGCTGGTTATAGCCCCCCTTTTTTAAAGTGGGGAATCACCCCCCCTTTGAAAAAGGGGGTGGAGCGAAGCGGAGGGGGATTTGCTTTTTGTCTCATCATTCATGGGTGGCTCTTGCCATGCCCATCAAGATGACCCCCCGCCTCAAACTTGAGGTATGCGCCTTTTTCGCCGATGAATTTCGGGCGGCGCTGGCGGCGGAGGAACGCGCCGATGTCGAGCTCGTGCCGATACGCGGCGCTTGCGACGAGCGCTGCCGCACTGCGCCCACGGAAGCGCCGCCTGTGTCCGGTGACGTGCCGACCTTGTGCTTGATGGGCGTGTGTTCGGGCCGGGCAGCCTGCCCAAAATCGCCGCACTCCTGCTTTGAATTTCTGCTCGGCCCGGACAAGGTGGAGGCACTGCTGGGCGAGGGCGCACACCTGCTGACGCCCGCCATGGTGCGTGCGTATCCGCAAACCCTGCAAGATAGGCACGAAAAACCGGAAAATCTGCACGCTTATTTTGCCGAGTCCGTGCGTGCCTGGGTAGTGGTGGATATCGGGGTAGTGGTGGACACCGGGGTGGCCGCGCTCACGGCGGAAGAGCGGGCGGATTTTCTGGCCGCCACCGGCGGGTCGATGGAGTTGCTGCCCACCGAACCCCATCTGCTGCGCGCCAACTTGCGCGCCGCCCTCGCGCAAGGAGAAATTGCCGCCCTCGAAGCGCGTTCTGCCGGACAGATGGCCTCGCTCCAGCATCGTTTGGCCGATTACACCATGGCCTACGATTTGATCGGGCGCTTGATCCCCCACCAGGGCGAGCAAAACATCATCCATGCCATTCTGGAATTGTTTCACATGCTCTGCGCGCCGCGTGCGGTGCATCTTCTGTTGATCCAGGGGGGCAGCCCAGGGAGCAACCCGGAGGGCAGCCGGGACGGCGAGGCCGACACCGTGGCGGAATCGGTGCAAATTTTCTCGTTGCCCGCCGATAGCGACAAGGCCGATAGCGATAAAGAAAGCTACCTGCGCGCATTTTTGCGCACCCCGGCTCAATGGGGCGAGACCGGGGCGCAACCGGGTTTTTATTTTCAGATGTATCAGGGTGGCCAAATGCTGGGAGCCGTGGTGGTCGAGGGCGAATTCCTGCCGGAACACCAGCGCAATTATCTGGATCTGGCGCGCTTGCTGATGCCCATATTGCGCCTCGCTTTGCATAATGCCCACAGCTATGAGCTCCTGTGCAGCACCGAGCGCGAATTGCGCGCCTCGCAGATGCAGTTGGAGCAACGGGTAGCGGAGCGCACCGCCCAATTGACGGCGGAAATCGCGGTACGCAAACAGGGCGAGCAAGCGCTGCGCGAGGCGGAGGCGCGCTTCCGTTCGTCGTTCGAGGCTGCCGCCATCGGTATGGCACTGGTGTCTGTCGAGGGGCGTTTCGTTGATGTCAATTCGGCACTGTGCCGACTTTTCGGCTACCCGCACCAGGAGCTGACGAAAAAAACCTTCCAGGAACTCACTTACCCCGACGATCTCGATGTGGATCTGGATTACGCCAGGCAACTGGTGGCTGGCGAGCGGGCCAGCTACCAGATGGAGAAGCGCTACTTCCATAAGAACGGCCACATCGTCTGGACATTGCTCACCGGTTCGACGGTCAGGGACGCGCAGGGAAAGCTGCTGTATTTCATCGCGCAGATACAGGACATTTCCAAGCGCAGAAAATACGAGGAAGAACTCAAGCGCTCCAACGCCGACCTGGAGCAATTCAGCTACGCCATATCCCACGACATGCGCCAGCCATTGCGCATGATTTCCAGCTATTTGCAGCTGATCGAAATGAGCCTGGCCGATCAACTGGTCGGCGAAAAGCGCGACTACTTCACCTTCGCCATCGACGGCGCCAAGCGTATCGACCAGATGCTGGTGGCCCTGCTCGAATACTCGCGAATAGGCCGGATGGGCGAACCGCCAACCTGGATCGACAGCAGCGCCACGCTCGACGAGGCGCTGCAATTCCTCCAGCCAGCCATCACCGAAGCACAGGCCAATCTGAGCATCGCAGGCGATTGGCCGCGTATTTTTGTCAGCCACGACGAGATCCAGCGGCTCGTGCAAAACCTGATCGGCAATGCCATCAAGTACCGCGTCGCCGGGCGCATACCGGAAATTACCGTCAGCAGCGAGATCGTCAATAATGAATGGCGTTTATGCGTGACCGACAACGGTGTCGGCATCATCCCCGAACAGAGCAAACGCCTGTTCCAGGTGTTCCAGCGCCTGCATTCGCACGAAGCCTACGAAGGCACCGGCATCGGCCTGGCGCTGTGCCGCAAGATCGCCGAACACCACAGGGGGCGCATCTGGGCGGAGTCGGCGGGAGAAGGTCAGGGCAGCCGTTTCTGTGTCTTGTTGCCCGTGCTGAGGGAGAAGACATGATGCCGAACTATCCATTAGCCATAGATCGGGCTGCAACCCGACATGCCTGCCATGAGTTTGCTGAAGAAGCCGGCTTAAACCAAAATAATTTATTAGGCGTAATCCGAGTGAAGACGGCGCACTTCCCCCCTTTGGAAAGGGGGGGCAGGGGGGATTTGAACTTTGCGCATATGCAAAAATCCCCCTCGGCCCCCTCGCAAGCTCTCCCCCTTTTGCAAAGGGGGAGGCGGGTTGAATTTTTCAATGAACTATCTGGCTTAAAGCGAGACCTCACGCCATGGCTTGCACTTGGCAGGTCATTGCAGGGGTTCGCTGTTGCCATTTTATTTTCGTTGTTTATGGGCGGGGCTGCGCAGGCGGCTATGACAACGACCAATCAATCCGATGCCACTGCACAGTCCGCTCTCTCCTCTACTCGGGCACAAAAAAACACCTTGGTCGTGGGCAGCGAACAAGACTACCCGCCTTTCGCCACAGGCATGGCCGATGCCACTGCGGGCGGCTTTACCGTCGATTTATGGAAAGCCGTGGCGGCAGAAGCGGGCTTGAATTACACCATCCGCGTGCGGCCTTTTCATCAGATCCTTCAGGAATTCAAGGAAGGCAAGATCGATGTCTTGATCAACCTCGCGAAATCTGAGGAGCGTCAGCATTTCGCTGATTTCACCGTTCCCCATGTTGTCGTCAACGGTGCGATTTTTGTACGCAAGGGAGAGTCTGGCATCCGCACGGAGGGCGACTTTACCGGAAAATCCATCATCGTTCTCAACGCCGATCTGGCGCACGACTATGCCGTGTCCAAAGGTTGGGAGAAACAACTGGTGCTGGTGGGTACCTCGGCAGAAGGCATGCGCTTGCTGGCATCAGGCAAGCACGATGCCATGCTGCTGAGCAAACTGGCCGGAATGCAGACGCTGCAATTATTGGGGCTGACCAACATCGAAGCATTGAAAGTCAAGGCGGGGTTCTCGCAGAAATTCGCGTTCGCCGTGCAAGAAGGGCAGTCCGAGTTATTGGGCAGGCTCAACGAAGGGCTGGCGCTCACCAAGTCCAATGGGACGTACAACGATCTGTACGACAAATGGTTTGGCGTCTACGAGGTGAAAGAAGTTGGCCTGCGCGACATGCTGAAATACATTATCCCTATCGTTGCGGCATTCTTGGTCATTGCGGGATATTTCTTCTATCGGCGGCAAGTTGAACGCGCAGAGGCGGAGAAGAAATACCGCGATCTTTATGATCATGCGCCAGACATGTTTATGTCGTGCGAAGCCAAAACTGCAAATATCCTCGATTGCAATCGTACCTTGTTGGATGCCACGGGCTATTCCAGGGAAGAGCTCGTTGGTTGCCCTGCGTTCGAACTGTACCACCCGGATTGCGCCGACCTCGCCCGGATAGCGTTCCAGAAATTTATGGATAATAAAGAAGTGTATGGTGTGGAACTTCAATTGCGGTGCAAGGACGGCAGCAAAATCGATGTGAGCTTGAATGCCTCGGCGGTATGCGATGAGCACGGAGCCATATTGCACAGCCGTTCGGCATTGCGTGATATCACCGAGCGCAAGCAGGCGGAGGAAATGCTGCGCAAGCTTTTCATCGCGGTCGAGCAAAGCACCGCCTCGGTGGTTATCACCGACCTTGAAGCCCGCATCCAGTATGTCAATCCCGGGTTCATCGAGATCACCGGCTATAGCGCCGCCGAAGCGATTGGACAAAATCCGCGCATCCTCCAGTCGGGGCAGACGCCCAGTGAAACTTACCTGGAGCTGTGGGGCAAACTGATCAGTGGCCAGGCATGGCATGGCGAACTCCTCAACAAGCGCAAAAATGGCGAGCTTTATTGGGAAAACGTCCACATAGCACCTGTCAGAAACCCGGCAGGCATCGTTACCCATTATGTTGCGGTAAAAACCGACATTACCGAGCGCAAGCGGATCGAGCATGCATTGGTCGAGAGTGAGAGCCGCTTCCACGAGATATTCAACGCGGTCAGCGATGCGATCTTCATTCACGATGCGGAAACGGGGCGCATCGTCGATGTCAATCACCGCATGTGCAAGATGTACGGCCTTACCCGTGAACAAGCCCTTGCCTGCGGCCCCGATGACCTGAGTGATGGCACGCCGCCCTACTCATCTACCGAGGTCATCGAAAAAATCCGCTTGGCACGTACCGAGGGCCCGCAGACTTTTGACTGGCTGGCGCGTACCCACGATGGGCATATCTTCTGGGTCGAGGTAAGTCTCAGACTTGCGCTCATCGGTAGCCAGCAGCGGATTCTGGCTGTGGTGCGCGACATTTCCGGGCGCAAGGAATTCGAAGAAGAACTCAAGCGTTCCAACGCCGAGCTGGAACAATTCAGCTACGCCGTATCCCACGACATGCGCCAGCCGTTGCGCATGATTTCAAGCTATTTGCAACTGCTCGAAATGGGGCTGGTCGACCAACTGGACAGCGAGAAGCGCGGCTACTTCGACTTCGCCATCGAAGGCGCCAAGCGCATCGACCAGATGCTGGTGGCATTGCTCGAATACTCGCGAGTCGGCAAAATGGGCGAACCGCCAACGTGGATCGACAGCCGTGCCGTGCTCGACGAGGCGCTGCAATTTCTCCAGCCGGCCATCGCCGAAGCACGGGCCAGGGTGAATATCAGCGGTGAATGGCCGCGCATCCTGGCCAGCCACGATGAAATGCTGAGGCTCCTGCAAAACCTGATCGGCAACGCCGCCAAGTACCGCATCGCCGGACGGATACCGGAGATCACCCTTACCAGCCAGATGGTCAAGAATGAATGGCATTTATGCGTCGCCGACAACGGTGTCGGCATCATCCCCGACCAGATCAAACGCCTGTTCCAGGTGTTCCAGCGGTTACAGTCGCGCGAAATCTACGAAGGCACCGGCATCGGCCTGGCGCTGTGCCGCAAGATCGCCGAACACCACAAGGGGCGCATCTGGGCGGAATCGGCGGGAGAAGGGCTGGGCAGCCAGTTTTATGTGGCGCTGCCGGTGCTGCGGGAGAAAACATGACTTGCGCCGACAAAAACATGATCGAGCGGCGCTATCCAAGCCCCTCTCCCGCAGGCGGAGCTCGCTTGGCCTTACATCAGCTCGGAAGCGCCATCCTTTTCGCCTGCCTGCTGTGGCTGGCACTGTTTGCTGCGCCGCTTCATGCCGCCGCTTTGGAAGGGGCGGCCGCCACACGCCAGGTCGATTCTGTGACCTCTGATCCGGTGCCGGAATTTTCCTTGCATGACATATGGCACCAGTATCGCTGGCTGGCCATCGCCTCTCTGGCGGTGGGAGGATTGATTTTGCTGCTGGGTTTCTGGGTGCTGGTCAAAACCCGTAAGCTGATCGCCTCGCACAACATCGAGGTGCAACAAAAGCAACAGTTGGAAGATAGCGAACAACGCTACCGCTTCCTGTTCAGCAACAATCCGTTGCCGATGTTTGTTCTGGCGGAAGAGACATTCAGATTCCTTGAGGTGAACGAGCGCGCCATCGAATACTACGGGTTTACGCGCGAGGAATTTGGCCGCATGACGCTCCATGACCTGCGCGTCGTAGAGGGTGTCACCGAGCTGGAACGGGCGATTTCCAGCTCGCCGCGCGGCAAGGTTTTGACCGAGGCACGCCAGAAAAAGAAGGGCGGCGCGGTGGTCAATGTCGCCATCAACGCCATGCCGATGCAGTACGGAAAAACGCCTGCCTGGATCGTGCTGGTGCAGGACATCACCGGGCGGCGCGCCTTGCAGAAAAAAATAACGGAACAACTGGCGTTCATCGAAGCGGTGGTGAACGCCGAGGTCAACGGTTTGTCGGTTTGCTATGGCATAGACGAAGCGCCCTATACCCGTTTCACGGTGTGGAACCCGAGCATGGAGGCGCTGACCGGCTACCGCATGGAAGAGATCAACCGTCTCGGTTGGTATCAGACCGCCTATCCGGCCCCTGAAATGCAGGAGCAGGCGCGGCAGCGCATGGAGCGAATGCGCCAAGGGGATCACTTGCGCGGCGAAGAATGGACGATCACCCGCAAGGATGGCAGTCACCGCGTGGTCCAGGTTCACACGGTGACTGTTGCCGAAGACCAGCGCGGCAAGCACACGCTGGCGGTCATGCAGGACATCACCGAGCGCAAACAAACGATCAATGCGTTGCGCGAGAGCGAGAACCGTTACCGGCTTCTTGTCGAGTATTCCCCGTACTGCGTCCATGAAATTGACCTGGAAGGGCGTATTCAATCCATGAACCGGGCGGGACTCGCCATGCTCGGCCTCGACGATGCCGCGAAAGTCTGTGGCATGCAGTATCTTGGCTCGGTAAGCCAGCAGGATGCCGGGCGCGTTGGCGCATTGTTGCAGGATGCCATCGCGCATGGAATCGCAAGCCATTTTGAGTTTGCCGCTGCCGGGGATGCGCGGCGGTATTTCGAATCATGCTTCATCCCGATCAAAGATGCCGACGGCAAGGTGCTGAAGCTGATGGGCATTACCGAAGACATCACCGAGCGCAAACAGGCGGAAAAAGCGCTGCGCGAAAAAACCCGGCTGCTCGACAGCATCGTCGAGAACATCCCCAATACAATATTTATCAAGCGTGCCTCGGATCTGCGTTACGAGCTGCTCAACCGCGCCGGCGAAGCGCTGGTGGGCCACAGCCGCGAGGAGCTGCTGGGGCGCAACGATTACGACCTTTTCCCGAAAGAGCAGGCGGACTTCTTTACCGGCAAAGACCGCGCGACCCTGGAGCAGGACGGCATCACGGACATAGCGGAAGAACCTATCGAGACGCCGCGCGGCACCCGTATCCTGCACACCAGAAAACTGGCGCTCAGAGACGAGCATGGGGAGCTGCAATACCTGCTGGGCATTTCGGAGGACATCACCGAGCGCAAGCGGGCCCAGGATGCCTTGGTAAAGCTTTCCCTGGCGGTGGAGCAAAGTCCGACCTCGATCGTCATCACCGACCTGGACGCGAACATCGAATATGCCAATGAGGCGTTCGTCAATACCACCGGTTACAGCCTTGCCGAAGCAATCGGGCAGAATCCCCGCCTGCTGCAATCCGGCAAAACGCCCAAGGCGACTTATGAAGAAATGTGGTGCAAGCTGACACGGGGAGAAGTTTGGCAGGGTGAGCTGATCAACCGGCGCAAGGATGGCAGCGAATATATCGAGCTGGCGTTGATTTCCCCGGTGTGCCAGCCGGACGGGCGCGTCACCCACTATTTGGCGGTCAAGGAAAATATCACCGAGCGCAAGCAATACGAAGAAGAGCTCAAGCGCTCCAACGCCGAGCTGGAGCAGTTCAGCTACGCCGTGTCCCACGACATGCGCCAGCCGCTGCGCATGGTCTCCAGCTATTTGCAGCTGATCGAAAAGAGCCTGTCCGGCCAGCTTGACAACGAGAAGCGCGACTATTTCAACTTCGCCATCGACGGCGCGAAGCGCATCGACCAGATGCTGGTGGCGCTGCTCGAATACTCGCGGGTCGGCCGGATAGGCGAGCCGCCCACCCGGATCGACAGCCGCGCCGCGCTCGACGAAGCGCTGCAATTTCTCCAGCCCGCGATTGCCGAAGCGCGGGCCAAACTGGAAATTTCCGGCGACTGGCCGCGTATCATGGCGCGCCACGACGAAATACTTAGCCTCATCCAGAACCTGATCGGCAACGCCATCAAATACCGCGTCGCCGGACGCACGCCGGAAATTACCGTCAGCGGCGAGGTGTTCAAGAACGAATGGCAGTTGTGCGTCGCCGACAACGGCGTCGGCATCATCCCCGACCAGATCAAGCGCCTGTTCCAGGTGTTCCAGCGCCTGCATTCGCGCGAAGCCTACGAAGGCACCGGCATCGGCCTGGCGCTGTGCCGCAAGATCGCCGAACACCACAAGGGGCGCATCTGGGCGGAGTCGGCGGGCGAAGGGCGGGGCAGCCAGTTTTGTGTGGTGTTGCCGGTGCCAAGTGAGAGAACCCTATTTACAAATGGAACCACCGCATGAACGCGCCGAAACCAGAAATGGGAAATTGTTTTTAACGTGAAACAACCCAAACCCCCTCCAGCTTCCCCTTATCAGGGGAGAGTCCAGCCTCCTCCCCTGACAAGGGGCGGCCGGGAGGGGGGCGGAGTAAAAGTGAAGCAATTTTTTAACGTGAAAGCACAGCACCTAAAAAAGGTAATGCCAGGTGAACCCACATCCTGATTACCCTGCCCATACGGCAGGCGGGATTATGAAAATCCGCAGCTATGCGCCGATCTTTGCGCTGCTGGGTATTTTCTTTGCCGCCATGGCCTATGGCAGCGCCGGCAGCCAAGAGATATTGAGCGCCGATGAGCGCACCTGGCTCACGCAGAACCAGCCGCGCCTCGTTCTTGCGGTTGAAACCGGTTATGCGCCGTTCGTGTTTATCGACTCGAAAGACCAGCCGACGGGCCTCGCCCACGATTACATGCGCTTGATCGAATCCAAGCTTGGCGTGCATTTCAACCAGAAACGATTCTCATCTCTGGACGATATTTTTCAGAAGGCTCGCGGCGGCGAAGTGCATATCGTCAATGCCGTGACCAGCACTCCCGATCGTGCGAAATTTCTTTCCATGACGCCACCATTCATTTCCGTGCCGAATGTCATTATCGTTGGAAAAGATCGTTCCGGCCTGATTTCCGAGCGCGAGCTTTCCGGATTAAAGGTTTCTCTGGTGAAGAGTTATGCCGTTACGGAGCATATGGCAGCCCATGGCCTTTACTTCGTTCCAGACATTGTTTCCGATGACCTCACTTCATTGTTGAACGTTTCTTTCGGGCGCTCCGATGCTGCGGTGATCGATCTTGCGACAGCGTCTTATCTGATCACTGAAAAGGGCATCACCAATCTGCACGTTGCCGGCGAGGTGGCATACGATATTCGGCTTTCGATAGCCACTCCGCTGAATGAACCGGTGTTGTACGGCATACTCCAGAAAGGGCTTAAGGCAATCACGGATGCCGAGCGGCAGGAGATAAGAAATCGCTGGATCAATGTATCGGGAAGCCAGGATATCTTCAAGGAAAGACAGTTATGGATTGTCCTCGGGAGTGTGGTTGCAGTCGCTTTTGCGATATTTGCCATTATTCTGGTCTGGAATCGCACGCTCCGGCAACAGATAGTTCTACGCAAACAGGTCGAAAGCGAGCTTCGGGAAAAGGAAGAACGCCTGGCGCTGGCCACGCTCCAGAATGGCGTTGGCGTCTGGGACTGGAACCTGATAACCCAGGAGATGATATGGGACGATTCGATGTACTCGCTCTACCATATCCGCCGCGAAGATTTCATCGGCACCGAAGAGGCGTGGCGGGCGGCTTTGCATCCGGATGATCTCGGGCGCGGAGACCGGGAAGTCAATGATGCTATCGCGGGAATTAAACCTTTCAATACCGAATTCCGCGTGGTCTGGCCAAACGGGGAGATTCACTACATCAAGGCCGTGGCCAAGGTGTTCCGCGACGGGCGGGGAACCCCATTCAGGATGCTCGGCATCAATATGGACATCACGGAGCGCAAGGAGTTTGAGGAAGAACTCCAGCGCTCCAATGTAGACCTGGAGCAGTTTGCCTATGCGGTTTCCCACGACATGCGCCAGCCGCTGCGCATGATCGCAAGTTATCTGCAATTGATCGAGATAGGCTTGGCCGGGCAACTGGATGGCGAGAAGCGCAGCTACTTAAACTTTGCCATCGAAGGCGCCAAGCGCATCGACCAGATGCTGATGGAAATACTCGAATATTCGCGTGTGGGCAAAGCGGGCGAGCAACTGGCTTGGATCGATAGCCGCGCGACGCTCGACGAAGCGCTGCATTTTCTCCAGCCCGCGCTAAACGAGTCGCAGGCCAGGCTGAATATTGTCGGAGAGTGGCCGCACATCATGGCTAGCCATGACGAGATACTGAGGTTGCTCCAGAACCTGATCGACAATGCCGTTAAATTCCGCGTCGCCGGGCGGATACCGGAAATAACCATTACCGGCCAGACCGTCAAAAATGAATGGTCTTTGTGTGTCGCCGACAACGGTGTCGGCATCATCCCCGAGCAGAGCAAACGCCTGTTCCAGGTGTTCCAGCGCCTGCATTCGCGGGAAGCTTACGCGGGCACCGGCATCGGCCTAGCGCTGTGCCGCAAGATCGCCGAACACCACAAGGGGCGCATCTGGGCGGAGTCGGCGGGCGAAGGTAACGGCAGCCAGTTTTGTGTCGTGTTGCCGGTGCTGCGGGAGAAGACATGATGCGCTTGTGGCAATCGCAAAGGTGCGTTGGGCGTAACTACTCAGGCGCTGCCGTTTTTCTCCTTCCCCCTTGCGGGGGGAAGGCCGGGATGGGGGTAGAAAGGTGGAGTAGCAGGTACCGTGCGATGATCCCACCCTCCAACCCCCATCCTAACCAGCCCTCTATCCATCTTTCCCCCAGAGGGGGAAAGGGCGATCGACCCCTCCCCTTCCGGGGGAGGGATTGGGTGGGGGTTGCCCCTTACAGGGGGAAGGGATTTGCGTCGTATCGGCGCTCATTTTGGTGCGCCAAGGGAGGGATCATGAATAGATCGATTGCACGTCTCATCGCTGCGGCACTGGCAGTGGCGTGGGCTTGCATAACCGTTGCCGCGCCAGTATCCGAGGAAGAAGAACTGGCGCTGGTCTATGGCGACAAGGCCACCGTCAGCATCGCCACCGGCAGCTCGCAGCCGTTGCGCCGCGCCCCGTCCGTGGCGTCGGTGATTACCGCCGAAGACATCGCCGCGATGGGTGCGAAAGACCTCGACCAGGTGATGGAAACCGTGCCGGGAGTGCATGTTTCCCGCACGGCAAATTTCTACGTTTCGACTTATACCATCCGCGGTATTTATGGCAACCCGACCAATCCGCAGGTGCTGATGCTGCAAAACGGCATGCCAACCAGCTCCATGTATCGCGGCGACAAGGGCAATTCCTTGGGCGCCCCTCCCCTGGAAAATGTCGCGCGCATCGAGATCATCCGCGGCCCCGGTTCCGCACTCTACGGTGCCGATGCCTATTCCGGGGTGATCAACATCATCACCAGGACGGCGGCGGATACAGCAGGCACCGAATTTGGTGTGCGCGGCGGCTCCTTCAACAGCAAGGACGCCTGGGTGCAGCACGGCGGCAAACTGGGCGATATCGATGTCGCCGCCTATCTGCGTGCCGGTCGCAGCGATGGCAGCAAAGGACTCATCACGGCGGATGCCGCCACCCGCCTCGACAAGATTTTCGGCACCCACACCAGCCTTGCGCCGGGAACGCTGAATACCGGCTACAACGCCGTTGAAGCCAGCCTCGATTTCGGCTACCACAAGTGGCGTTTGCGCACCGGCTACAAGTTGCGTGACAACGTGGGAACCGGTGCCGGTGTTTCCTATGCGCTGGATCCCGTGGGCAAGGAAAAAGTCGAGCATATCAACGCCGACCTGTCCTGGAACGATGTGAAATTTACCCGGAACTGGGGGCTGGGATTCACCGGCAGTTACCTGCATCACACGGAACAAACGACCCACTATGACCTTTATCCGCCCAACACCCAATTCCCGACCCAAATCGTGACCGATCCGGCGGTCGCCGCTCTTCTTGGAGTGGCAGTAGGTGCACCTGCACCTTCCGGCACGTTCTCCGCCGCTGGCATGGTCGGTTCGCCGGGTCGCTGGGAACGGCAAATGAGAGCCTCGGGCTATGCCACCTATTCCGGTTTTGCAGACCATAGCCTGCGTTTTGGCCTGGGCCACGAAGACCTGAATTTGTATCAGGTCAGAACAGTCAAGAATTTCTGGTTGAGCGCCAACGGCACACCCGTCCCCACCGGGCCGGTGATCGACTATTCCGCCATCCAGCCACACCAACTGCCGCATAGACGCCTCAATGACTACTTCTACGCGCAGGATGAATGGAGCTTTGCCCGCGACTGGACGTTGACCGCTGGCCTGCGTCACGACAACTATTCCGATTTCGGCGCCACCACTAACCCGCGTCTGGCGCTGGTGTGGGATGCCACGCTCGATCTCACCGCCAAGCTGCTCTACGGCCAGGCCTTCCGCGCCCCGGCCAGCGTCGAACAATTCGGCGTCAACCCGACCGGCAACGGCAACCCGAACCTGAAACCGGAAAGCACCAAGACGCTGGAAGCCGCGTTCTCCTGGCAGGCGCGCAAGGATACCCAAGTAAACCTGAGCTTGTTCCGCTACGCCATGAAGGACGTCATCCGCCCTGTGGTCAACACCATACCTGGAAGCGGTTTTACTTTCCAAAACACCGGCAAGCAGCATGGCAGCGGCATGGAACTGGAGGCGACATGGGATGCCAGCCGCACCTTGCGTCTGACCGGCAATTATTCCTGGCAGCAGTCTATCGACGAGGCCACCCATGCCGATGCGGGCTACGCGCCGCACCACCATGTCTATGCGAAGGCCGACTGGCGCGTTACCGGCAACTGGCAAATCAGCCCGCAGATCAATTGGGTAGCAGATCGCAAACGCGCCGCTGGCGACACCCGGCCTCAGGTGCCGGACTACACCACGGTAGATTTGACCGTGCGCAACACCCGCTTTAATAACCCGTGGAATTTCTCCGCCTCGGTGTACAACCTGTTCAATGCCAGAGTTCTCGAACCCACTCTTAACGATGGCAGGATTCCCAACGATTTGCCAATGGCACCGCGCTCGCTTTATGTGCAGGCGGTTTACAAGCTATGAACCTGATGGATCATCTGTTCGGCGCAATCCGGCGAGGCAGGGGCTTGATAGCCGCGCTGCTGGGTTTTGCCCTGCTGATAACTCATGTCGGCATGGCCAGCGCCGACGCGAGTCCTGCCCGAAAAATTGCGTTGGTGTCGGGGGAAAGTTCAATCGCGGTCATTTATCCGGACATCGGCGAGCCTTATCGCACGGTGTTCGCGCAGATCATCGGGGGCATCGAGGATAGGGTCAAAATGCAGGTCGGTAAATACGCAGTAGGGCAAAACGTGGATATTGCCGAACTGAAAAACACCTTGCGCAGCCAGAATGTCAAGGTGGTGATCGCGCTGGGACGGCAGGGCATGAAGATCGCCGCCACTTTGGACCGCAATCTCGGCGTGGTGGTGGGCGGTGTAATCACGCCACCGGAAAATGAAATGCGCGATTTGCCGGTGAACAGTCTGTCGCCGGACCCGGCGCTGCTGTTTTCGCACCTGAAGAGGCTGGTGCCCGCCGCGCGGCGCGTGTTCACCGTGTACGATCCGCGCCAGAATGCGTGGATGATGCGTCTGGCGAAAGATGCCGCGCGCGCCCAAGGGTTGGAGCTGATGGCCTATGAAGCGCAGGATTTGCGCGGCGCGGTGCGTGCATACCAGGAAATTTTTGCCGCTGCCGACAATCGCCAAGATGCGTTATGGCTGCTCCAGGATTCCACCACGGTGGAGGATGGTTCGGTGCTTCCGCTGGTGCTGAGTGAATCCTGGGCACACAATCTGGCGGTATTCTCCAGCAGTTTCGGCCATGTCAGGCGCGGCGTGTTGTTCTCGCTTTATCCGGACAATGCCGGGTTGGGTCGCCACTTGGCCGATACGGCGCTGGGATTTCTGGCTTCCGGCGACTATGGGGAGCGCGGCATGATTTTATTGCGCGAAGTGCTGATGGCAATCAACCTGCGCACCGCCAAGCACCTTGGGCTCAATACCAGCCTCACGCAAGGTTTTGACATGGCGTTCCCCGAACAATAAGGCGTGCCGATCATGAATAAAATATTCGCGGCATTTTTCCAGAAGCTCACCTTCCAGCGCCAGCTCGGCATCACGGTTACGCTCGGTATTCTCTTCCTGGCGTTATTTTCCTCCATCGTGGGATCGTGGCAGGGCAACGAACGGATGCGCAACGATCTGATCGAACAGGGGCTGCATATAACCGGGAATCTGGCGCATCAAAGCGCTCTGGCGCTGATTTATGCTTCAGCCGACAATGCCGCCGAGGCGGTGAACGCCACCATGGCTTTCCCCGGAGTGGTCGGCGTGGAAATACGCAATGCCAACGGGGAGGTGTTGTTGGCGCGCGGCGATCTCAACCTCGCCCAATTTCTCGAACCGATCAAGCACACTGGCGGCTTGCCAGCCGCCGCCATGCTCAATGCGGAATGCGGCGAAGCATGGCATTTCGCCGCGCCAGCCTATTCGCAGCCTTCCGCAAAATCGCCGTTTAGCGAAGCGATTCCACCGGAGTTACTCGGCCGGGTATCGGTGGTGATGAGCAAGGCGGCGCTGAACCGGATGACTTCTGATATTTTCATCTCCAATCTGGCCACATCGTTCTCTTTCGCGTTGTTGTTCCTGTTTCTGATCCGCCGCCTTACCCGCAGCACGATGCAGCCGCTCAATCAGTTGTCGGCCAGCATGGGGCGTGCCCAAAGGGGTGAATCACGAGTGCGGGTCGTGCCTGATGGGCCGAAGGACATCGCCGACATGGCGCATGCGTTCAACAGCATGATGTCGGTGCTGGAAGAGCGCGAGGCGGCTTTGAGTATTGCCGCCATTGCCTTCGAAATCGAAGAAGGCATGATCGTTACCGATAGGAACGAGGTGATCATCAGGGTCAACCGTGCCTTCACAAAACTGACCGGTTATAGCGCCGAAGAGGCCATCGGCAAAACTCTGTCCATGATCAACCAGGATGCAGAGCCTTATCAGCACATGTGGGAAAGCCTGCATCGCGACAATTACTGGCAAGGGGAGATATGGGGGCGGTGCAAGAATGGCGAAACTCACCCGGAATTGCTGACCATTACCGCCGTTGTCGGTACAGGTGGCGAAATCACGAATTATGTTTGTGCATTTCTTGATATCACCGAGCGCAAAGAATACGAAGAAGAACTCCTGCGCTCCAACGCCGAGCTGGAGCAGTTCAGCTACGCTGTATCTCACGATATGCGTCAGCCGTTGCGCGTGATCTCAAGCTACTTGCAACTAATCGAGATGAATCTGGCTGATCAGTTTGACGGCGAGAAGCGCAGCTACTTCAACATCGCCATCGACGGCGCGAAGCGCATCGACCAGATGCTGGTGGCCTTGCTCGAATACTCGCGGGTCGGCAGGATGGGCGAACCGCCCACGATGATCGACAGTTGCGCCGTGCTCGACGAAGCGCTGCAATTCCTCCAGCCAGCCATTGCCGAAGCACAGGCCAATGTGGTTATCACCGGCGACTGGCCGCCTATTCTTGCCAGCCGCGATGAAATTCAAAGGCTCCTGCAGAACCTGATCGGCAACGCGATCAAATACCGCGTCGCCGGGCGGATACCGGAAATAACCATCACCGGCCAGACCGTCAAAAATGAATGGCATTTGAGCGTCGCCGACAACGGTGTCGGCATCATCCCCGAGCAGATCAAACGCCTGTTCCAGGTGTTCCAGCGCCTACAATCGCGCGATGCTTACGAAGGCACCGGCATTGGCTTGGCGCTATGCCGCAAGATTGCCGAACACCACAAAGGGCGCATCTGGGCGGAGTCGGCGGGCGAAGGAAAAGGCAGCAAGTTTTGTGTCGTGCTGCCGAATAAGGCAATATCCGCAAGAGGAGAAACCGCATGAGCGCCGCACCCCGGCTTTTTGTTATCCGTGTAAGCTGTTTTCAGGCACCTCTGCGGGAATGTGTCAGGCTATTTAAGGGGCATCCCATGCGAAAAATATTCACCACGCTAATGCTCGTCGCGGCACTCACGGGCTGTCAGAAGACATCGCACCAAAACGTGGAACAAGGATATGCGGGAGCACCGCAGAAAATCACCGTAGCCTATACCGCCCAGCCGGAAAGCGCCCTTGTCCTCGTTGCGGCGGCAAAAGGGTATTTCGCCGACGAGGCGCTCGATGCCCGGATGCAGGCGCACACTTCTGGCAAGTCGTCGCTGCAAGCCGTCATCGGGAACAAGGCCGATTTTGCGACCGTCGCAGAAACTCCCATCATGTTCAATGTGCTCAAGGGCGAAAAAATTCTGGTGGTCGCCAACATAGAGACGAGCACCATGAACCACGCCATTGTGGCAAGGAAAAGCGCGGGCATTTCCAGGCCCGGCGATTTGAAGGGGAAGCGCGTCGGATTCGCCCCCGGCACGACATCCGACTTCTTTCTGGATTCGCTGCTGACGGCAAACGGCCTCACACGGCAGGAAATCCATCCGGTTGCCCTGAGAATCGATGAAATGCAGGATGCCATGAAGGCGAAAAAGGTCGATGCGGTTTCCGCCTGGAACTGCCCGTTGACACAGACCAGCCGTCAGCTTGGGCCTGACGGGGTAATTTTTTACGACCGGGAAATTTATACCGAAACGTTCAATATCGCCGCAATGCAGGATTTCATCGGGAACAACCCGGAGGCGGTCAAACGCTTTTTGCGCGCCCTGATCAAGGCGGAAAATTTCGTGGCGAAGAATCCGGATGAAGCGCAGGCCATCGTATCCGCCGCGATACAGGTAGACAAGGAACTCATTCTCGAGATATGGAATGCCTTCCATTACCGCGTCGCGCTCGACCAGATACTTCTGATCGCGCTGGAAGATGAAACAAGATGGGCGATGAAGAACCAGCTGACCGACCGGGTAGCCATGCCCGACTACATGAATTACATCCATCCAGACAGCCTCATGGCGATCAAGCCGGAAGCGGTCAGGATGAACCGGTAGCTATCATGCGCATCACGACCCGTTTAAGGATCATTTCAACAGCGACGCTAGCGGCTCTTGCCGTGCTGGCACCGGTGCTGGTTTTGTCATTTGTCGAATTCAGGAGCGCAAAGAACGACTATGCGCTTGCCGACGCGATCAAGGCCAATTTTTTCGAGAGTGCGTCGTCCAGGAATCAGTATTTCCTGTACCGCGAAGACCGCGCGCGGACGCAGTGGGACAAAAGCAGGCAAACGGCAGACCGCCTGTTGCAGCAGGCCGTGGCACAGTTCCAATGGGAGCAGAACTGGCAAACTTTGGAGCGGCTGCGCAGGAATACCGAAGACAGCGCAACAATTTTTCGCCGCATCGTCAACAACTCCGAAGCCATGAAGACGGCTTCCGCCAACCGGCAAGTCTATGAAGAACTAGACAAAAGGCTCTCCAGCCAACTGTTGCTGAAGGCCACCGAGGTCCGCGATGCGGCGGCAGACTTGCAGGAGGCAAGCGCGCGGCGCGCCGAACGGGCCTACGAACATCTGGCCGCGGCTATCGGCTTGTTCGCGATCATGCTGGCGCTTGCCACCATCCTGGTTTCGATGCATCTCGGCAAGCTGATCCGCAAGCGCCTTGCAACCTTGCATGATGGCGCGAGAATTGTCGCCAGCGGCGACCTGGGCTACCGGCTCAAGTGCGACGGCTCCGATGAATTCGCCGAACTCGCCCTGTCCATCAATGCCATGACGGACAGGCTCCAGGCTTTCACCAGGCAACAGGGGGTGGAAATCGGCATGCGCAAGCAGGCCGAGGAAGCGAGCGCCAGTGCGGAGAAAAGAACCCGCATACTTTTCGATTCGATTTCCGACGCCATTTTTATCAGTGACATGGAAGGCCATTTTCTCCGGGTCAACCATTCGGCCTGCGAGCGTTTGGGTTACAGCCAGGAAGAATTGCTGCAAATGGGCCCGACCGATATTGATACGCCCGAATATGCGGCGAAAGTGCCGGAGCAGATCAAGGCGTTGCAGGAACAGGGCAAGCTCGTTTTTGAGTCGGCGCATGTGCGCAGGGATGGTGTTGTCATTCCGATCGAACTGAGCGTCCGGGTTATTGATTACGACGGCAAACCCTGCATTTTAGGCGTGGCCCGCGACATCACCGAACGCAAACGGGCAGAAGCCACGCTACGCGAGAGCGAGCAATATTACCGGAATTTTTTTGAAAACCATCTTGCCACGATGCTCGTTATCGATCCGGTTGACGGCAGCATAGCGGATGCCAACCCTGCGGCGGCAGCCTATTATGGATGGGCAAGGGAAGAGCTGAAGCGCAAAAAAATAACGGACATCAACACGCTTACGCCGGATCAAATCCGTACAGAAATGGAGCTGGCAAGTGCGGAGAAACGCAACCATTTCATTTTCAAACATCGCCTCGCGCATGGCGAGGTTCGCGACGTGGAAGTCTACAGCGGCCCGATTCAAATAAAAGGGCGTTTGTTGCTGTATTCCATCGTGCTCGACATCACCAAACGCAAAGAATATGAAGAGGAGCTCAAACGGTCAAACCTCGATCTGGAACAGTTCAGCTACGCCATATCCCACGATATGCGCCAGCCGTTACGCATGGTCTCGAGCTATTTGCAGTTAATCGAGAAGAATCTTGCCGGACAATTGGTCGGCGAAAAACGCGACTACTTCAACTTTGCCATCGAAGGCGCCAAACGCATCGACCGGATGCTGGTGGAGTTGCTCGAATACTCGCGGGTGGGCAGAATGGGCGAACCGCCGTCCTGGATCGACAGCCGCGCAGTGCTCGACGAGGCGCTGAAATTCCTCCAGCCAGCCATCGCCGAAGCTCGGGCAAAGGTAGATATCGCCGGTGAATGGCCGCGCATCATGGTCAGCCACGACGAGATACTGAGGCTTATCCAGAACCTGATCGGCAACGCCATTAAATACCGCATCGTTGGGCGGGCACCGGAAATCACCGTCACCAGCGAGGCGAACAGGAAGGAGTGGCGCCTGTGCGTAGCCGACAACGGTATCGGCATCATGCCGGGCCAGATCAAACAACTGTTCCAGGTGTTCCAGCGCCTGCAATCGCGCGAGGCCTACGAAGGCACCGGCATCGGCCTGGCGCTGTGCCGCAAGATCGCCGAACACCACAAGGGGCGCATCTGGGCGGAGTCGGCAGGCGAAGGGCAGGGCAGCCAGTTTTGTGCGGTGTTGCCGGTGCTGAGGGAGAAGACATGATTTGCGGCGACCAAGGTATCTTCAAACAAAAATGCAGGGCGGATGAGCCCTTCGGCTACGCTCAGGACAGGCTCCGCGTTAACCAGCGGCTTATGTCACCGTATTTTGGTGACTTAGCCGAATGGCTATGCAAAGCTATCCGCCGCATGAGAATCCCATTCGGCGGAAGGCGCTACGCCCTTCGACAAGCTCAGGACAGGCTTTTCCACCCTTGCTACGAGCTGAGGACTACTGATGAATAATTTTATAACCTCTCAAAAATCGCTGCGCCCGCTCCTGCTTGCCGTTCTGTTGTCCGGCCCGGTCTGCGGTTTCGCCGTTTTTTCAGAAGCGATAGCGGACGCGGATCTTGCGCTTGCCGATTACTCGCTGGAGCAGTTGATGGACATGCGTGTCGAGGTCACTTCGGCGGGGCGCAAGGCGCAGAAGCTGGAGGATACCGCTGCCGCCATCTACGTGATCACCGCAGAAGAAATCCGTCGTTCCGGCATGACCAGCATTCCCGAATTGCTGCGCATGGTGCCGGGGTTGCAGGTGGCGCAAATCGACGCTTCCACCTGGGCGATCAGCAGCCGCGGCTTTAACGGCCCGCGCAGCAGCAAGTTGCTGGTGCTGCTGGACGGGCGCACCCTGTATACGCCGACCAATTCCGGCGTTGATTGGGATACCCAGGACACGGTGCTGGAGGACATCGAAAGGATCGAGGTGATCCGCGGCACCGGCGGCACGATGTGGGGGGCGAACGCGGTCAACGGCGTGATCAGCATCATCACCAAGTCCGCTGCGGCGACCCATGGGGGATTGGTGAACGCCGGCATCAGCAACACCGAGCGCCAGGGGACGCTGCGCTACGGCGGTCATATCGGGGAAGCCGGCCACTTCCGCGTCTATGCCAAGAGCGCCGCCTACGATAGTTTGCCGCTCGCTTCCGGCGCTGCGGCACGCAGCAGGCGCGACCTGCGCCGCGCCGGTTTCCGTGCGGACTGGGTGCTGGACGGCGGGGATACGGTCACGGCGCAAGGCGATGCCTACGAAGGAAGTTTCGACTATACCGCTTCGACGCTTACGCTGGCTCCTCCCGCCAACACGCCCACCGCCAAGACGGCCGGCCTGAAGGGCGGCAACCTGTTGGCACGCTGGCAACGCGCGCTATCCGCCACCTCGGATTGGGCGCTACAGTTTTATTACGACGCCTATGAACGGCGCAACGCGAGACAAGGCGGGCGGCGCGATACCTACGACCTGGATTTTCAGCACCATTTTTTGTGGGACGATGCGCACGATATCGTGTGGGGCGGCGGTTACCGGCAAACCGGCGACCGCATGGACAGCACTTTCAAGGAGACCTTCAACCCGGCGCAACGCACCGACCAGGTCGTCAACGCCTTTATCCAGGACGAGATTGCCCTGAACCAAGACAGTTTGTACCTGATCGTGGGCTCCAAGTTCGAGCGCAACGATTACACCGGTTTCGAGTATGAACCCAACCTGCGCCTGCGCTGGAAAATCGACGCGCAGCAAACCGCTTGGGCGGCGGTATCCCGCGCCATCCATGCGCCTTCGCGCGAAGACGTGAACCTGGTGACCAGCCTCAACGCCTCTGCCGGCGCTGGCGGAATCACCAGTGTCCGCCAGGTGCAAGGTAATCCTGCGATGCAATCCACCAGCGTGCTCGCCTACGAGGCGGGCTACCGCGCCCAACCCGGCGAGCAGGTGCAGGTTGACGCCACCGCCTTCTACAACGAGTACTGCAACCTGAAGACCACCGAGCCGGCGGCATCCTATCTGGTGGCAGGCGATCCGGGTTATCGGGTTTTGCCGCAGGTGTTCGCCAACAAGGCCGGTGCGACCACCCACGGCATGGAATGGAGCGGCAATTGGCGACCGCGAGACAAGTGGCAGATCAAGGCCGCCTATACCTGGCTGAAAATGGACATCCGCCGCGATGCGGACAGCGGCGACGCCTCGATCGAGCGCGAGGTCGGGCTATCGCCGCAAAGCCAGTGGCAGTTCCAGGTGTTTCACTCGCCGGTGGACAACCTCGACCTGAGCGCCGCGCTCTATTATGTGGATGGACTGCCCCGCCAGAGCCTTCCCGCTTACACCCGTTTCGATGCGCGGGCAGGTTGGCGCGTCCGGCGCGACCTGGAACTCAGTTTGACGGGGCACAACCTGTTCGATCCAGGCCATAGCGAATACGGCTCTATAGCGGGAAACATCGAGATTCCACGCAGCATTTACGGGGCGGCGACATGGCGATTTTGAATAGACCGGATTTTCATTGGAGATAGTGTTCCCTACACTTTGCATAAAGAAGGCTGGGCATAAAGAAGGCTGGGCATAAGGAAGGCTGGTTTGGAGGATACCCCCCTTTGAAAAAGGGGGGCAGGGGGGATTTACAGCAGGTGGCGAGAGAGTGGCGCACTTCAAATCCCCCTCGGTCCCCCTTTTGCAAAGGGGGAAGCGAAGCGTTGCAAAGGGGGAAGCGAAGCGCTCGGTGCGCAGTTTTCGTAGGTCGGAAAAGCGCAGCGCCTTCCGACACCACCATGTCGGATAACGCTACGCTCATCCGACCTACAACGGCACTACGACATGAGCAGTAACGAATTTTTTGAACAAATGTAGTTTTACCCAATTTTAATACTTTGAGACTATTGACTATGAATACTCTGAAATTTCAAAAACCGTTGCGCCCGTGTCTGCTTGCCGTGCTGTTGTCCAACCTGGCTTGTGGGGTTGCCGTTTCCGCCGTTGTGCAAGCGGATGAGGCCACGCCGCTTGCCGATTATTCGCTGGAACAGTTGATGAACGTGAGCGTGGAGGTCAGTTCGGCATCGCGCAAGCCGCAGCGACTGGAGGATACCGCCGCCGCCATTCATGTGATTACCCGGCAGGATATCCGCCGCTCGGGCATGACCAGCTTGCCCGAGCTGTTGCGCATGGTGCCGGGCATGCAGGTGGCGCGTATCGACGGCGGCAGTTGGGCGATCAGCAGCCGTGGCTTTAACGCCAAGAACAGCGACAATCTGCTGGTGATGCTGGACGGGCGCGTGTTGCAGACGCCGTCTTTCACCGGCGTGTACTGGGATGCCCAGGACGCGATGCTGGAAGATGTGGAGCGCATCGAGGTGATACGCGGCCCCGGCGGCGCGCTGTGGGGCGCGAATGCGGTGACCGGCATCATCAACATTATCACGCGTTCAGCGGCGGCGACGCAGGGCGGGCTGTTGGGTGGCACTATCGGCAACCACGAACGTCAGGGGGTGGCGCGCTTCGGCGGAGAGATCGGCGAGGCCGGCCATTTCCGCCTTTATGCCAAGGATGTTGCACACGATAATTTGCAACAGGCTTCGGGAGCCGGGGCGCACGACCAGCGCGATATGCGCAGCGGCGGCTTTCGCGCGGACTGGAATCTGTCTGGCGGCAATTCGCTGACCGTGCAGGGCGACACCTACACCGGCAGCTCCGACCACACCGGCACAGCCGTGGCGCTGACATCGCCCTACAGCACGCCGACCGGCTACACCATAGACTTGAATGGCGGCAACTTGCTGGCGCGCTGGAAGAGCGCATTATCGGCCACCGACGAAATGGCCTTGCAGTTTTATTACGATACTTATGAGCGGCGTTATTTCAATCTGGGCGAACAACGCGACACCTACGATCTGGATTTTCAGCACCACTCGCTGTGGAATAGTTCGCATGACATCGTGTGGGGTGCGGGCTACCGGCTAACCCGCGACCGGATGGACAATACCTTCGCGGTTTCCTATACCCCGGCGAGCCGCACCGACAGCGTGGCCAGCGCCTTCCTGCAGGATGAAATCGCGCTGCGTGAGGATCTGCATTTGATCGCGGGCGCCAAGTTCGAACACAACGACTATACCGGCAGGGAAATTCAGCCCAACCTGCGCCTGCGCTGGAAAATTGACGAGTGGCAAACTGCCTGGGCGGCAGTGTCCCGCGCCGTGCATACGCCGTCGCGCACCGATGCGAATGGCCAAGTTGTTGCCAACATCGTCAAGCCGGGCGCAACGGTGTTCGTGACGCGCCTGCAAAATAACCCGGCGGCACAATCAGAATCCGTGCTTTCCTATGAGGCGGGTTATCGCAGCCAGCTCAGCGAGCGGGCGCAGATGGATGTCTCCGCCTTTTACAGCCAGCATCGGGATTTGATGACCATCGAGCGTGAGGCGAATTTCGTCGAAGGCGCCTATACGGTGATTCCGCTGGTGTTCCACAACCGCGCCAGCGCGACCACTCACGGGCTGGAATGGAGCGGCACTTGGCGGCCGGACGACAAGTGGCAATTCAAGGCAGCCTGGTCGTGGCTGAAAATGAGCATCCGCCGCGACGCGAACAGCACCGATACCACGATTGAAAGCGAAGTGGGGCGCTCGCCGCAAAACCAGCTCCAGCTCCATGCATTCCATTCACCGTCCGACCATGTCGACCTGAGCGCCTCGCTCTACGGCGTGGACAGCCTGCCCAGCCTGAAAGTGCCGGCTTATGTGCGCCTGGATGCGCGCATCGGCTGGCGCATCCAGCCCGGCTTGGAACTCAGCCTGACGGGGCGCAACCTGCTCGATCCCGGCCATCCCGAATTCATCAACCCTTCCGGGCCGAGAAACAGCGAAATTCCACGCAGCATTCTGGGGAGAGCGACATGGAACTTTTAATCCCCCCCCCCCCCGCACACAGGGGGGGGCCATGTTGACCCCCCCCTTAAACACTTTTTCTTTGGCCATGGGGCTCCGTGTCGGCGTGCCG
>Ga0172380_10002648_pt1 | contig 26839 bp, 30 predicted proteins | sample Leawe162metaG_FD_119747 | JGI IMG/M metagenome (GOLD analysis project Ga0172380, IMG submission 119747) | Leachate microbial communities from a municipal landfill in Southern Ontario, Canada - Leachate well 162 metaG | ecosystem: Engineered > Solid waste > Landfill > Unclassified | place...
ACCATCGGCGAGCGGATGGGCACCGACAGGCAGCGCATGGGCGAGGTCAACGCGCAGCTCGAGCAGGAGGCCGCGAAGCTGGGCGTCACCACGTACCGGCACCCCACCGCGGTGCCCGCGCTCGTGCTGACCGTCACCGAGGGCGCGACCAAGGTGAAGGTGAAGAAGGCGAAGGGCGACGAGAGCGAGGACGGCGAATGAGCACCACCGTCCTCGTCAGCCTCGAAGCTGTCGTTTGTACCTGTGGCTGCGTGTTTGGTCTTGCGGCGGATCACAAAGCCCAGTTGCAGCGCACGCACGAAACCTTTCATTGCCCGAAGGGGTGCACTCAGCACTACCCGGGCGAGTCGCGGGAGGAGAAGCTGCGCAAGCAGTTGGAGGCCACCGAGAAGCGCCTCCAGTTCGTCCGTGACGATCGCGACATGGAGGCTCGGCGCGCCTCTGCGGCCGAGCGATCGGCCAAGGCCACGCGCGGCCACCTCACCCGCGTGAAGAAGCGCGCTCACGCTGGCGTGTGCATCCACTGCAACCGCACGTTCCCGAAGCTCGCGCAGCACATGGCGACGAAGCACGCCGGGGAGCACGTCGAGTGAGGCCCGACAACGTGGCCCACCTGCTGCTCGGCATCGGACTCGGGGCGCTGCTCGTGCCGGGACTCACCGGGCTCTGGCTCGTCTGGCGGGAGTGGCGCTCCGCGTTCCGCGAGGGCACGCCCATCGTCGGTGAGGGGCTTGAGCGCGCGAAGCGCCGGGGTGACCTCCCGTGAGCGCGCCTCCCGTTCGCCCGTTCCCGCTACAGGCCGGTCACCCCGCCAACCACGGCTACGTCCAGTGCACGCGCTGCAAGTGCTGGCGTCGTGATGTCGGCGTGGTGATGGCGCGCATCGCGGACATGCCCATCGTCTGCTTCGACGTGTACGGGTGCAACCGCTGGCACAACGAGCGCCTCGCGCGGCTTGCTGCCGAGGTCGCGTCATGAGCCCGTACGCGAACGCGTGCCCTGGCGTGCACGGCGGTGTCGCCGGGAACCTCCCCGGTCTGAAGCGCATGCGCGCCGCCACGCCGCCCGGCCTCTGTCCGTTCTGCCTCGACCCCATCCCTGAGCACCCGGGTGTCGGTCGCAAGCCGACCCACTGCGGCGCCGTCGAGTGCCGCGCCGCGTACTTCCGGTGCGACCGCCGCGATCGCCGCGCTGCCGCTCGACCGCGGGTGCACCACATCGTGAAGCTCTCCGACGCCGAGAAGCGCCTCCGCCGCAAGGCGCGTCAGCCTGAGTTGAGCCGCCGCATCGCCGCAGGACACGCACGGAGGAACGCACCTTGAAGCACCGACAAGGCCCTCTGAGGGTTCCGCGCTGCGTTCGTTGTGATGCTGAGATGCCTCCAAACCGTCACCGGTCCGCGAAGTTCTGCACGGCTGAGTGCCGTGTTGAGGGTGACCGAGAAGAGCACCAGGCGCGGAACGAAGCTGCTGGTCGCCTCGCTGGGCTGTCGAGCGGCACGATCGGGGCACTTCAAGAACTGGTGGTTTCTGCCGATCTGATTCGCCGTGGGCTCCACGTATTCCGCGCCCTGAGTCCAGCGTGCCCGTGCGACCTGATGATCATGCGAAACGGTCGCGCCTGGCGCGTTGAGGTCACCACTGGGGCCGTTGCTCGCTCTGGGAAAATCACTCACACCTCCAAAGACCCAATGAAGTTCGACCTCTTAGCGGTGGTCGTGGGCCAAGCCGTTCACTACTCACCTCGCCAACCCGATGAACTTGGAACGGAGGCCGCGCCATGAACGCCTTCAACAGGCTCATGCGAGCCGTCGAGACTGCCATCTCCAAGGGCCGCTCAGCTCCCGCTACGCGCAAAGCGGCGCCCAAGCCGTCCTCCGCCTCGGTTCGGAAGCCGATCGCCGCTCATAAACCCACACAGGCGGTCGCCACGGTTGGCACGCGAGTTGCCGTGGAGCCTCAGTTAATTTTTGCGCCGCCGGTTAATTTCCGGGCCGAAAAATCTAAACCGGAAATTATTCGAGAGCGGGAACCGGAAAAACGCGCGAATTCAATTCAGCCGCGCGTGGTTTCGAAGCGGGCCGGACATACAAGGCTCCGCGAGCCGTACAACCCGACGCCTGACCCCGTCGACCAGGTGAAGCTGGCCGAGCTGCAGGCAGTCATCGCCCCGCCGCCGGTACCGCCCTTCGACTGGAGCGTCACCGCTGTGCCGCTCATCTCGGCCAAACCGGGCTACGTGGCGCGCGGCAGCTGCAAGGCCGTGTGCGCGAAGACGGGCCGGCAGTGCAGGCGACTCGCTCACCCGGAGGCACCCGACAACCACGCTCACGAGCGCGGTGCATTCTTCTTGGTGCTGCAGCCGGGTCAGGTGCCAACGCTGCGCCGGGCGCTCGACGAGGCTGCGACCACTGCGCGGAATCACGAGGTCTACAACGGCGCCTCGCACGTCGCCGGCGAGAAGCTCCCCACCGGCGGCAAGCGCGACAGCAGCGCGGGCGGACTCACCAAAGCGATCGCCAGGGCGCGCAAGTCAGCGCACGCCGGCGACGACACCACCACAGGCCTCACCAGCATCGACGCGGGGGTCAGCCCTTGAGCGAGCTCGGGAAGATCCAGAGCGCCTTCCAGGACTCGATCAACATCCGCGTCCTCACCGGCATGACGAAGGAGCAGGCGGTTGCCGATCTCCGGCTGCTGCTCGAGTCGTTGGTCGCCGACGCGATCGCTGAGGCGGGTGATCCCGTGACCGAGCCCGGCGAGCACTTCGAGCTCACGCGCCGCACCGCCCAGCTCGCGCTGTTCACCTCGTGGTGTCGATCGGAGGGGCTGTGAGCGCGAAGGCCGACGCAGATCGAAGGGACGACCGACGCCACGCCGCGGCGATTCGAAGCGACGGCATCCTCGCCAAGCTGACGCGACTCCGCGCGATGTGGCTCGACGGAAAGACCGACGCCGAAATCTCCGAGGCGCTGGGCGGCGCCGGGTGTGGCTGGAGCAAGAAGTCCGTGAAGCGGTACCGCCACGTGCTGAAGCTGGCGCTGCACCAACCCTCCGACGCGATCGGCCGATGGAGTCCGCTGTGAAGCGGCGCGGCCGCGGCCAGCCAACGAAGCTGACTCCGCAGGTGCAGCGGACCTTCGTGAAGATCATCCGGCTGAGCGGCTTCTACTCGGACGCATGCGACGCGGTGGGGATCAACCCACAGACGTTCCAGAACTGGCGCGCCTGGGGCGAAGCCGGCCAACAGCCTTACTTTGATTTCTTCGTCGCGCTGAAGAAGGCGGAGATCGACCGCCGCAACGGCTACCTCGAGGAATCGAGGAAGCGCGGCGCCAAGAAGCACGACGCCCGGGAGATCCAGTGGCGCGCCCAGGTGACGGACCCGGAGAAGTTCAGCATCAAGCATCACCTCGTCGTGCAGCAGCAGCTCGACGCGGCCATCACACGGATCAAGGAGCGCTTCGGTGACCGACCCCTCATCCTCGAGGAGATACTCAGCGCCATCGCTGGCGAGTCGCGCGGCGGAGGAGCTGGCGCAGATGCGGGCGCAGCGAGTCCAGTCCTCCCTGCAGGGGGCGAAGCAGCTGACGCTGATTCCCTCGAAGCCGTCGCCGCGACAATCGGAGTTCCTCGACCTGGCGGTTGAGGAGGCGCTCTTTGGGGGCGCGGCCGGCGGTGGCAAGACGGAGACGGCCATCATGGGAGCGCTCCAGTACATCGACGTGGGCGGCTATTCGGCCGGCATCTTCCGCCGCACCAAGGCGGAGGCGCTGATGCCGGATGCGCCACTGGCTCGAGCTCGAACCTGGTTCCTCCCTGCGGTGCACGCCGGGCGCGCGCGGTGGGACGACGACAGCAACACGTTCTTTTTCCGCACCCGCCCCTCGTGGCCGGAGTCGTCGATCCACTTCGGCTACCTCGCCACCGACAAGGACTTGGGCCGGTACCAGTCGAGCGCCTTCCAATTCATCGGCGTCGACGAGCTGACGTTCTGGGAGGAGCATCGGTACCGCTTCCTCTTCTCGAGGTGTCGCCCCTCGTCGATGCTGACCGAGAACGTGCCGTGCCGAATGCGCGGTTACACCAACCCGGGCGGGCCTGGGCATCGCTGGGTGAAAGAGCGCTTCGTCTCGCGCGCCGTCCACGTTCACCGCGGCACGGTGGCCATCAAAGACATCGCGCTGCGCAAGACGGCCAAGCTCGAGCTGCCCACTCCGGCGCTGTACGTGTCGCCCCCCTCACCCGAGGCCGTCGAGCTGGCGAAGGAGCTCGGCCGCCCAGCTCGGCGCGCATACTTCGTCCCTGCATTCGCCCAGGACAATCCCTTCCTCGTCGGGGAGAAGCTGGCGGCGTACCGCGAGCAGCTCCTCATGCTGGACCCGGTGCGCCGCAAGCAGCTCGAGTGGGGCGATTGGGAGGTCGAGGGCTCGGGCGGCTTCTTCACGCCCTCCAGCTTTGAGCTGGTGGAGACGCTCCCTGAGTGCACCCAGTGGATTCGCTCGTGGGACATGGCGGCCACCGAGCCCGAGCCGGGGAAGGATCCAGACTGGACAGCGTCAGCCGTGTGCGGACTCTTCAGGGAGCCGAAGCCCTCAGCCATCAAGCGCTTCTGTGTGGCTCGCGGCGTCGAGCACTTCCGGGAAGAGCCCGCGAAGACGCAGGCGAGAGTAATCGCCAGGGCAAAGGCGGACGGGCGGCTGATCTCCCAACTCTTCGAGATCGAAGGCGGGAGCGCCGGCAAGCTCGTGCAGACGAACTGGCACGCGCTCCTCACCGGCCACACGGTGCGCGGCATCCGGAAGACCGGCCCGAAGTCGAGCTACTGGAGCCCGCTCTCGGGCCACTGCACCAACGTCGCCCCGATGCTGATTCAGGTGCGCAACGAAGCTGAGCGCCAGCTCGCGGCCGCCATCATCGCGGAGCTCACCACCATCCCCGTGGGCCACGACGACTTGGCCGACATGCTGAGTCAGGGCTTCGCGCACTTCGTCCACGGCGGCGACGGCGCCACGAAGTTCGCGGCCGAGGACGCGGGTGACGCCGCCCCCCTGCGCAGCGCACGCATCTGAGGTACGAAAGGAACGCCATGGACGCACTTTCAAAGCTTCTGGTTGGGGAGCAGGGCGAGGTCATCACCAAGTGCTGCGCCGAGATCGAGCGACTCCGCGCGCTCATCGAGCAGGCCGAGTCCGTCGAGTGCTACTGCCCGTGGTGCGGTTCGACGGCCATTAAGACGAACCTGCCGCGCACGTGGCGGCAAAAGCAGGATTGCCCGGCGTTCACGCCTGAAGGCGAGGTGCGGTGATGGCCGACCACGAACGCAGCGACGTCTCGAAGGACCGCCGCATCGGCTCCTTGCGCGAAGAGCTCGCGAAGCGCGACGCCGAGTTGGCCACCCTCCGCCTCATCGTGACCGAGAAGTTCGCCGGCGCGGACCTGTACGTGAAGCCCGAGGACGCGGCGGACGTGGCGAAGTGGGCGGCCAACGCGCAGCACGTGCGGGAACTGCTGAAGCACGAGCCGACGATCGCTTCATATGAGGGCGAGCCTGATGCGGTCGATCATCAGTGCGAGTCCTGCGGCGTTTTCAACGGCGGCCCACACCGCACCGTCGCGTTCCGCGAAGGAATCGCAACGCCCTGTCGCGTGGCGACCGCATGGCGCGCACTGGGCGACCCGCGCGGGGCTGAGGACATCGAGCGGGCGCATGAGGAGGCGCTGCGGGAGCATCGAGATCGGCTGCCGTACACGGCGCGCCACATGAGCGACCTCAACCGCCAGCAGGTCCTCGACCACTACACACTCAGCACGTTTCACGAGACTGGCGGCCGCGTCGGCGAGTGGGTTGACGCCTCGCGAGGCAACCCGTTCGTCCGCCTCGCCGAGGAGCAGGTGGCGGCGCAGCGTCGCGTTCTGAATCTGGCTGGCGTCGAGATCGGCGTGCCTGGAGACGCGCGGCCGCCGCAGGGCTTCAGTCTCATGCCTCCGCGCGAGCCGTTCGGCATTCCCTACGTCGCTCCCGACGCTGCCGTTCGATCGCGGTTCACCTCCGACGCGCGCGGCATGGAGGCGGTCGAGGCCGAGGCACGTGCCCTTCACTCTATCCGCCTTGACCACCTGCTGAGCATCGAGGCCGTCACCTGCTGACGTAGTCCTGCTGGTGTCGGAGGGGGGCCTAGGCTGGTGACACCTTCCGTGCCGTGGGCTTCATCAACTCGGCTGCGACCTTCGTTCGCGAGATCTGGAGCGGACCTCAGGCGGTAGCCGCCTCGGCTCCTGCCGCGCCCGTCATCCCGTCGAAGGCTGCACCCACGAAGCCTGAAGGCGTCTCGGGCGTCCCTAACTTCGGCGGCCGCCTCGCCTACGAGCCGATCGCCGAGCTCCGAGAGCAGGCCGGGTACGGGCGCACGGGCAGCGACTGGGGTTTCTGGGAGGACCTCTCCGCCGCCAACAGCTTCGTCGCGGCCGCGCTCGATCACGTGATGGGGCAGGTCTCGGACGCCCGCGTCGACGTCGAGGACATCGACGAGAAGTTGATCGGCAACGGCCCAGGGCTCGTGACTGCCGACGTCGCGAAGGCGATGAAGGAGCTGCTCGAGTGGAACTTCACGCAGGCCCTCCGGCTGAGTGCGTTCAACTCGCTCGCCGTTAGTGGTTTCCTGAAGTCAGGCTTCGCCATCTTCGAGCCCCTGTACGCGAAGGATGCGCGCGGCCGCTGGTACTGCTCGAAGCTGCCCCAGCGCCTGCCGCTGTCGCTCCACACCAACCCGTGGCTGGAGAACGACGAGCACACGACGCTGCGGGCCATCCGCCAGCAGGCCACGCGCGGCTTCGAGACCATCAGCCCGGAGATTGCCGTCGAGCGGCTGCTGCTCTTCATCTGGCAGCGGCAGGGCAACAACTGGCAGGGCCGCAGTGCCTTCCGTGCCGTGCAGTACATCGCCGGCCGCGTCATGCCGATGCTGCTCAAGCTCATCGGCGTCACCCTGCAGCGCGAGGGCGCGGGCATCCCCATCGCCCAGGCGAAGGACCCGTCCACGCCGCTCGAGGGCCCTCAGCGCACGGCCCTCAATGAGCTGATGCAGTCGATGGTGTTCCACGAGAGCGCCTCGGCGGTGCTGCCGGCGGGCTGGGAGATCAACTGGGTCTTCAGCGGCGGCTCGAACAAGGGGCACGTGCTCGAGGTGTGGCGCGAGCTCGGCACCGTGGTGCTCCAGCAGCTCGGCGCGCAGCAGATTCAGCTGGGCACGTCGAACACCGGGGCCCGCAGCGTGGGCGAGGTGCACGACGCACGCAGCACGCAGAAGCCGAAGTCAGCGCTGCAGCAGTGCGAGGCCGTGCTCAACGGCGACGACAATGAGCCCTTCCAGGGACTCGCCCCGCGCATCTGTCGCTTCAACTTCGGGGAGCAGGCCGCCTACCCGCGCGTGAAGCTGACACTGCAGCGGCCGGAGCTCCCCGTCTCCGAGCTCACCACCAGCGCCGCCCAGGCGAAGGCCGCGGGGATGTTCCACCCCACCTTCGAGGACGAGCTGGTGTACCGCGAGCGCGCTGGCCTGCCGCCCATCGATCTCGCCCAGTGGGAGAAGGCGAAGGCCGAGGCTGACGCGCGAGCGGCCACCCTGCCCGGCGCGCCTGGGGCAGACCCCGGACGGGAGGGGCCCGAGAATGGTGCCGGAGCACCTCTCCCGTCCGGTGGGGCAAAGGACAAGCCCGAGCTGGCGAAGGACGAGAAGCCGCTGAAGGCCTCGGCCCAGCGCGCCCCGTGGCAGCCGTGGCGGCCGCTTCGTGCGTCTGAGCAGAAGCTGCAGCTGGCGAAGCTCGACGAGTACTTCACCTCGAGGCGCGACGTGTACGAGGCGCGCGTTCGCCCGGTGCTGATGGCGGTCCTCGCTAAGGCCGCGCCAGGTATCGAGCGCGCGATGGCGGACGGCAAGGTGCAGCCCGCGGAGATCGTCGCGCTCGAGCTCAAGGCCGCCAAGCTGTTCGAGCTCAACCGGCAGTTCGTGGCTGAGGTGCGCAGCGCGGGTGCCGCCTCCGTGCGTGACGAGCTCGCGGAGCGCCCCCTCACCGCGGCTGCCGCTGACGGTGACGATCGCGAAGACGACCGCGCCGCCGAGCTCCGCCGCATCCGGGACGACGCTGATGAGATCGCCGACGCCCAAGCTGATGCCCTCACCCGCCGGCAGCTGGGCCGCGCCAAGGGCGAGCTTGAGCGCGAGGCCATCGACGCTCTGCGCACGAAGTCGCCCGCCGCGGTGGTGGTCGACAGGGCCATCGATCGCCAGCTCGAGACGGGCGCGTTCCGCAGCGACGCTGGGTACGTCACCACGAAGGCCTTCAACGTGGGCCGCGACGAGGCCGCGCGCATCCTCGGCGGCATCGCCTCGGTGGAGTACTCCGCGATCCTCGACAGCGCGACCTGCACCGCCTGCGCGCAGGACGACGGCAAGACGGCGGCGTTCGACAGCGCCGAGCACGACGCGCTCCTGCCCCCCAACCGCGACTGTGCCGGCGGCGACAACTGCCGCTGCTTCCTGATCATGGTGCCCGCCGAGTCGGGCGGAGGTGAAGAATGATCTCCCGACGCTCCCTTCTCGCGTCAGCGCTGGCTGCCCTCACGCTGCGCGGCCAGTTCGCCCAGGCTTTCGCCGCTGACCCGGCCAAGTACAACCTGCTCTTCCCCCGCGGGAAGTGGCACGGCGCCAACCTCGCGCCCATCGGAGGGAGCATCGACCTCGACAGCGGCATCCTCGAGGAGATGGTGGCGAACTGGGAGGCGGCCGGTCGCCCGAAGCTGCCCATCCGCAAGACGCACCGCCACCTGGACGACAACGTGACGGCCACGGAGCGGCTCGAGCTGGAGCGCGCCTACGGCTTCCTGACGGACCTCCGCGCCACACCTGCAGGCCTCGAGGTGCGCACCGAGTGGAACGCGGCAGGCAAGGCGGAGGTGGAGTCAGGTGCCTTCGCCTTCTGGAGCCCAGAGTGGCAGCCGCAGCACCGCGATCGCCGCAGCGGCGAGGTGAAGGGCTGGTGGCTGTCCGGCACCGCCCTCACGAACGATCCCTTCTTCAACGAGATGCCGCCCGTCGCGGCGTCGGCAACCGCCGAGACGACGGACACGAACCCGAACCAGGAGCAGCAAATGAATCCAGAGCAGCTGAAGAAGTGGGCCCTGTCGCTCGGGCTGTCCGCCGACGCGACGGTCGAGCAGTGTCTCAAGGCGAGCGCCGACATGGGCGCGGAGAACGCCACGCTGAAGGCGGCGAAGGCCTCCAGCAGTGATGCCGCGGTGATCACCGCCGCCGTCGCGCCCGTCGAGGCGAAGGTGAAGGACCTCGAGGCGAAGCTCAAGGCCGAGCAGGACAAGGGCATCGAGCGCGACGTGAAGGCGCTGATCGCCACCGCCGAGCGCGGTGACGGCAAGACGGGCCGCGCCATCACCCCGGTTCTCGCCGCGCGCGCGCAGAAGATCGCCGCCACGGAGAGCGTGAAGGCCGCGGAAGAGTTCCTCACCGCGCTGCCCCTCACCGCGGGCCTGGCTGTCGCGCCCATCGGCGTCGACTCCAACAAGGAAGGCGGCACTCTGACTGCCGCGGCCGCTGGTGATCAGCTGCTCAAGAAGCGCGACGAGATCCTCGCCAAGGGGAACATCAGCCGCAGCGACGCCCTCGAGCAGGCCATCCGCCTCAACCCCGACCTGGCGACCGCCGCCCGCCCGGTCGCTTCCCCCACCATCCAGAAGGAGAGCTGAGCCATGGGAACCCCTACCAGCGTCGAGCTTCTCGTCGTCACCCGGAAGGCCACCGCCACCATCGAGGCCAACCGCGTCGTTCTGCAGTCCACCACCGAAGGCAGCGTCACGGCGACCTCGGCGATCACCGACGTCGTCGCCGGCGTGTCGCAGCACAAGGCCACCGTCGGCCAGGCCATCAGCATCGAGAAGGGTCACGGCGCTTCGGTGCGCGTGACGGCCGGCGACACCATCACCGTGGGCATGCGGCTCATGCCGAAGGCGTCCGGTGACGGCAAGGTGGTCCAGGCGGCCGGTGCCACCGCCTTCGACTGCGGCTTCGCGGAGAGCGCGGGCGCCGACGGCGACACCATCGTCATGAACTTCTCCCCCATGGGCAAGTCGCCCGTCAACGCCTGATCGAAAGGACGACTCACCATGTACGATCCCAGCCTCATCAGAACCCGAGACCCCGTCGCGAACGCCGCCTTCGACTTCATGGTCGATCAGAACGGCTTCCTTCACGACAAGCTGTTCGACGTGAAGCAGTTCGTTTCGAACAACGCGCAGCAGGGCGACACGATGAAGATCGCCCAGTTCGACGTCAGCAAGCTGCGCGTGCCGAACACCCTGGCGAAGACCGACGCCAAGGCGCCGCTCATCGACGAGCAGGTGTTCTACCGGAACATCGATCTCGAGGAGCACAAGCTCGGCAAGAAGATCAACCCGTACGAGCTCGCCAACTCCGACAACCCGGCGCTCATCGACGACACCCGGGCCACGAAGATCCTCACCCTCGGCATCCTGCTGAAGCGTGAGCAGGACGCGGCCGACCTCGCCACCACCGTGGCGAACTACCCGAGCGACCTGACCTCGGCGCTCGCCGCGGGCGATCGCTGGACCGACCCGGACGGCGATCCCGAGGCCGACGCGATCACCGCGCACAACGCGCTCGTGCTGCGCTGCGGCCGCAAGGGCAACGCGGTGGCCATGTCGGGCACCACCTGGCGCAAGCTGAAGACGAACCCGAACTTCCGCGATCGCGTGAAGTACACCAGCTCGGGCCCGGTGACGGTGGAGGCGGCGAAGGCCTTCTTCGACGTCGATCACTTCTTCATCACGGACAACGTGAAGGAGACGGCCAACGAAGGCGCGGCCTCGAGCATCGCGGGCTTCTGGGGGGCGAACGTCATCTTCTTCGTCTACAACCCGAGCCTCTCGATGGACATGGTGGGCTACGGCGCCCTGTGGGTCCAGCAGAACGGCTTCTGGACCGCGGCGTACGAGCTCAAGGATCGCAACGGGCCCAACGGCGCGATGCGTGTCCTGGAGATCGGCTCGGTGCACGCCTTCGGCAAGGGGATGGTCATCTCCGCCGCCGACTCGGACTTCGCGGCCGGCTACCTCTTCCGCACGACGGTCGACTGAGCCTTCCCACCTGAAGTGAGCCAGGGCGGTGGCCTCAGTGCCGCCCTGGCTTCGTCGTCAAACCTCGCACCAGGAGCACCGCCATGGATTTCCTCATCACGAAGGGCCAGTTCAAGCAGGGCAAGAAGTTCCTCCAGCCGGGCGACACCATCACGCTCGATCCGAAGGAGGCGAAGAGGATGGACCCCGAGGGCATCTGCCTCAAGACAAAGGACCAGCTCGACAAGGAGGCGAAGGAGCTCGCCGACAAGTCGAAGTCCGCGCACGACAAGGCCGGGAAGCTCGGGGGCGGCAAGTGAAGCGCCTCGGACTCTTCCTCGTCGCGCTGGTGGCGCTCGCCACGCCGGCGATGGCGCAGCCCGTCTTCCAGACGCCCACCTACGCCCAGGGCGGCATCCACATCGGCACGGGCACGGGCGCGCCTGGTCAGCGCGCGCACCGCATCACCAAGACGCTGGCAGGGCCCGTCGCGGGCACCACCATCGACTTCACGGCGATCTCCACCGGCGTGCAGTTCTCCTCGGCAATCACCGTGACGGGAGCGGTCGTCGGTGACGTCTGCTCCGTAGGGGCGCCGGCCGCCGCCAGCGCGCTCAACGCTGAGTTCACCTGCGTGGTGACCGCCGCGAACGAAGTGAAGGTGAAGTTCACCCCCAAGTCGTTCCAGGAAGGCACGGCGACGCTGGTGTCGGGCACTCCGTCGACGGTGGTGGTGGCGGGCATCACCGCGAGCAGTAGGTGCCTGGCAACTCCGGTGGGCCTCACGGCGGCCATCGCTGGCGCGGGTCTGGCGGTCTCCTTGACCACCACGAACCTCACCATCACCGGGCCCGACACCGTCACCACGGTGCTGAACTACTCGTGCGCGGCGCCGGTCGACCCAGCCGAAGGCGCCTATCTCGTCCGCGTCTTCTCGCAGCAGTGAGGTCCACCATGAAGAGCATCGTCATCACGATCTGTCTCACGCTGGGGGCGGTGCTCTTCTTGGCTGTGGCCCCGCTCGAGCAGCTGCCGAAGCTCCTCGAGGGTCGCTCTGGCAGCGAGCTCTCGTTGTTCCTCACCCTCAACGGGGAGCGCTCCAGGCCGGTCCAGGTGGACGGCGGCGGGCTCCGGCTCGTCACCACGGACGCCGGCCTTGCTGAGGTGATCGTCTCGGGCGGCTCGGTTTACTACCTCGAGAACGTCGGCTCGACGGCGTGCCACCTGTGTGGCCCGAACCCGGACCAGCTGACGTGGGACGGGGGCTGCAACACCACGGTGGCCGATGTGAACTACGGCTTCCCGCTGCCTGTGGGTGGGTACCGGTGGATCAGTCTGCGCGACAGCACCTCTTTGCTGAAGGCGGTGCCCGCCTCCGGCACGGCGGCCTGCACCGTCGCAGTCTCCATCATGCGCTGAAGGGAGGGCACCGTGGCCGTCAACACCTTCGGAGTGACGCCGGCGACGGTGCAGTCCATCTACCTGCCACAGGTGCCGGGCTTCAGCGCCCTCACCAAGCCCACTGAGGCGGCCGTCACCATCATGATCAGCCAGTCCGCCGGGAACCTGGCCGGCCGACTGTACGCTGAGGCCATCGACGCCGAGGACATCGACGTCACCACGTCAGCCGCGTACCTCATGTGCGCCGAGCAGCTCGGCCGGATGGTGGCGCTGAAGGTGCACAAGGTGCTGCCGCAGAAGTTCCCGGAGCTCGCCAAGGAATACACGCGAGAGGTGAAGGAGTGGTTCGACGATCTCGGATCGAAGGGCGCCACCTTCCTCGGCGACGACTCGCTGATGAACACCGCGTCCAACCCCGACGGCCCCACCTCGCACGTGAGCGAGAACGGACTCGAGCAGCTCGCCGGCGAGGACATGTCGCCCGTGCGGCCGCTGCTCCAGCAGAAGGATCGAATGTGATTCAGCGCGGCGACATCGTCCACCACCTGCGCACCGCCCAGCGCCTCTACGTCGAGGGCGTGGAGGGGCGCGTCATCTTCTGCGCCTGGTACACGCCCGACGGCGAGCTCCACCGCGGCGCGTACGGCATCAACTGGATGGTGCCGAAGGGGACGGGCCTCGCGTGATCATCGCCATCACCGACTGGAGGCGCGTCGAGGTGCTGCAGCTGAGCGGCCGCATGGTGCTTTGCCGCGATCTCAAGACCGGCAAGCGCCGTGTGTTCGACGCCAGCGAAGTCACCGTCCTGTGGGGCGAACACCGATGAGCGTCCTCGGCCTCTCCATCGAGTACCGCGTCGGCACCGAATCCGGGCCCGACGTGATGCAGCGCATGGGCGTGGCCTTCGAGCGTGCCGGCGCCGAGCTCGTGGACATGGGGCGCCACGTGTTCCCGCTGCTGCCTCCTGTCTTCGAAGCAGCACAGGCCCGGCAGTTCGACGCGGAGGGGGGCGGCCCTGTGGCTGGCAGCTGGGCCGAACTCTCCGACGTATACGCGGCATGGAAGGCGAAGCGGTACCCAGGGCAGCCCATCCTCGTGGCCCGGGGCGATCTCCGAGACGCCCTGACGCAGCCCAATAGCCCCTTCGGCGCGCGCGACTGGAGCGCCTCGAGCTTCGTCTTCGGCACCGCGGGCATCGAGTACGCATCGTTCCACCAGACCGGTACCGCCCGAATGCCGGCGCGGCCGCCGTTCGATCTCGACTCGCAGTTCGAAGACGAGCTCTCCGTCGCTGGGCGCAAGGGCATCAACAGCGCTATCCGCGCGGCCAACCTCGACACCTTCGTTGGCACCATTCCGGAGGCGCCTTGAGCCACGGAACCGCCGCCCAGCTCGCCGCCGAGGCCTTCTGTGAGTACCTCCTCGCCACGCTCCCGGCTGCGGTGGCCACGAAGAATCTCGACCGCGCGGCGACCCTCACCACGCCCGTCCCTGGCCCCTTCACCATCCCGGCTGACGCCGTGCTGCGCGTCACCCTCGACGGCACCAACTTCACGGCCGTCGCCCTCACCGCGGGCAGTCGCACCGCTGCGCAGATCGCCGGCGAGGTCGACACCGCGATGGCCGCCGACGTGGGCAGCGCCACCAGCGACGGCCGCTTCCGCCTCACCAGCACCACGACGCCGACCGGGCCTGCCACCAACTCCGCCATCGGCCTGGACGTCGACACCACGGGCGCCAACGTGGCCCTCGGCTTCGACCCTGCCGGATTCCGTGTGGTGCGCGCGCCTCTCATCGCCCCGACACACCAGGGCGTGCTTGACGGTGAGCCGTCGCTGATGCCGCCGCTCGCCAACGGCCGGATGGTGGTCGCCATCCGCGATCGCCAGGACGAGGAAGTGCAACTCCGCCGTGATGAGCGCCTCGCCACGATGGAGGTGCTCGTCTACGTGCCGCTCGCGACGCAGGACGAGAGCCGCGAAGAGATTCAGTCTGCGTGCGCCTGCATCGTCAACGTCTGCCGCACCACCGCCGGCCGTCAGTTCGCCAAGTCGCAGCAGAACGAGATCGGCTTCACGCAGGTGAAGAGCGTGAAGGTCTCCGGCTCGCGGTGGGGCGTGAAGAACGACCTCCACTTCATGATGGACATCGCAAAGCTCGTCGTCACCGCCCGCGTCTTCCAACTCGCCGTTCTCTGAAGGAGCTTCACCGATGGCCACCACCCTGCAGCCCGTCAACTCCTGGGACATGGCGCTCCGCGCCGTCTCCGAGCCCACCTTCGGCACCACCCCCACGCCGGCGGACGCCGCGACGTACAAGGCCCAGTTCCTCCAGTGCATCAACGCCAGCCTCGGTCCCGCAGCGCAGGTGGGCGTCGTGCGCGCGAAGCAGGATCGCGGCATCGGTCGCGACGAGACCGAAGGCTTCGTCGAGGGCCGCGTCGAGCCCATCGAGTGGAACGTGATGCTGGCCCCGAAGTCGCGCACGGCCAACGACACGCCGCCGCTCGAGCTCGCACTCTACAAGGCCGCGGGGCTCAACTGCCAGGACGCCGGCGCCACGTACACGCTCACGCCCTCGGCCACGCCCATCGAGTCGGGCCACTTCCTGGGGCTCTCCATGCAGCGCTTCCTCGGCAAGGGTCTGGCGGCGTACCAGTCCGAGTTGCTCCGCGGCGGGGTGGCTCGCTCGCTCAAGTTCGAGGGCGGCGACAAGGAGCTGATGCTCACCGCATCGGGCGCGGGCGTGGGCAAGCGCTCGCTGGGAATGGTGACGGCCACCTTCCTCGACGGCTCCACCACCACGATGACGCTGGCCTCCACCGAGGACAGCTTCCGCATCGATCTCGGCTACTACCTCATCGAGAACGAGGTGGTGCTCGTCACCGCATACACCGCGGGCTCTGCCACCGCGACGGCCACCCGCGCGCAGCTCGGCACCACGGGTGCGGCGCACGCGGCGGCCGACGCCTTCCCGTACATCCCGGCGCTGACGTCGCAATTCACCGGCGCCCCCATCTCGGAGGTCACCTCGAGCGTCGACCTCGCCGGCGTGTCGGGCGTGCGCTGCATTAGCTGGAACTTCGAGCTCACCACCGGCATGGACCTCCTCCCGGGCGAGACGGGCAGCCAGACGATTCAGGGTGCGCTCTACAAGCGCATGGCGGCGAAGCTGAACCTGCGCCTGGTGCTGAGCCAGCAGCAGCTGACGATGATTGGTCGCGCTCGCAACCGTCCTTCGGTGGCGTGCACCGTCAACCAGGGCAGCGGTACCGGCTCGCTCTTCACGCTCGCGTGCGCGCAGGGGGAGATCGGCAACTTCCCGGTCCCCGACACGCTCAACGACGTGGCCGTGGTGGACGTGCCGCTGCGGCTGCGCGGCTCGGCTGCGGGCAACGACACCTTCAGCGTCACGCTGAGCGGGAGCTGAGTCATGACCGACCTGAACAACCTGCAGCGGTGGGTGGCCTTCGTGCCCGACATCGGCAGCAACCGGAGCCTGCCCCCGGGCCAGCAGCTCGTCCTCGAGGTGGCGGCCAGCCTCCCCAAGGAGACGCTGCTGCAGTTCTCCGAGCAGCTCAAGTCGCCCACGCTGCTCGAGGGCGAGTCGCCCGACGACGGCCGGTACCGTCTCCTCAGCCAGTACGTGCGCCTGGTGGGCGAGCACCGCCTGGGCGGCGTCGAGGTGAAGACGCTCACCGACTACGCGCGCGTCTGCGCGGGGCTCACCGGCCAGTACAACCTCCGCGAGCTCTTCGCCGCGGTGGGCTACTTCAACTCGCTCAGCGGGGCCGCCGCGCTTTTCTCCGAGCGGCTCTCTGGTGGCACGGCTTTTACGCTGCCCCAGAGCGCCGCTCAGGACGAAAGCTGAAGGGAAGGCCGCTCGTATGGGAAGCCGATCAACGCTCAGGCTTCTTCGGATGGACAGCGTCCGCCTCGGGTCCGCCGCAGCCGCGGTGGAAGGGCCGCGTCGACATCGACCACGCACGGGCGTCCGTGGCCGACGTGCTTGCGCGGTGGTGGGCGGTGCTCCAGTGGCCCAGCGCTCCACCCTTCAGCGGCGGAGTGCTCGATGCGTGGCCCGCGCGGCTCGCTGAGGGCCTGGTGATCTGCCGGCAGGAGTGGGCAGCGGTGCAGGAGGTACTGGCGCAGGAGGCCAGGGAAGCGCAGGCAGCAAAGGAGGCGAACCGTGGCTGACATCGACCTGACGCTGGGAGGCGACTCCGCCGGGGCAGTGAAGGCGCTCAACGAGACGGGCGAGGCCACTGGCAACCTCTCGAAGGCCTCGGCCAAGGCGTGGAAGGAGATCGGCGACTACGCGAAGACCGCGGGTACGGTCGTCGCCGCCTTCGGGGTCGCCTCAGTCAAGGCCTTCATGGAGGCGGACCGCGTCCAGAAGCAGCTGGTGCGCGCTGCCGGCGAACACGCCGAGGCCCTGGGCGAGCAGGCCGACGCGATGGAAAGGCTCTTCGCGGTCGACGGGGAGGTCATCAAGCAGAGCCAAACGCTGCTGACCCAGTGGGGCGGCGTCGGTGCGGCTTCCGAGGAAGTCACCAGGGCGGTGCTCGACTACGCCGCGGCCACCGGCCAAGACGCCGTGCAGGCCACCCAGGACCTCATCCGCAACGTCGAGTCGGGTGGGACGGGTCTCGCCAAGCTCGGCATTCACTTCGACGCCACCGGAAACAAGGGGGAGGATCTCTCCCGCGCGGTCGACGCCCTCGGCAAGAAGTTCGGCGGCGCCGCTGGGGCTGATGCCGCGTCCCTGCACGGGCAGGTCTCCGCGGTGGGGCTCGCGTTCGAGCGGCTGCAGGAGGACATCGGCGAGAGCATCGCGTCGATGTCGCAGCAGGCCGGCGTCGCGTCGAAGCTGATCGAGATCCTCGGCGCACTGGACGAGTTCGCGTTCTGGAAGCAGGGCGACGCGCACGAGAAGGCCAGCACGCGCGCGGCCGCCTGGGTACAGGCGCAGAAGGAACTGACCAACGCACAGCAAGAGATGAGCATGCTCGCGACAAGCGGCAATGCCTCTCCGACGCTGCTCGCGATGTTCCTTCAGGACGTCGAGCGCGCGCAGGCCAAGGTGGATGCACTGAAGGCGTCCGCCGCGCCCTTGCTGCCCGGCCTCGACACCGTCTCAGGCGACACGAACAAGGAGATGAAGGACGGCGACGCGCGCATCAAGGCCGCCCAGGCGCACGCGGAGAAGATGGAGACGCTCCGCGCGAAGAACATCGAAGACTTCCGCAAGTTTCAGAAGGACTGGGACGAGGTCGACCTGCACGCCACCGAGCAGCAGGAGAAGATCCACGGCGACATGCTGAAGCGAATCGAGGAGCACTCGTTCGCAACGTGGGACGCCATCGACGACGCTTCGAAGAAGTCCGCCGAGAAGTTGGGCGACGCCATGGCGAAGGTCGCCGAGACGCAGCGCGAAGAGCTCAAGAAGCAGGAGAAGTTGTGGGCAGACGCCGGCACTGCGATCGGCGCTGCCTTCGCAACGTCCCTCGGCCGCGAGCTCGAGCGACTGATGGAGGGTGGCGATCTCGACGCGGGCGAGGTGGTGGCGAACATCATCGGCGACGTGCTGGCCGTGGCCGGCCAGGTGATCGGCACCGCGGTGGGCGCGGCGTACGGCGGTCCGGCCGGCGGGCAGCTCGGCGGGGCGATCGGCGGGGCGGTTGGCGGCCTCGCGGGGACGGGCGTGAAGGCGCTCGGCAAGGCGGGACGCCAGAAGAAGTACCACTCAGGCGGGCCGATTGGAGACGAGCCCGAGCGCTACCACTCAGGCGGCCCTCTCGGCTCCGACGAGATGCCCATCATCGCGCAGAAGGGCGAGAACATGTGGTCGCGCGCGGACGTGGCCGGCGCGGGCGGTCAGCGGGCGGTCGAGCAGATGAAAGGCGGCGGGCCCAAGTTCAGCTTTACGATCAACACCATCGACGCCCTGGGCACGCGCCAGTTCTTCGAGAACGACGGCGGCCGCGGCTTCTTCAACGCGCTGCGCACGGGCCGTGGTTCGCTCCTGCCTGCCTTCGGAGGTGGGTGATGGCCTACGCGTGGACGGTCACCAACGCGCTCCCGGCCACGGCGGCCAGCTACGTCTGGCAGTCGGGCCCGAGCGATGCGACGCGCGCGTATCTGTACGACCGTCGCATGGGAAAGCAGTTCGTCTGCACCGCGGCGGCCAGCGGCAACACGCTCAACATCGACATGGGCGCGGCCACCTCGCTCAAGGGCCTCGCGTTCCTCAACCACAACCTCGCCAGCTTCGGCGGGACCGTCACCGCCCAGGTGCAGGCCGCGACCCTGAGCGACTACTCGAACGCGGCTGACGCGAAGGCGATCACCACGCTCGACTTCACGTCACCGCACGCGAAGGACTTCGTGCTGCAGTTCCCCGCGGTCTCCAAGCGCTACTGGCGCATCATCTTCACGTGGACCGGCACGAAGGCACTCAAGGTGGGCGAGGTCTTCGGGTACGCCAGCGCCACTCCGCTCACCCGGAAGGACATCTACGGGGCCTCGGGCGAGGGCCACCAGGTGCGCGTGGCCTCGGTCGAGTCGGACAACCTCGAGCGGCGCGCCTACCTGATGGCGGGACCGCGACGCAGCAAGCGGATGACGTTCAGCGATTTGTCAGCCGCCGAGCTCGCTGAGCTCGAGGCGCTCTTCTTCGCCACCAAGGGGCCGGTGAATCCGGTGCTCTTCATCCTCAACCAGAACGAGGTCAGCACCGCGGCCGCAGCTGCCGACACCGACGTGATGTTCGCGAAGCTCGACCTCGAGGACTTCTCCTACACCTTCCCCGACTTCTCTCGGCACGCCCCTCCCGCGCTGGTGCTGCTCAACCTCGCGCGTGAGGTGGGTGCTTGAGCACCTTCAACGAACTCTGCGCCCGCTTCTCCGGCGTGGGCGTGGCCTACCTGCTCGAGGGCAGCACCAACCTCTTCGTTGCGACCCAGTACGCCTACTCGACGCACGACGGGCTGTTCGGCGCTGCAGCTGCGTACGACCAGCGCATCGCGGAGATCGGCGACCTGCAGCGAGGCTTCGGCGTCGACGGCACGCTGGCCGCATCGAGCGTGAGCCTCCGCTTGGCGAACATCGACGGCGCCCTCGACTTCCTGATCACCAACCCTGCCGTGCTCTTCAAGGTGCGGTGGCGACTGAAGATCGTCCTCTACGACACCGCCGACCCGAGCGACTTCGCGACGAAGACACTGGGCATCTTCGTCAACCTCGACAACCCCGCACGCAACGGCTCGAGCGTCGTGCTCAACCTCGCCGACGACTCCTTTGGCCAGGCTGCCGAGCTCGCCATTCCCCCGACGTGGGATGAGGCGCTGGCTGTGGCGCTCGACCCCGACAGCACCCAGCCCCCGTGCCCGATCGCGATGGGTGGCGGCACCATTCCGTGCGTGCCCACTCCGTACGCAGCCACCGACACGACGGTGAACTTCGTGCTCTGCGCCACCACGGACACGGCTGACGTAGATCCAGATGAGGTCACGCAACTCTCCATCACTGGAGACTTGGCCTTGCGACTGGGTCAGGAGGACATCGTGGTTGGGCCCGCCGCGCCACACATCAACCCGGACAACACGATCACCACGGTTCCGCTCTGGGAGATCGAAAAGACCGCCTCACTTGTGAAAGACGGGCGCACCTGGCGGGTCCTTTACCTCAAGCTCTACACCGCGAACCTGCGGGACTGGCTGTCGGCCGAGGGCTATCTCGCGAAGACGACGATCAGCAATCAGATCGGCTCGGTGGTGGTGAACGTCGGGCTCACCTACTTCAACGACGAGATCCTTCCGGCGCTGACCCTGATGGCAACAGGCCCGCGGTTCTCCTCCATCACGTACAGCACGGTCGGTACCGTCATCTCGATTCGGGCACCCGACATCGCGTACGACCTGCTCCGCCACTACTCGCGCGGGCTCACCAGCGGCGAGGTGAACGCGGCCAGCTTCACGGCAGCCAGCGCGGCCTTCCCCCTCTTCTTCTTCAGGGCCAACTACTACTTCACGAACTTCATTCAGGGGGTGACGAGGATCACTGGTGGCGGCGGCCTTGGCGGGACACGCCCAGGCGTTGCCTCTATCGCGCAGGGCATCCTCCGCCGAGCCATCAGCGAGCTCTGCCAGGGCGGTCTCTTCGACGTGGTGACCGACTGGAGCGGACAGTTCACAGCGCACGTGCTGGCCAACGACTTCGACCTGCAGACGACAACGCCCACGGAGGTCGATGAGACATTCATGCAGCGCATCGACGATAAGGTGCCCTCCGCCGGCGAGCGCTGGGCGCCGTACAACCGAGTCATCTTCGCGAGCAACGGGCGCATCCTCGACAACGCGACGGCCATCACGGAGTGGGGGCAGGTGCTCTCGCGGACCATCAACGACTCGGCCACCGCCATCGAGAGCGACACCGCCTTTTCCGGCGCGGACTTCGGCATCGGCACCTTCGGGGCGATCGGCACCCTCGAGTCCAAGGTGCGGCCGATCGTCTCGTTCGATTACCCGCTCGACGCGCTGGCGTGGGAGCTCGGGGAGTTCATCGGCGTCACGTGGAGCCGCGGCGACTCGGGGCTCGTCGTCTACTCGTCGACCGTCTTCCGCATCGAGGCCCTGACGTTGCACCCGTCGCGCTGCATGGTGTCGGTGAAGGCCGTCTACATTGACGACCTGGCGAACCAGCTACCCTACCTGCTCGACGACGAGACGCTGCTGGTTGTCAGCAAGGCTGGCGGCTCGGGCTCGGTCACCTTTGTTGCCACCTCCCAACAGCCGTCCTTCGGAGGAACGATCAACCTGACTGCGATGGGCGTACAGGTCGGCGACATCTTGATCCTGCGCGATTCGAGCGAGGCCGCCGGCGCCTTCACGCGCAATCTTGCGTCCCGCATCATCACGGTGAACTCCTCCACGCTGCTCACGGTGGCCGTGGCCTTCACCACCACCGCGGTTGGCATCGTCAACGCCGACTGGTCCATCGTGCGCGGGGCGACGACCTACCAAGACATCGACCCCATCGTATTGGGGACCGAGTACCCCGACGGCTTCGAGATGTACGGGAAGCAGTCGGAAGACGGCACCTTCAGCGACACCTCCACCGCCAACGTCTTGCAGGCAGGGTGACCGATGCCTTTCTTTGGGATGGCCGACAAGGTGCGGAAGGATCCGATGGGCCCCGCGACGATGGGGCTCCTCAAGAGCAACGCAGGGCAGGTGCAGCGGCTCTCGCTGGTCGAGCACATCCGCAGCAGCGGGGAGCACAACGCGCGCGAGGTAGCCCGCGTGGTGCGGCGCATCAGCGGCACGACCGTCTCTCCAGCATCGAGCGACATCACGGCGGTCACCAACGGCACCACGGGCACCTACGTGCTGACGTTGGCGGCCTCTCGGTTCGAGGCTGACTGGCTCTCGGTGCAGATCAACCCGTGCGGCTCCGACGTGGCCAACAAGCCGTACCTCGCCGGCTACAAGGTCATCAGCGACACAAGCATCGAGGTGTACCTGAAGCAGCTCACCTCGGCGCTCGGCTTTGAGCCCGCGGGCAACGTCTGGGCGGCCGCGAACCTCGACTTCGACATCGCCATTCACAGCGACCCGCTCGCCGCGGGCACCTACGCCACCGGCCTGCCAGCCAATTCGATCATTGGTGACCCGCTGAAGCCCACGAGATGGAACGCGCTGGTGCAGAACTCGGCCGATGCCTACGCGGTGCTCGACGCCGAGCACGATCCCGCCACCGGCGAGCACACCACCAGGCAGGTAGCCTCGCGATCGGGCATGTGGCGGTACGACGGCAGCGACGTCAACCTGGTGGCTGGTGTCGCCAGCGGCATCACCGTCGTCCGCGCCAGCATCGGGGTGTACGAAATCAGCTCGAGCTCTGCGCTCTCAGCTGAAACCCACTGCTTCGTCTCGCCCGACTTCGACCGCGACAACGGCGGCGACCCGACCGCGCTGTACCGAATGCACGTCGACCAAGTCGACACCGACGACTGGATTCTCTACGTGTACTCGTACAACCGCACGCTCAACACGTGGAACCGCGACGACGGCGACTTCTGGCTCGCCATGCACTCAGGGTGATCGATGCCTGCACCGAGCTACGTCAAGCTTCACTACGGCGTCACCGACTTCGCCGCCGGCATCCAGTCGGTCAACCAGCTGCGCGACAACTTCCAAGCCATCTACGAAGCGTGGGCCGTCGAGCACAGCACGCGCGAGGTGATCACCCAGGGAGGGCGTGGCACTGGGCCGGCGCCCAACCTCGCTCTCTCGTACGGCCGGCACAACACGCCCAAAGTGCCTCGAGCGGTGGTGAAGACCTCGATCTTCACCAGCGGCTTCAGCGTCGTGCTGCCTGGGGCGATCACCGTTCAGCCCGTGGTTACCGGCATTGCGCGGCTCAGCGACGGGCTCTTCTTCATCGGCATCAAGGATCTGCAGGAGTTCTACGCGGAGGTCGAGGCGGATCACGCAGTCAGCACAGATCAACGCGTCGTCATTCCGCGTACGAGTCTCGGTGGGAACGGCGCGCCGGTCGGGATCACCGTCGAGTGCTACGAGAAGAATGTCGGCTTCGACCTCACCGACTTCGACTTCAGCGCGGTGATCTACGGCACCGTGCCCTAGCGACACTCGAGGGGTGGGCTGAACGTGTACGACGCGGCCACGGTGTCGTCCCCCTTTACGCGGTCTTGGCAGAAGTCCCCGCCAAGCGCGCACGTCGTCCACTTCTGACCGACGCACTTCGCGATCGCTGAACGCGAAAGGCACCGCTGACTCATCTGTCCCTCGAACGAGGCGGGACAAAAGTCACCCGCCACGGGCACCGGATGGATGCACTGTTGCCCGACCCCACAGCCGCCCGTTCGAACGCCACCGTCTCCGATCTCAAAGACGCCGTCGCATGGGTACTCGAGCCACCTGCCGTTGTCGCAGATGATCTTGGTCGATTCGCTGCGGCACTCGTCCAGCTCGTCGGTGCACGGCGCCCCTGGGTTGTGCGGGTTGACCGGCGGTCCGCACGCGTTTAGCGCCACCGCGATCAGCGCGAACCTCAACATGCGCAGCCTCCCGAGGTGTGGCAGGTCGAACTGTTCGAGATGCAGGAATCGCCGCACGGCTTCGATGTCGAGCCGCAGTGCTTGCAGCAGACCCCGGAACCGCCCCCACCACCTGACGATCCGCTTCCGCTGCCTGTGCCTCCGTTCGGGTCGCTGGTGCACCCGCAGGCGAACGAACCTTGAACGCAACCGTTCTGGACCCAGCCGCCATCGAGGCACGTGATCGCTTGGCGGAGCCCGATGCAGGCTTCAGCGCCTCCCCACGACTGCGGGCAAGGGTCGCCGCCTTTGCTCGCTGTCAGATCGCAAGATCGATCGGCCCCACAGACGGCGCGGCAGGGAAACTCTTGCCAGGTCTGCGCCTCGCACGCGGCGTAGGTGGACTTGGTCACGCACTGATTCGTCTTCTTTGGGGCACTGCAGGTCTGTCCGAGCAGCTCGGTCGAGTACTCCGGCCCACACCCAACGAACACCACCACGACCACCAGGAGCACTCTCATGGCGGAAACGCTGCCAGTCCCGACCGAGCCGCGCCACTTCACGGGCGTTCAGGTAGGAGTCGGAGCGGGGCCTAGGACGGCCGTACCTTGCGCGGATGCTGACTCTCCTCGTCGCGCTCGCCGCTTCCCAGGTGCTCATCAAGGACGAGGGCACCACCCAGGGCTGGGCGAAGACGCTCAACTGCTCCGGCTCCGGCGTCACCTGCACCGTCGACGCGCCCTCGCGCACGGCCACCATAGAAGTCACGACGGGCGAAGGCGGCGGGCTGCCGGGGACCATCCCAGCGGTGACGTACACCACCAGCTCCGACCTCTCGGCCGAGCGGGTGCTCTCCGCCGGCAACTACACCACCGTCGACCTCGGCACCGCAGCGCAGGCGCAGGTCGACTGGGCGCACGGGCTCACGTGCAGCGCAGGCCAGGCGCTGACGAGCTCGGGGACGACGGCGATGGCGTGCACCTCGACCCTCACCGCCTCGGACCTCGCGTGCGCGGGGACGTGCGTGGCGGATGCAGAGATCGCCGCGGTGGCAGGCGCAAAGGTGAGCGGCACCGTCGCCAACGCCACGCTCGCAGCCACAGCAACAGCCCTCGCAGCCGACCCATCAGCGTGCGCGGCCGGCTCCTACGTCACCGACATCACCGCGGCCGGGGTGCTCACCTGCTCGGCGCCGGCCGGAACCGCAGTCCGACCGAAGGTCATCACCAGCAACGTCACCAACTCCACCACGACGCCGACGAGCATCACCGGGCTCAGCTGGGCCGTCGCGGCCAACACCGAGTACGGCTTTCACTGCGTCGTCACGGCGAGCGGAACGGCTACCGGCGGCCCCCGCTACAACCTCAACGGGCCCGCAGGCGCGACGACCGTCTCATTCCTCACGCAGCGATTCACCACGACCGCGCTGCAGACGCTCCTGGTGCTGCAGGCCTTCTCCGCAGCGGCGCAGACGGCGGCGTGCACGAGCGGCTGCAACACGACGGTACTGGTCACGAAGATTCAGGGCGCCATCATCAACGGCGCGAACGCAGGCACGGCGCAGCTGATGCTCACGAGCTCGACGGCGGGGCAGCTGACGACGGTGTTCCGCGGCAGCTTCTGCGTCGTGTACTGATCGTCCTTCTTGGTGTCGGACGTGGGTCTGGCGGACCCGTACGTTGCCCGGGTGCTGACGCTCACGCTCCTCCTTCTCGCGCAGACGCCGCAACACGCCCTGTTCCGTCAGCCAAACCTGCCGCAGGGCGGTGCGCCTGAACTGCTTCAGGCGTTCACCTCGACGGGCGTAGGCACCTTCGGTGCGTGCAGTTCCACGCAGCCGACCACCACCACAGGCGTCGCCATCACGACGAGCCGCTCGACCGTCGCGTGGTGTACCAACGACGACTACTCGCTCACGGAAATCGCAGCCAACAAGGCGCGCGTGATGTCGGGCACGGGCGGGACGACGCCGCTCATGCTCATGGCCGAACCTGCGGTGCTGAACTCCTTCCTGCACAACCGCGATCTCTCGCAGGCCGCGACAACCAAGACGAACATGACGTGCGCGAAGACGGCGACGGGTGCCGACGGCGTGGCGAACTCCGCCTCCACCTGTACTGCGACGGCCGGGAACGGGACCGCGCTTCAGGCGCTTGTGATTGCGGCGGCAACGCGCAACTCTTCGCTCTACATCAAGCGCCGCACGGGGACTGGCGTCGTCGAGGTGACTCGCGACAACGGCGGCACGTGGAGCGCCATCACTTCCTCACTGACGGCCACCTTCAAGCGCGTCGTCAGCACGGAGGCCGTGGGCTGCGCATACGGAAACTGCATCATCGTTCCGGCGATGACGAGCGGCGGCGCCAACCCCACCATCGGCATTCGCGTCGTCACCTCGGGCGATGCTGTCGACGTCGACTTGGTGCAGGACGAACCGGGCGCCTATCCCTCTAGCCCCATCACTGTTGCGGGGGTCGCCTTCACGCGCACGGCGGAGACGCACACCGCGCCTTCGGCGCAGAGCATCGGGTGTCTCTCGTACTCGGTGATGAAGACGGGATTCACGGGCTCGTTCGAGAACGGCGCGGACGCTCGCATTGACGGCACGCACTTCTTCTCGACCTACACGGCAGCCTCGACCGCGTCACTCGGCGGGGTCGCCACCTGCTACGCCTACAGCGGCGCGGGGTCACCTGGCACCACGACCGTATTCGTCCCGCCGCTCGGCCCTACGCCGATTCGTTGCTCGCTCACCTCGGGCTCGGCCATCCGCACCGCGACGCTCGGCATCGAGACTTCGGCGGCTACCGCTGCCACGACGCAGGCCACCACCTCAATCTCCCTCGGCTCGGGGATTGGTCCCGTGGGCGGGTTGGTGGGGCAGATCAAGGCCGACCCCGACAACACGAAGTGCGCGGGCGGCATTACCCACCCGACGGCCATCGCGTGGGTGGGTGACTCCATCACTCGCGGCGACGCGGCCGACCCATCGCGCCCTCCTGCGGTCCTGCGCGGCCTGTTGCCGAGCCGCACCATCTATAATCTTGGCATCAACAGCGCGACGACGGCCGTGTGTGCTGCGTCGACGGCTGGTGCGGTCGGCGCGCGAGCCAAGACGCTCGTGCTGCTCTGCGGCGTCAACTCACTCGGAGGCGGAGCGGCTGCCGTCACGGCTTCACTGGAGGCGCAACTCGACAGCGCACGCGCTGCGGGCATGACGGTGATCCCTGTC